>OIZT01001524.1_pt1 | contig 10301 bp, 7 predicted proteins | sample 1588611 | NCBI WGS metagenome assembly OIZT01 (sample SAMN03283278) | human gut metagenome | biome: human-associated habitat; material: feces | host: Homo sapiens | place: Peru | collected 2012
AGCCGCGCCTATTCGGATAACGCCGAAGCCCGGGCATCCACCATGCACTGGCTGGGAGACCGGAACGGCAGGATTCAGGCAAAGGCAGTCGCAAACTACGCGGCTATTCTGGCAGGGTACGATAAGGTCAATGGCCTGTATAACTATGCCGGAGAAACAGGCGTGGAATCTCTGACCATTTCCGCGGCTGTGCAGAATGCGGCGCTGCGGGCCCTGAACGGCAGGAAGGGCACCGTAGGCATCTATAATTATCAGACCGGGGAGATCCTCTGCGCCGTCACGTCGCCTACCTATGATCCGGACAACGTGCCGGACCTGACCGGAGAGAGCTACGAGGGCGTATACCTGAACCGTTTTTTGCAGTCCAGCTATGTCCCCGGCTCCATCTTCAAAATTGTCACAGCGGCGGCTGCTTTGGAATGCGTCAGCGACATAGAAAGCCGCAGCTTTACCTGCACCGGAAAGTATGAATACGGCGAGGATACCGCCGTTACCTGCGAAACAGCTCACGGCACACTGGACCTGAAGGGGGCGCTGGCCCACTCCTGCAACTGTGCCTTCGCCCAGATCGCCAAGCTGGTGGGCAGGAAGAATATGGAGAAATACGTAGAGAAGTTCGATATCACCAAGCCCGTCTCCTTCGATGGCGTCACCAGCGCCTCCGGCAACTATGACATCTCCAATACCGGTGGTGCCTCCTTCGCCTGGAGCTGTATCGGCCAGCACACGGATCTTGTAAATCCTGCCCGGTTTATGACCTTTATGGGCACCATTGCGGCAGGCGGCAAGGGCCTGGAGCCCTTCCTGGTCTCTGCCGTGACCCGGGGAGAGGAGACTCTTTATGAAGCTTCCGCCCAAAAGACCGACCGGATCATGAGCGAGCGTACCGCCCAAACATTGCAGCAGTATCTCCGCAACAATGTTCAGACCATCTATGGGGATGGCAACTTCCCCGGCTTTTCCGTCTGCGCCAAGTCCGGCACCAGCCAGCTGGGAGGCGGAAAGCGGTCCAATGCCATGTTTGCGGGCTTCCTGATGGATGAGGAATATCCCCTGGCGTTTATTGTGGTGGTGGAAAACGGCGGCTATGGAGCCGCTGCCTGCGTGCCGGTGCTGTCCCAGGTGCTGCGGGTGGTCAAGTCCGTACTATAAAAACGAAAGCCTTCCCCTGGAGGAAGGTGGCTCGGCGAAGCCGAGCCGGATGAGGGGTGGTACCAGGTCGGTACTGCCCCACACCCGTCAGGGCTTCGCCCTGCCACCCTCTCCCAGGAGAGGGTTATTTTTTTCTCTACTGCCCTTGTCAGTTCTGCACAGAAAAATTAAGAAATTATGAAGCGATTTTGTAGTGCTTGACTTGTTGACAAATGTCCATCTACGAGATACAATATGGACACATTTCCAAAGCAAAGGAGAAAAGAAAAAATGAAAAAGTATCTTGCATTTGCTATGGCTCTGGCCATGGTAGCAGCCAGCTTTGCCGGCTGCGGCAGCTCTACCTCCGCCCCTGCCGACACCACCGCGGCAACCACCGCGGCAGCCGGTGAGGCTGCTGAGGCCCCCGCTGGCACCGGCACCGTAAAGGTCGGTATGTCCGGCCCTCTGACCGGCGGCGCTTCTGCCTATGGCCTGGCTGTGAAGGCCGGCATGGAAGTGGCTGTTGAGGAGATCAACGCCAAGGGCGGTCTGCAGATCGAGTTCAACGCTCAGGACGACGAGGCCGACGGCGAGAAGGCCGTTTCCGCCTACAACGCTCTGAAGGACTGGGGCATGCAGGTCATGGCTGGCCAGGTCACCACCGGCTCCGCTCTGGCTGTGGCTCCCGAATCCACTACTGACAACATGTTCAACCTGACCCCCTCCGCTTCCGCAGAGTCTCTGGCTCTGTCCGGCCACAACGTCTTCCAGATGTGCTTCACCGACCCCAACCAGGGCGCTTCCGCTGCTGAGTTGGTCTCCAGCAAGTTCGCCGGTTCCAAGGTCGGCATCATCTACGACTCCTCCGATGACTACTCTACCGGCCTGTACAACGGCTTCTCCACCAATGCTAGCAAGTTGGGCGTCGAGATCGTAGCCACCACTTCCTACACCGCTGACAACAAGGCGGACCTGTCCACTCAGGTCACCCAGTGCCAGGATGCCGGTGCTGACCTGGTGTTCCTGCCCATCTACTACACCGAGGCTTCTCAGATCCTGACCTACGCCAACCGGATCGGCTACGCTCCCAAGTTCTTCGGCTGCGACGGCATGGACGGCATCCTGACCGTGGAAGGCTTCGATACCACCCTGGCCGAGGGCCTGACCCTGATGACCCCCTTCGATGCCAATGCCTCCGACGAGGCTACCCAGTCCTTCGTTGCCAAGTTCAAGGAGAAGATGAACGGCCTGGTGCCCAACCAGTTCGCTGCTGACGGCTACGATGTCATCTACGCTCTGTACAACGCTATGAACGCCGCCGGTATCACCGGTACCGAGTCCGCTTCTGACATCTGCACCGCTCTGGAGGCCCAGTTCGCCACCATGACTGTGGATGGCCTCACCGGCACCGGCATGCACTGGGACGAGAACGGCATGATCTCCAAGGCTCCTGCCGCTGTGGTCATCGAGAACGGCGTTTACGTTCCCATGGCTTAAGCTCCAAGCAAAAGCAAATCCCATCAAAGGGGATGGGCGGCTCCGGCCCCCATCCCCTAAAGAGATGTTTACGATCAGCAGTCTATGAAAGCATCGGAGGCACTCCGGTGTTTTCATAGGCTGTTGAGAAAAATGAAGAAAGAGAGGGATCGATTCATGAAAATCATCCAGTATCTGATCAACGGGATCAGCATCGGCTCCGTTTACGCCATCATTGCCTTGGGCTATACCATGGTGTACGGCATTGCCAAGATGCTGAATTTCGCCCATGGTGATATCATCATGGTGGGAGCTTACATTTCCTTCTGCGTGACCAACTATCTGGGGCTGCCTGTGTTTGTGTCCATTCTGGCGGCTATGGTGGTGTGCACCCTGCTGGGTGTCCTGATTGAGGGACTGGCTTATAAGCCCCTGCGGGGCACTCCCAGCCTGGCGGTGCTGATCACGGCCATCGGCGTCAGCTATTTCCTGCAAAACGCCGCCCAGCTGATTTGGTCCTCCAGCCCCAAGAACTTTACCTCCATTGTGACCTTCGCGCCCCTGCGCCTGGCCGGAGGCCAGCTGGTGGTCACCGGTGAGGTGATCTACACCATTGCCGCTTCCGTCATCATTATGCTGGGGCTGACCTGGTTCACCACCAGGACCCGGACCGGCAAGGCCATGCGGGCCGTCTCCGAGGACCGGGATGCTGCCCAGCTCATGGGCATCAACGTGAACCAGACCATCTCCACCACCTTTGCCATCGGCTCTGCCTTGGCGGCCATCGCCGGTGTGCTGCTGTGCTCCACGGTGCCTACCCTGCAGCCCACCACCGGCTCTATGCCCGGCATCCGGGCCTTTACCGCGGCGGTTTTCGGCGGCATTGGCTCTATCCCCGGGGCTATGCTGGGCGGTATCCTCCTCGGCATTATCGAGACCTTCAGCAAGGCCTATCTGAGCCCCCAGTTTAGCGATGCCATTGTGTTTGGTGTTTTGATCATCATCCTTCTGGTGAAGCCCGCGGGCCTGCTGGGCAAGCAGGTCCAGGAGAAGGTGTGAGGTGCGTACCATGAAAAAGAAACTGATTAAGAATCAAGTGAAAAACGCCTCTACCTATATTCTGGTGACTGTGGCGTTTGTGATCCTTCAAATTCTCAATACCCAGGGAAAGCTGAACAGCACCACCAAGGGCTTCCTGGTTCCCGCCTGCGCCTATATTGTACTGGCCGTGTCCCTGAACCTGCTGGTGGGTATCTGCGGGGAACTGAGCCTGGGCCATGCCGGATTTATGGGTATCGGCGCGTTTACCGGCATCATTACCACGGCGCTTCTGGCGGAGGCGGTGCCCAGCGGCCCGCTGCGCCTGGTGCTGGGCATGATCGTCGGCGGCGTGCTGGCCGGCATCATTGGCTTCCTCATCGGTATCCCGGTGCTGCGGCTTCGGGGCGACTATCTGGCAATCGTGACCCTGGCCTTCGGCGAGATCATGAAGAACATCTTTGGCAATCTGTATCTGGGCGTGGACGATGCCGGAGTCCATGCAGCCATCGGCTCCGATGGACTGACGCTGGCGGCGGGAGGCAAGATGATCATCTCCGGCCCCCGGGGCGCTACCGGCATTGCCAAGCTTTCCACCTTCGCCATCGGCTTTGCGCTGATCCTCTTTACCTTGTTTGTGGTTCAGAATCTGATCAATTCCAAGGAAGGGCGGGCCATCAAGGCCGTCCGGGACAACCGGATCGCCGCCGAATCCGTAGGCATCAACGTCACTGCCTTCCGGATGAAGGCCTTTGTGGTGTCTGCCTTCCTGGCCGGTATGGCCGGTGCCCTGTATGCCATGAACTATGGCTCCATCAATGCCAGCAAGTTCAACTTCAACACCTCCATCAACATTCTGGTCTTTGTGGTTTTGGGCGGCATGGGCAACATCCTGGGGTCCATTATTTCCGCCACGGTGCTGTATATCCTGCCGGAGGCTATGCGGGGCCTGCAGGATTACCGGATGATCATCTATGCCGTTGTTCTGATTGTCGTCATGCTCTTTACCTGGTCTCCCAAGGTGAAGGACTTTGTGTCCGTGATCGCCGATAAGTTGGCGGGAATCTTCCGCAAGAAAGAAAAGGAGGCTGGCAGCAATGAATGAGTATTCCAAGAAGATCCTGAAAGTGCCTACCGTGACCTTCGTCCGGGAGCAGGATCAGGGCAAGCAGCCTGTTTTGGACGTGCGGAACCTGGGCATTGACTTCGGCGGTCTGACCGCTGTGGATAGCTTCAACATCACCATTGGTCCTACCGAGATCTCCGGCCTGATCGGCCCCAACGGTGCCGGTAAGACCACCATCTTCAACCTGCTCACCGGTGTCTATCAGCCTACCCGGGGCTCCGTCCTGGTCAACGGCATCGACATCAAGGGTATGCCGGTCCACAAGGTCAACAGGCTGGGCATTGCGAGAACCTTCCAGAATATCCGACTGTTTACGGATATGTCTGTGCTGGACAATGTGAAGGTGGGTCTGCACAATGAGATCAAGTGCTCCTTCCTGAGCTCTACCCTCCATCTGCCCGGCTACTACAAGGCAGAGAAGAAGGCCAACGAGAAGGCCATGGAGCTGCTGGAGTTCATGGGCCTTTCTGAGTTCGCTGACCACAAGGCAGGATCCTTGCCCTACGGCTCCCAGCGCCGGCTGGAGATCGTCCGGGCACTGGCGACCAACCCCTCTGTTATTCTGCTGGATGAGCCGGCCGCCGGTATGAACCCCAGCGAAACCACGGAGCTGATGCACCAGATCCGCCGGATCCGGGACACCTTCCATGTGGCGATTTTCCTCATTGAGCATGATATGAATCTGGTTATGAATGTCTGCGAGGCCATCGCCGTCGTGAACTATGGCCGCATCATCGCCAAAGGGACTCCGGAGGAGATCCGGACCAATCCGGCGGTCATCGAGGCATACTTAGGCAAGGAGGACGGTGAGAGCCATGCTGAAAATTGAGAACATTGATGTGTACTACGGTGCCATCCATGCCGTAAAGAATGTCTCCTTCGAAGTGGGAGAAGGGGAGATCGTGGCTCTGATCGGTGCCAACGGCGCAGGCAAGAGCACCATACTGAAAACGGTCTCCGGCCTGATGCACCCGAGAACGGGCACCATCACCTTCTGCGATCAGAACATTACCCACATGGATGCCTATAAGCTCCTGCGGACGGGGCTGGCCCACGTCCCGGAAGGACGCCGGATCTTCCTGGAGATGACCGTCCAGGAGAATCTGGAGATGGGCGCGTATATCCGCAAGACGGTGGATGAGGCAGACCTGGAGAAGGTCTTCACCTATTTCCCCCGGCTGAAGGAGCGGCGCAAGCAGATCGCCGGTACCCTCTCCGGCGGCGAGCAGCAGATGCTGGCCATGTCCCGGGCCCTCATGTCCCACCCCAAGCTGATGATGCTGGACGAGCCCTCTATGGGCCTGGCCCCCATTATCGTGGATCAGGTGTTCGGTATCATTAAGGAGCTGCACAAGTCCGGCACCACCATTCTTCTGGTGGAGCAGAACGCAAGAAAGGCCCTGCAAATCGCGGACCGGGCCTACGTTCTGGAAACCGGCTCCATTACATTGAGCGGAACCGGCCCGGAGCTTGCCAAGTCCGACGAGGTCCGCAAGGCCTATCTGGGCGGCTGAGTCAAATTCCACACCCCTCTGCATACACTTTGCAGGGGGGTGCTTCTTTGTGTGCAGAAAAAATCGAATGCGGGGCGGCTGCATGATCGCCTTTGGTCTGGGACTGCTTCTGGGACAGTGGATCGATTCCGCCTTTTTGTGTATTTTGGCAGGACTGATGCTGCTGACCTTGGGCTGGTGCGTGTTAAGGCAGAGGTAGGCCCCTGCCGTTCCCTGGGGGGCGGCGGTGGATGCGGGGCGGAACAAGCCCTGTTCTTTTTCATACCACTGCCGCATACACTTCCACCAGACAAGCTAAGTGCGCAAGGAGGAAGTTGCATGGACATGAAAAAGTTGGCCTTTTCCTATCTGGATCCGCTTGTGATGGACAGCCGGGTATTTGAGCAGACCCAGGAGCTGCGGCTGGCTGAGGGACAGCCGGATGTGGAGAAGGTTCTGGGGGTGTGGGGCCAGCCGGTGCTGCGCAGTAAGGAATGGCGGGGGGACACGGTGGGCTTTTCCGGCGGGATGCTGCTCTTCGTGCTCTACCGGCCGGAGGACGGCAGCCAGCCCAGGATGCTGGAGGGCTGGGCAGCCATTCAGGGCAGATGGGATCTGCCCCAGATGATGCCGGAGGGAAAGCTGCTTCTGAACCTTTTCCAGTCCTCCATGGACGCCCGGACGGTATCCCCCAGAAAGATATTGGTTCGCTGCGGCCTGGGAGTCTGCCTCCAGGCCCTGGCTCCGGCAGAAGGGACCCAATGGGTGCCCGGGGACCTGCCGGAGGATGTGCATATACTGGAAAAGGTGGAACCGGTCCGGCTTTACCAAAGCGCCGGAGAGAAGACCTTCCAGATGGAGGAAGCCCTTTCCGACTTTGGCGAGGATCAGGTCCTGTGCTACACGGTCCGTGTGACCGTAAGCGATCAGAAGGTGGTGGGCAATAAGCTGGCCTTCCGGGGCGCGGCAGAACTTCAGGCGCTGCTGGCCGGGGAAGAGGGGCCCGCCGGGAGCCGGAACATTTCCTTCCCCTTCAGCCAATTTGCGGAGCTGGAGGGCACCTTTGGCAGCGATGCCGAGGCAGAGGTCATCCCGGCCGTCACCTCTGCGGAGCTGGAGGAGGACGGCGACGGCACCAGGCGGCTGAAACTGGGGATCACCGCCCAATATGCCATCTCGGATATGATGGAGCTGCATCGGGTGGAGGATGCCTACAGCAATCTGCGCCCTGTGAAGCTGACCCTGGAGGAGCTGCTTCTGGCCCCCATCGTGGATAGCCGCTGGGAGACCGTTGCCGGAAGGGGCCGCCTGCCGGACCAGGTGCCGGGGGCCCTGCAAATGACCGCCTGGCCGGAGCCCCCCAGAGTGGAGCGACAGGAAAGCGGAACGATCCTGAGGGCCTGGGGCACAGCCCAGGTGCTGTGGAAGGAGGACAATGGTCTTGCCGGGGCAACCAGCCGCTGGGATGGAGAGAAGTGCCTGCCGACAGGGGAGGGCAGCCGCGTCTACGTGACCGCCTGCGCCATCGGCCAGCCTCAGCCGGAGCCTGCCAGCGGGGATTCTCTCAATGTGGAGCTTCGCTGCCGGGTGCTGACACTGGACAAAAGCGGGATCTGCCAGGTATCCGGCATGGAATTGGGAGAGCCCGGCACTCCGGACCCGGACCGCCCCTCTCTGATCCTCTGCCGGGCAGAAAAGAAGGACCTGTGGACCATCGCCAAGGAGACAGGGTCTACCGTTGAGGCCATCCAAAGGGCCAACGGCCTGGAGGGGGAAAGCACTCCGGGGCAGATGCTCCTGATCCCTATAGCGTAACTCTATGACCTTCCCCTGGGGGAAGGTGGCTCGGCAAAGCCGAGACGGAAGAGGGGCGGTACAAACTTGGTCCTGCGTGCTGCCCCACACCCGTCAGGGCGCTGCCCTGCCACCCTCTCCCAGGAGAGGGTTTTTGCTTTTGCAGGATGGACATGAAAGAGGAAAAAACAAGTACATTTTTTATACAGATTTCCAAGATTGACAGAATTGCCGAAAAGTGCTAATATGTGCGCCGAATTCGATGAATCTATAAGAAAGTGAGTGCGTAATATGGAAAAAGAACCTACAAAAGATATGACCGTAGGCCCTCCCATGCCCATTATTCTTTCCTTTATGCTGCCTCTGCTGCTGGGGCTGCTGTTTCAGCAGTTTTACTCCATGGTGGATACCGTGGTGGTGGGCAATTTCCTGGGCATGGAGGCTCTGGCAGGTGTGGGCTCCACGGGCTCCATTTCCTTTTTGGTGCTTGGCCTGTGCAACGGTGTTTGTGCCGGGTTCGCTATCCCCGTGGCCCAGAAGTTCGGGGAGAAGGACACCCAGGGACTGCGGAACTTCGTAGGCAATATGATCTGGCTGGGGTCCGGTATTGCCGCCATCGTTACCTTGGCGACCACTGTAGGCTGCGCCGATATTCTCCGTGCCATGAACACCCCGGAGGATACCTTCTCCTACGCTTATGACTATATTTTCCTGATTTTCCTGGGGATCCCCGCTACCATGCTCTATAACCTGCTGTCTGGGATCCTGCGGTCTCTGGGAGACAGCCGGACTCCGCTGTTTTTCCTGATTTTTTCCAGCCTTCTGAATGTGGGCCTGGACATTGTCTGCGTGGTGACTCTGCGGATGGGGGTAGCCGGTGCCGGATGGGCGACCCTCATCAGCCAGCTGATCAGCGGCATCCTGTGCCTGGTGTATATGGCGAAAAAGTTTCCCATTCTCCGGATGGAAAAGGAGAATCTGAAATGGAACGGCTACTATGTGAAAAGACTGCTGCTGATGGGACTGCCCATGGGGCTGCAATATTCGATCACAGCCATTGGCAGCATTGTCTTGCAGACCGCTGTCAACGGTCTGGGCTCTGTAGTCATGGCGGCAGTTGCTTCCGGATCAAAGGTTTCCGCCCTGTTCTGCACCCCTTATGATGCCATGGGCACCATGGCGGCCACCTACGCCGGTCAGAATCTGGGGGCCGGAAAGCTGGACCGGGTCCGCACCGGCGTGAAGGACTGCGCTCTGCTGGGTGTGGCCTACAGCCTGGCGGCTCTGGCGGTGCTGTATTTGGTAGGCGGCAAAATGTCCGGGCTGTTCCTCAGCGGAGGAGACGCTGCCGCGGCAGAGAAGATACTGCCCCTGGCCCAGCGGATGCTGACCATTTGGGCGCTCTTCTATATCCCCCTGCTTGGGGTAAACCTGGTCCGATTCACCATCCAGGGCCTGGGCTACTCCAACCTGGCCGTGATTTCCGGAATTTTCGAGATGATTGCCCGGGCTGTCGTCGCATTGGGGCTGGTTCCGGTGCTGGGCTTTGATGCCGTGTGCCTGGCCAGCCCTGCCGCCTGGGTGCTGGCGGACTGCTTCCTGATCCCTGCTTACCTGGTCTGTATCAAGCGCAGGACCAAAGAGGCAGAGGGCCACAGGGTCACGGCCTGAAATGAAATTATTGAAATTGACGAAAAACTTTGATGATTATTTTTTGCTGTTTTGACCGAATTTCAAAAGAAACTCCTGGAAATTATGTACAAAATATGGCCTCTTTGTGAACAATATAGAATTTGATGTGTCTAATTTGTGAAGAATGCCTGTTGATTTTTTGGACAACTTATAGCATAATGGCATCATGCGAATAGCGGCTTTGCTCTATCGCAAAAAAATTCTATACTTATTCAAGGAGGAGTTCAAATGATTAGCTTTTTGCTCTGCCTGGCACTGCTGATCCTGGGTTACGTTTTCTACGGCAAAGTCGTAGCGAATACCTTTGGACCCGATGACCGCGAGACCCCCGCCGTGAAGATCAACGACGGCGTGGACTATGTGGTCCTGCCTCAGTGGAAGCTGTTCATGATCCAGCTGCTCAACATCGCGGGCCTTGGCCCCATCTTCGGCGCCCTGAGTGGTGCCCTGTGGGGACCCATCGTCTTCCTGTGGATCACCTTCGGCACCATCTTCGCCGGCGGTGTTCACGACTATTTCTCCGGCATGCTGTCCGAGCGTAACGAGGG
>OIZT01001529.1_pt1 | contig 10270 bp, 8 predicted proteins | sample 1588611 | NCBI WGS metagenome assembly OIZT01 (sample SAMN03283278) | human gut metagenome | biome: human-associated habitat; material: feces | host: Homo sapiens | place: Peru | collected 2012
GAATCCTAATATAGAGTATAGTTATTTATACAAAGATGAAGGATTTAGTGATTATTTAATTAAACCAATAAATAGATCATTATTATTAAATATAATTAATAAGTACTAGTAATTAGTACTTATTTTTATATTCTTATGGGATTGATTTTATATTTTAAATATATTTGCATTTTATTAATATTTATGATAAAATATGTGTCAAAAAAATTATTTAAAACAATGTTTAATAATTATTGTAATGTTGTATTTTTTTAACATTATGATAAAATAGTTTTATAATATGTTGGGGGGATAACTATGAATAAAGAGGGTTTAATTAGATTAAAAAAGAAAATTGTTGAATTATCTGCTGAAGAAAAAAAAGAAAGAGATTTATATTTAAGAAATATATCACTAGGTAATATTTTAGGACCGATGACAGGATATGCTTCAATAGATAAACCATGGTTAAAGTATTATAATGAAAATAATATTGATAAGGAAAGATTAAATTGTAGTGCATATGACTATATGAAACATTATAATATTAATAACTTATTATATAATGCAATAAATTATATGGGAAATATTATTACATATAAAGAATTATTAGATAAAATTGATGAGGTAACAAAGTCTTTAATTAATTTAAATGTTAAAAGTGGTGATGTTGTTACTTTAATAACGGCTAATATTCCTGAGAATATTTATTTGTTTTATGCAATAAATAGACTTGGAGCAGTTGCTAATATTATTGATCCTAGATTAAAAACTGATGAAATAATAGATATAGTTAATAATAATAAATCAAAGTTAGTTATTGCTATTGATAGTTTTATGAATAAGAAAAATATTTTAAATATTAAAAAAAATAGTAATATAGAAAATATTGTTTTGGTTAATCCGTTAGAAACATTAAAAAATAATAAATTAATTTCTTTTGCTATTTCTTGTAAGGAAAAAATTAATTATCATTTAAGCAATAAAAATTTTATTAGATGGTCAGATTTTGTTAATAATGGTAGAAATGTTACTTTAAGTGATATTCCTAAGTATGATGAAGAAAAAGATGCAATTATGGTTAGAACTGGTGGTACAACTGGTAAACCTAAGATTGTTGTTCTTTCTAATAAAAATTTAAATGAAATGGCAAATCAACATTTTCTTGGTGAATATAATTTCAATAAAAAAGATTTGTTTCTTAATTTTTTGCCTCCTTTTATTGCTTATGGTATTTGTGGTGCAACTCATATGCCATTAGTACTTGGATTAGAAAATATTTTGATTCCTAAATTTGATGCAAAAGATTTTCCTAAGTTAATGAAAAAATATAAACCTAATGTTGTATTTGGGGGACCAATTTTATATGAAAAGATGATGAATAGTAAAAAAACAAAAAATGTTGATTTAAGTAGTTTAAGAGTTCCTGTATCTGGTGGAGATACAATGAATATTGAACTTGAAAATAAGATTAATAAATACTTTGAAGATAATAATTGCTATCATACAATTGGACAAGGTTATGGTATGACTGAGGTTTCTTCTTCTGCTTGTTATTCAAAAGAAAATTCTTATGTTGAAGGTAGTGTTGGTATTCCTTTAATTAATAATTCTATTTCTATATTTGATGCTGATACTATGGAAGAAAAGATGGTTAATGAAGAAGGCGAAGTATGTATAAAAACTAATACTATGATGTCTGGGTATTTTAATAATGAAATAGAGAATAATAATGTAATTAAAATTCATGAAGATGGTAGTACATGGGTTCATACAGGGGATATTGGTAAGATGAATTCTAATGGTAATTTGTTTGTTATTGGCAGAATGAAAAGAATGATTGTTTCTAATGGTTCTAAAATATTTCCTATATCTATTGAAAGTATTATTTGTAAGAATTCTTATGTAGAATCATGTGTTGTTGTTGGTGCGGAGCATAAAACATTAAGACATGTTCCTGTTGCTCATATAGTTTTAAATGATAATAATATAGATAAAGAAAAGTTAATTGATGAATTGAATTCTGAAATAAAAAAAGAATTACCAGATTATTATTTACCATTTATTTATGTATTTCGTCGTAATATGCCTCTTACTTCGATTGATAAGATAGATTATAAAATGTTAGAACAAGAAAAATATTCATTTAAGAATAGAATTGTTGAAAGTGATACTAAAAAAGAAAAAAGATTAATAAAAACAAAGAAAAACTAGATTAAAATAGGGTTTTATTATTAAATATAATTAATAAGTACTTGTAAAATAGTACTTATTTTGTTTTTTCTTTCATATAATTAATTGTATAAAAGAAAGGATGAGTTATTATATATGGAAACATTAAAAGTTAGATCTAAATCTAATCCCAATTCAGTTGCAGGAGCACTTGCTAATGTATTTAGAGAAAAAGGAAGTGTAGAAATTCAAGCGATAGGAGCTGGTGCAATTAATCAAGCAATTAAGGGAATAGCTATTGCAAGAGGTTTTGTTGCACCATCTGGTAAAAATTTAGTGTGTATACCAGCATTTACTGATATTGTAATTGATGGTGAAGAAAGAACTGCAATTAAGTTAATTGTAGAGTCTATTTAATATAAAAAATGAACTTTAATGGTTCATTTTCTTTTATTTATTTATTTCATCTGGTATTAGTAAATCTAAGTAATGTAATATATCTTCTTTTGTGTATTTATTTGAATATTTTAACCATTCTATTCCTACATTAAATACTGCTCCTAGATAAAATTTTGCAATAACTTTACTAGGTATCTTACTATTATTATCATTTTGTACATGAGATATAATGTCATTATCTAATACATCATATATAATATCCATCATTATACTATTTCTATTATTAGCCATTACTGCTAAATAAATTTCTCTTTTTGTATCAATATGATCTAGAAATATTTTTATTAATTCTAAATAATATTTTTTTGGATTTTCGTTTTCTTCGTTTATCTTTAATTCCTTAGTAAAACTTGATTTTAATTCATTAATCCATTCGGATAATAATTCATACTTATCTGTATAGTGTGCATAAAAAGTACTACGATTAATTAAAGCGGTATTACAAATATCAGATACCTTTATTTCTTCGAATGTTTTTTCTTTCATTAATACTATAAGTGCATTGTATATAGTATTTTTGGTTTTAATTACTCTTAAATCTTTTTTATTCATATTATCCCTTCTTTAAGTATATTTTAACATAAAATTATATTTTATCAAACAAAATGTTTGTTATTTACTAATACATATTAATACATTGTGTTGGATAAGTATACATTGTTATGTTTATGATGATGTATTTTTTTAAATTTAAGAATAAAATGTATAACGAACGGAGGAAAAAATATGAAAAAAATAGCAGATAATATATGTAAACATAAAACATTAGTTTTAATAATTACATCTATATTATTCCTATTATCTTTAATAGGAACATATTTAACAAAAATTAATTATGATATTTTGGTTTATTTACCTAGTGATATTGAAACTGTAAAGGGTCAAAATATTTTAACTGAAGACTTTAATATGGGGTCTTATGCATTTGTTCTAACGGATAATATGAGTTCAAAAGATATATTACAGTTAGAAGAAAATATTAAAAATATTGAAGGAGTTAATGAAGTAGTTAGTGTATATGATTTAGTAGGTACTACTATTCCAGTAGATATGTTGCCAAATGAAATTACTTCCAAGTTATCTAAAGATAATACAGATTTAATAATGGTAACATTAAATGATTCAACTTCTTCACTTACTACAATGAATGCTATTAGTGAATTAAGAAAACTTTCTGATGGTAAAACAAAAGTAAGTGGTATGAGTTCAATGGTACTTGATACTAAAGAACTATCTGATAAAGAAATAGCAATATATGTAGTAATTGCAGTACTTCTTTGTTTGTTAATATTGGAGTTATCTCTAAATTCTTATGTTATACCAGTAATATTACTTGCTAATATTGGTATATCTATAATGATAAATTTAGGAACAAATATTATATTTGGAGAAATATCTTATATTACTAAAGCTTTAGTTGCAGTATTACAACTTGGAGTAACAACAGACTTTTCTATATTCTTATATCACTCTTATGAAAAGGAGAAAGAGTTATCTAAGAATAAGGAAGAAGCAATGTCTAAGGCAATAACTGAAACATTTACTTCAGTATTAGGCAGTAGTCTAACAACAATTGCTGGATTCTTAGTACTTTGTACAATGAGTTTAACTTTAGGTAGGGATTTAGGTTTAGTTATGGCAAAAGGAGTTTTAATCGGAGTAATATCAGCGATAACATTATTCCCATGTTTAATACTTACATTTGATAAATTAATTAAAAAAACACATCATAAAGAGTTAGTACTTAACTTTGATAAATTAAATAATTTTGTTATAAAACATAATAAAGTTATCTTAGTAATATTTGTCTTACTTGCTATACCTTTATATTTGGCTAATAGTAAAGTAGAAGTATATTATAAACTAGATCAAAGCCTACCTGAAACTCTTGAATCTATTCAAGGGAATAATATTCTTAAAGAAAAATTTAATATAGTATCTCCTGAAATTATATTAATGGATAAAGATATAAAAAATGATGATATAAATAAAATGATTGATGAAATAAAAGAAGTCGAAGGGATAGACTTTGTATTATCTAGTAGTAATTTAGGTATAACTAATGAAATGTTACCTAGTAAATTAAATAATATTATAGAAAGTGAAAATTATCAATTATTACTTGTTAATTCTACTTATGATATTGCTACTGATGAATTAAATAATCAAGTAGATGTAGTAAATAAAATAATAAAGAAATATGATAAGAATTCTATTTTAGCAGGAGAAGGTCCTTTGATGAAGGATTTAGTAAATACTTCTGATACTGATTTTAATAATGTTAATTATTCTTCAATGATATGTATATTATTAATAATGTTTGTTGTATTAAAATCTTTATCTCTACCGTTCTTACTAATTCTTACAATAGAGTTTGCTATTATAACTAATATGTCAGTATCATATTTTAGTGGTATAGTATTACCATTTGTTGCTCCAATAGTACTTGGTACAATTCAATTAGGTGCTACAATTGACTATGCTATATTGATGACTACAAACTATATTAAAAGAAGAAAAGATGGTATGGATAAAAATAAAGCAATGAAAGAAACATTATCTTTTTGTTGCAATTCAATTATTGTAAGTGGCATGTGTTTCTTTGCAGCAACATTTGGTGTAGGAGTTTATTCTAAACTAGAAATGGTTGCATCTTTATGTACATTAATATCTCGTGGAGCATTAATTAGTATGTTTACTGTTATAGTAATACTACCATGTGTATTATTAACATTTGATAAAATAATAATGAAAACTACTAAAATTTAAGGAAGGTGAAATTTATGAAAAATAATAAAATAATAAAATTAAGTTTAATAAGTTTATCTATCATGTCAGTTTTACCAATAAATGCTTATGCTTTAACTAAGGAAGAAACTGTATATAGTAAATTAAATAATAATGGTGAAATAATAAATACAAGTGTCTATGAACATTTAATTAATACTGATAAATTAGATACTATAACTGACTTATCTGATTTAGAAAATATTACAAATATAAATAACAATAATAAGTTTGAGTATGCAAATAATACTTTAACTTGGGATGCTAAAGCTAAAGATATATTTTATAAAGGTACTACTAATAAAAGTTTGCCTATAAGTGAGGATGTTATTTATAAATTAGATGGTAATGATATATCATTAAGTGATATGTTAGGTAAAAGTGGTCATGTAGAAATAACTATAAAATATACTAATAGTGATTTACATTATAATAACAAATATGGTAATATGTATACACCATTTATTGTTGCTACTGTAACTAGTATTGAGGGAAAAAATAATAGTAATGTTGAAGTAACTAATGGTAAAGTTATAAATAATGGTAATAATTATATGGTAGTAGCTATATCTCTACCAGGTTTAAGTGAAAGTTTAGGTATTGAAGAAAAAATAGATAGTGTTACAATATCTTATGATACTACTAAAGCTGAACTTTCTACAATATATTCAGTTATGTCTCCTAAAATAATCGAAGAAACTGACATGGATATATTTAATAAATTAAATAATATTTATAGTAAAGGTTATGATTTAAAAACTTATATGGATGAAATAGAAAGTGGCAGTAAAGATATACTCGAAGGCTTAGAAAAAGTATCTAGTGGTAATAGTCTCTTGAAAGAAAATTTAACTAGTATAATAGATAATATTTCTTTAATGGAAGAGGGTTCTAAAAATTTAAGTAATGGTATAAATGAAATAATAACTAATTTAGAAGATGCTTTAGAAGAATTAAATAGTAATGATAATTTAGAAAAAATAAATTCTGCTAAACTATTAATGGAAAATAATGACAAAACTATAAATAACCTAACTGAAGTTAATTCTAAATTAAAAGAATATTATGATAATTATAATTTATCTAGTATTAAATATGAAGATATATTAAATTCTGAATTAGAAAATAAAATGGATTTATATAATATTAAATATAGTTATGAAAATACATATGAATCTAACCAAAATTTAATGCAATTACTTACTTTAAATAATCAAGCAATCTCTGATTCATTAAATACTTTAAATGCATCAAGTACTAAAATAAATGGAATGATTACTATGTTAAGAGGATATTTACTAGAAACTGAAAAAGGTGCTAATGATTTAAACGGAGGACTTACTGAATTAAAACAAGGTATGATATTTTATGATACTAAGATGGGTGAAGTAAATACTGGATTAATTGATCTTAATAGTGGTATGTCTACTTTAAATGATGGAATTATAGAATTTAATAAAGAGGGTATTAGTACTATTACAAATTATATGAATAAATTAAGTAATTTAACTGATAAAATAGAAGTCTTAACAGATTATAGTAATTCTTATAAAACTATATCTATTACTAATAATGAAATTAAAGGTACTACTAAATTTGTTAATGTAATCGATGGAGTAAAGGTGCAAAAAACAAAAACAGATAATACTAATAATAGTACTAAGTTAAGTTTTATAGATAGAGTAAAAAACTTATTTAAATAATAATTATAAGATATATTTTATATAATTTATATAGAGTATATCTTTTTTTGATTTTTTATATTATAATTAAATTGGTGGTAATAATGAAAATATATTTAGTTAGACATGGTAAAACAACTTGGAATGATTTAGGATTAGCTCAAGGATTAAAAGATGTTCCTTTAAATGAAGAAGGAATAAATAGTGCAAAAGAGTTAGCAAAGGATATTAAAAAATTAAAAATAGATAAATGTATAAGTTCTCCATTAAGTAGAGCAAAAGATACTGCAAAAATATTAGTGAATGATAAAATTGATATAATATATGATGATAATATTAAAGAAAGATCATTCGGAGACTACGAAGGAATAAAACCAGATGAAGATTTAATATCAAAGTGGTGGGATTATAAACTAAATTACAATGAAAATAATGTTGAATCTTTAAAAGATATTTTGGATAGAGCAAATAATTTTTTGAATTATCTAAAATTAAATTATGGTGATGAAAATATTTTAATAGTGACTCATGGTTGCTTTATAAAAGCATTACACTATAATATAATTGGCTATAATGAAAATACTGATTTTTTAGATTTTTTTCCCAAAAATACTACTATTTATGAATATGATATTTAATATCTTGCTCAATTTTTAAGCAAGATATTTATAATTATATAAAATTTATTACATAGTACTTTTGACATAACATTAAAAATATGTTATTATTAGTATGTAAGCAAGAACTCTTGCATATAATAAAAAAGAGATGCACTTAGTTTGCAAATAAGTGTTTACTCCAAATTGTTTTTGGAAACACCATATCTAAGATGATATGGTGTTTATTTATATTTTTATATCAAGTTATCTCTTGTTGCTTTTATTATTATCTTTTAGTTCAATGATTGTATAAAAAATAATAATTATAATTAATGCAAGTTCTTGCATTATTCCTCCTTATCCAGGAGGTTTATATATTTCATATAAATCCCTCCTTTCAATGGAGTAAAACACCATATATACTAAGTACATCTGATATAATTTTAATATATATTATTATTTAGTACAATATGGTTATAGTAATTATTTTAATAAATTTAAATTTCTTTACTCAATTTTTAATCAAAATATTTGTAATTATTTAAAGTTTATTACATAGTACTTTTGACATAATATAAAAAATATGTTATTATTAGTATGTAAGCAAGAAAACTTGCATATAATAAAAAAAGAGATGCACTTAGTTTTCACGAATAAGTGTTTACTCCAAAAAATGTTTTTTTTGTAAAACACCATATCTAAGATGATATGGTGTTTATTTTTTATTTTTTATTATTAAGTTATCTCTTGTTGTTTTTATTGCATTTCTTAATACAACTGTTGTATAATAAATAACAATTATAATTAATGCAAGTTCTTGCATTATTCCTCCTTATCAAAGAGGAAATTATATTTCATACAAATCCCTCCTTTCAACGGAGTAAAACACCATATATACTAAGTACATCTAATATAATTTTAATATATATTATTATTTAGTACAATATAGTTATAGTAATTATTTTAATAAATTACAAATTCTTTGATGAAAAAATGTGCAACTTAAAAATATTTTTAGTTATAATTATTTACAAATATCATAATTTATGATAGTATATTATTGGCTTTTCAAAAAAATGCACATGATTACGGACTTAAATGCCTAGTGCCAATATGGTGGTATTTAGGGTAGATGTATCAGAGGATGAACGAAAGGAGAATGAAAATATGGCAGTAGTATCTATGAGTTATCTTTTAGAAGCTGGAGTTCATTTTGGACATCAAACTAAAAGATGGAACCCAAAGATGAAAGAGTATATCTACAACTCTCGTGATGATATTTATATAATTGATTTACAAAAAACTGTAGAAAAAATGGAGGAGGCATACCAAGTATTAAATAAAATTGCTACTGATGGTGGTAAAGTTTTATTTGTTGGTACTAAAAAACAAGCTCAAGAAGTTTGTAAAGAAGAAGCAACAAGAAGTGGTATGTACTATATGACTGAAAGATGGTTAGGAGGAACTTTAACTAATTTTAAAACTATTAGAAGAAGAATAAATCGTCTTGAAGAAATAGAAAAAATGGAAAAAGATGGTACTTTTGATAAGTTACCTAAGAAAGAAGTAGCAGGTCTTAAGAAAGAATATGACAAATTAAATAAGAATCTTTGTGGTATTAGAGATATGGATAAATTACCTCAAGCTGTTGTAATTGTTGATTCTACTAAAGAATATAATGCAATTAGAGAAGCTAATATTTTAGGTATTCCAGTATTTGGATTAATTGATACTAATTGTGATCCAGATAATATTGATTATGTAATACCTGGTAATGATGATGCTGTAAAATCTATTAAAGTTATTCTTGGAGCATTAAATAATGCTGCTGCAGAAGCACAAGGATTAGAAATTGTAGATTATGCTACAGAAGACGAGAGTAAAAAACAAGCTAGAGTTCAAGCTAAGCCAATGAAGAAAGAATTTAAAAAAGAAGAAAAATCTGAAAAAGTTGCAGAAGTACGTGAAGAAGTAGTTGAAGAAGTAAAAGAAGAAAAGCCAGTTAGTGCTGAGAAGGCACCTAAAATTGATTTAACTATTCTTACAGTAAATGAACTTAGAGAATTAGCTAAGAAAAAAGAAATTAAGGGCTACTCTAAGATGAAAAAAGAAGAATTAATTGAAGCTTTAAAATAATAGATATATAAGAAGGAGCGATAAACATGATTAGTGCAAGCATGGTTAAAGAATTAAGAGAATCTACTGGTGCTGGAATGCTTGATTGTAAGAAAGCACTTGAGGCATCAAATGGAAATATGGAAGAAGCTATTACTTGGCTTAGGGAAAAAGGTATTTCTAAAGCTGCTAAGAAAGCTTCAAGAATTGCCGCTGAAGGTTTAGCAGTAGCTAAAGTAGTTGGTAATAAAGCAGTTATCGTTGAAGTAAACTCAGAGACTGATTTCGTTGCTAAGAATGAAGAATTTAAGAGTTTAGTTGATATTATTGCTGATACATTACTTAATAATAGTAGTGTTAAAACTGTTGAAGAAGCTAATAAGTTAACTCATGATGGTAAAACTATTGAAGAGTTAGTTATTGAAAAAACTTCTACTATTGGAGAGAAATTATCTTTTAGAAGATTTGAAATAGTAG
>OIZT01001531.1_pt1 | contig 10254 bp, 7 predicted proteins | sample 1588611 | NCBI WGS metagenome assembly OIZT01 (sample SAMN03283278) | human gut metagenome | biome: human-associated habitat; material: feces | host: Homo sapiens | place: Peru | collected 2012
CATGGCGTCCTTTGATTCCAGCTTTTCCACCCGGCAGCGGCTGTTTGCGGTGGACTACTGCCGCGAGGGCCGCATGGAATACGCCGCAGCGGCGGCAGCGTGGCGGGCGGCGTCCCCGTCTCGGGCGCGCGGAAGACGACGAAGCGCGACGCGCAGGGGCCGAACGTGATCGGCAGGGTCGTCACGCCGTCCTTCACGGCGTACGTCGCGACGGGCGCGATACGCCCCGTCTCCGGGTCCCACAGCTCGGGCCGGCGCCCCGCGATGCGGAACGAGCAGACGACGCGGCGCGGCCCCGTCTCCGGCGAGGCGACGAACCAGTAGTCCGCCCCCGCCGCGCGGCGGTGGATCCAGTTCACCTTCCCGCCCTCGGCGGCGAAGTCGGGCGTGCGCGCCTTCATGAAGGCGACGGCCTCCTCGAACGGCACGACCGTCGCGCCCGCCGCGCGCAGGCGCGCGAGGTGGCGCACGCCGTCCGGCGGCAGCGCGAAGGCCTTCTCCGGCAGGATCAGGAACGCATAGCCCTGCCCGCTCGGCAGCACGAGCCGTCCGTCCCGCACGGTCATCTCGGCGAGCGAGGTGCCCGAGACGAAGTCGTAGGTGAAGCCCGGCGCGACGGGCACGGGCATCCGGTGCGGGTTGTGCCCCCAGTTGATGTAGAGGTAGCCCGCCGGACAGTACCACGCCGCGTCGCACACGAACGTCCCCTCCTGCAGCATCCACTGGCAGCGCTGCTGGTAGAGGTGCCACCCCTTCGCAAGCTCCCACCACGTCTGCGTGCGGTCGTAGTGGACGCCGAACGGCCCCATCGTCATGCCCGGCAGCCGCGCCGGCGCCGTCCACGGCTGGTGCGCGAAGCGGTGGTAGATGATGCGGTTGAGCCCCTCCGCGTAGACCCAGTCGCACTTCGCCTTCATGCTCCACGGTGTGTTCTGCCAGCGCCCCTCGCGCGCGTTCGTGGTGAAGGACTCCGCCGCGACGATGCGCCGCCCCTTCGCGTGGGCGATGGACGCGGCCTGGCGCACCCAGTGCGGGCTGTCGAGCTTCGCCCAGAACTCGGCCGTCGGGATGTCCGCATGCTCGCCGTAGAGGAGGTCGTCGGACGGGATCTCGCCGTAGGGCTCGATCGCGAGGCGCAACCCCGAGGCGTGGGCGAGGCGGCGCATCTCCCCCGCGTAGTTCTCCGCGAAAAGCTCCGTCACCGTGAGGCGGAAGTCGCGGTAGAAGCGCTCCGTCGCGGCGACTGAATCGACGACGCGCCCCGCGAGGGCGGGCAGCCACGGCAGGATCGCGTAGCCGTTGCGCTTCTCGAACGCCGCCTCGAAGCCCTGCGTCCAGTTCTGCGTGCCGACCTCGTAGCTGTCGTTCAGCACGGTCCTGAGCGAACCCTTCGGCCCCGCGAGTTCCGGGCCGAGCGCCTGGACGGTCTTCCCCACGTAGTTCGCCCAGTGGAGGCGCAGCGCCTCCTTCGAGAGCTTGTCGCATTCAAGCCCCTTGCCCATGCGCGAACCCGTGCCGTTCTGGCGGTTCAGGGCCTTGTAGCCGACGCGCAGGACCGTCCACGCCCCGGCGGGCGCGTCCCAGACGAGCCGTCCGTCCTTCATGCGGGACGTGAGGTCGACGACCGCCGCGCGGCGGACAACGGCCCCTTCCGGCGCGACGCGCGCGTCGGGGACGTTGTACTTGCGCCCGGGGTTCGAGAAGCACTTGAACGTCCAGTCCTTCAGCTCGAACGCCTCGGCCGGCGTGGGGAAGGCGACGACGGCGATGTCGCGGTAGAAGCCCACCTCGTCCTTCGGCTGCGGCAGCGCGCCCTCGAACCGCGCGCCGCCCGCGACGGGCGTCGCCGTGAAGCAGACCGTCTTCATCGCGTGCTCGGGCGTGTTCCACGGCCCGCCGGAGTTTGCCCAGCCGCTGCAGTTCGCCATGCCGAGCTCCAGGCCGAGGCGCTTCGCCTCCTGCGCGGCGAAGCGCACCGTCTCGTACCATTCCGGCGTATTGAAGACGAGCGGCCCTTCCGGGACGCCCCAGCGGATGCCGAGCCCCGCGTCGAAGAGGATCGCGCCGCCGATGCCCACGCGGGCCATCGCCTCCAGGTCGGCCGTGATGCCCGCGCGCGTCACGTTCCCGGCCATCCAGTGCCACCACACCTGCGGCTTCGCCTCGGCTGGCGGGTTCCTGAACCCAGCCTCCAGATCCGCCCCCCAGCCGAACAGGGCGCCTGCGGCCGCCGCCAGGCAGCACGCCCGCACTCCAAAACCACGCATCCTCTTCATTCGCCGCAACCTCGTTCCTTATATCGGGGTGAAACCGAACATGCCGTCCCGCCACCGGCCTGACAGCGCACCGAGTATAGCATAATTCCCGATATGTTGGTATAATGACGCGCCCATGAAACAACTACTCGCAAAGGTACACGAACGGCTCGGTGACCTGTGGTGGTATTCGCTGATGATCTTCGTCGCCTGCCGGTCGGGCGACGTCATCCAGGCGTTCATCGGCCTCTGGCTCGTGCCGAAGTACGTCGGGCCGGAGGAGCTGGGGGCCGTCCTGCCGCTCCAGCAGCTGACGTCGTTCCTGACCGTGCCGCTCGCCGTCCTCGCGACCGTCTTCGCGAAGTACGTCAACACCTACGCGACGCGCGGCGAGTACGGCAAGGTCAAGGGCTTCATCCGCGACGTCTTCGCCGCGACGGCCGTCCTCTTCGCCCTCTGCATCGGCGGGGCCTACCTCGTCATCCCCCATTTCTACGTGCGCCTCAACGTCGCCTCGGGCATGCTGACGGTCCTGATCCTGGCGGCTGGCTTTGCGGGAAACGTCTCCAACCTCTTCGCAAGCGCCCTGCAGGGGCTCAAGATGTTCCGCACGATTACGGTGCAGAGTCTCATTTCCGCCCCGATCCGACTGGCCACGCTTCTTGTCGCGATGCCCATCCGCGCGCTTTCCGGCTACATCCTCGGCCAAACGACGCCCCCGGCGGCCTGTTCGGTCCTCGCCTTCTGCTCGCTCCGCCGTCGTCTCGCCGCCCACCCGCCCGACACGGCCTGGCGCCGTGACCTGCCTGAGATCCTGCGCTACCTCTGGCCGGTGGCGGTCTACATGGGGCTGGGCGCGGTTCTCGCCTCCATCTGTGTGACCGTCTATCGACAACGCCTACCAGAAATCGAATCTGCGGCCTACTACGTCCTCACGCGCTTCACGGAAATTGCCAGTTACGTAAGTTCGTCGATGGTCTTCGTCCTCTTCCCCCTTTCAGCGGAGGCCCACGAGCGGGGACACGAATCATCCGCCACCCTTCGCCATACCATCGGTGCGACGTTCCTCGTGACGGCCATGGCAACGATTGCCTTCTGGGTGTTCGGGAAAAGCCTGTTGTCGCTCTCCCCTGTCTGGCAGGCCTACACCGACTACGCCGACCTGCTCCCGGTTCTCACCGCCACCACCGGCGCGGCCGTCGCTATCGGAGCCATCGTGACCTACGAGATGGCCTGTCGCCGCTTTGGCGCAGCAACGTTGGTCCTATTGTCCAACGTCATCTGGACCGTCCTTCTCGTCGGCTTCTCCGGCATCGGCTTCTTCCGGGGCATCCTCCCCGACGCGGCGGTGGATTTCGTCGAGTCCCTGCATGTGAACAGGCTGTCCGTGTTCACCTGGGCCTCGCTCGTCTCGGCGTTCCTGCAGCTGGCCCTGCTGGGACGGATCTACCGGCGGGCGCGGTCCTCCCGGACCTGCGCCGCGACGATGTCCTGAAGCGAGGCCCGCAGCTCGTGCTGCGGCGACCACCCGGTCTCGTTGCGGATCTTGGCATTGTCGCCGATGATGACCGGATTGTCCGCCGGGCGCACAAACGCCGGGTCGGTCTCCGTTTCGACGGCCACGCCAACAATGTCCGCCGCCATGCGCAAAACCTCGTCAAGCCGAAATCCCCTGCCCGAGCAAACGTTGTAGATCTCGCTGCTCCTGCCGAGATCCAGAAGCGCCAAGTAGGCTGTCACGGCATCGCGAACGTCCAGGAAGTCGCGGACGATGCCGAGGTCCCCCGCTCTGACGTGCGCCGTAGGTAGACCGGCGTCCCGCGCGGCCACAAGTTGGCTTACAAAGCTCGGTACCACGAAGGCGGTGGGCTGTCCGGGGCCGATTTGGTTGAACGAGCGCGTCATCACGATGTCCAGCCCGTAGCCACGCGCATAGAGCCCCGACAGCTGTTCCTGGGCGACACGCGCCACCGCATAGGGGCTACAGGGGCGGAGACCGTGCGTTTCCGAAATCGGCGTCTCGCCGACCTGCACGCCGCCATATTCTTCCGACGACCCGACCGACAGGATGCGCGTCGGAACCCCCAACGACCGAACGGCCTCGGCGACATTAAGAAAGACATTTGTGTTGTTGAGGAAGCTGTTGACCGGAGCGGCCCAGCTCTTGGCCACACTTGACACGGCCGCCAGGTGGACGATGTGCGTGGGGCGTTCGACCTCAATGATGATACGGATGGCATTCGACTCCAGCAAATCGCATGCATAGTATCGGTCAACGCCCCCCGTTGGCTGGGGGGCGAGATCGACGCCGACCGTTTCGTCACCGCGACGACGCAATGCGTCAATGAGGAAGCGGGCGACAAACCCGTTGGCGCCCGTGATCAGCACCCGCTTACGCCCGGGCCGTCCCGAAATCTGATTTCTGCAAACTGAATCCATGCGGCATACTATACCAAATCGCGCATGATTATGGTATACTGTCATAATGAATTTTCGACACGCAATTGGCTCTCTGCGTCGTTATGGCATGAGAGGGGCGCTCAACTTCATGCTGGGTCATGCCCGGCGACTCGCCTTTCGGCGGAAAATGGCGGCGACGTTGATTACTAATCCGGCCTGGCGTCCCCATCCCGGCATCACGATCATCGGATGCTTGTCGCATGCGGGCAGTTTAAGTAAGGTACTGCGAGACTTCGCCTTCCGCTGCAACGCCTGCGGCATCCCCTTCCAGGCCCTGGATACGGGCTGCTCCGCTCCCATTCCTGCTTCTGAATACGCGAGCCTCCTCACCCCCGAATCTGAATTCCGTCTCAACCGCTATACCGACATCATCGGCATGTCCGCCCTGCCTCCGCTCCCCGAAACGGCATGCCGCTTGTCCCGAATTGGGTTCTGGGAATTTGAATCCGGCTTGCGCGATGGCAATCCTGAGTTCTTCGATCCCGTCGAGGTCGTGGTGACAAGCGACTTCAACAAGAAGGTCTTTAGACAACTGCTGCCGACATCAATCCCTGTCAACAAGATCCTTTACCCCTTTCAATTTGATGCCCGGAGGATTGCCCCCCTTCCACACACGGCATCAATGCGCGCGCGCCATGGAATTGCCCCAGGCGATTTCACCGTCTTTTTCAACTTCGACTACCGTTCCAGCTACTATCGAAAGAACCCAGAAGGCGTCCTGCATGCCTTTGCCGACGCCCTGGGAGATTGCGCCGACGCCAAGATCGTCTTCAAGACAATGAACACGAAAAGATGCCCCGTCTACGCTGCACGGCTGCATGCGCTCGCCGCCGATCTTGGCATCGCCTCGCGCGTGGTCTTCATCGACACCTTCATTTCCCAAGACGAGCTGGTCGCCCTGACCGATGCATGCGACGTCTATATCTCGCTCCATCGCGGCGAGGGCTTCGGCCTCGGCATTGCCGAGGCCATGAGCCTGGGAAAACCGGTCGTCGTCACCGACTACAGCGCCCCGACCGAATTCTGCAACAGCGAGAATTCGCTCCTCGTCCCCTCTGTGCTTGTTCCCGTAAAGGATCACGAGCGCGACGTTGATGTCTACAGAACGGTCAAGACATGGGCTGATCCCGATCTACGCGCGGCGGCCGACGCCCTGCGAAAGCTCTACCGGGACCGAACCTTCGCCCAAGCTCTCGGGAACAAGGCCCAGAACTTTATCGCCGACTACTTCTCGGACGCCAACTTCAAAAAATCGGTCATGGGCTTTCTGGCGCGAGAAACGCCACTCACGAATTGACCGCCGTTCGCGCACAGCCATTTGTTCGCGGCCATCGCCACGCACCACTGGATGTCCCACGTCGTCGGGTTCTCGATGACGCCCCGCAGATACTTGCGCCAGTAACGCCGGAACTTGTCGGGGCGCGGCGCATGCAGAATCTCCTCGACCGTCTCGCGATAGCGCGCCAATGAGCCGTCGTACGCGCGCCACGCCCGCCGCCAGGTCGCCCACCCCCAGATGTGGACATGGCGCGAGAAATGATAGGATGCGCACGGATCGCTCTGATACCCGTAGAAATTGTCGCCCGAAATCATGCCGACGCGCGGCTCGTCGCGGTAGCGTCGCAGCAGTTCAGACGCGAAGCGCAGGAAGTCGGCGGTCGGCGCACAGTCGTCTTCGAGGATGAGGCCCTCGCCCGCCGCGTCCAGAAACCACGAAATCGCCTCCGGCGGCGCGAAGCGGCAACCGCGATTCGCGTCGAGAAAGCGCGTCTGAAGGTCGCACGGCCAGTCGACGGCCGCGACCGCCGCGCGCGTCCGCGCGACGATCTCGGCTTCGCCCGGCCTGTCGGGGCGCGGGCCATCGACGGCCACAAAGAGCCGGCGCGGCTTTACGGCGCGAAGGCAGTCAACCTGGGCTTTCAGCCGTTCGGGGCGGTTGAAGCCAATCAGCAAAACGGGCGCGCAATCGAATTCAGCCATGGCAGAGCCTTTCAGCACGACGTTCGCGGTCGTTCCCCGAAGCTCGCGCTTCGGGCGCGGGGCAGGCGCGCGCTTCGGGCACGAGATTGACCGCCGCGCGCGCCCAATCATCGACCTCGGCGAACGTCACGCCGCGATAGGCGATTGGGGCTGCGCCCTGTTCTGTGCCGGGGGCGCCCTGTTCTGTGTCGGGGGCGCAAGCCCCCGGTCCCCGTCCCCCCTCCGCGAGCGCCTGGGCGAGGCGGTTCAGGGCCAGCGCGTCGCGGCGCGTCATCGGCTTCTCGCCCGGCACGTGCGGCCACGCCGCCGGCGCGAGCATCAAGAGCCGCCCGGCGGCGCAGGCGTCGAAATGCCGCCCGCCCGGCTTTTCGAGCGGCGCAAAGCCCTTGTTGCGCAAGACGACGAGCGGCAGGCCCTCGGCAAAGGCCCGGCACGCGATTTCGCGCTCGCCCTCGCTCACGCACGGCGAGAGCAGCACCGCGCCCTGCCGCGCCCGCGCGAGCAGCGCTTCGGCTTTCGCCGTGAACGCCGCGCTTTCCTGCGCGACCAGCGGCTCGCCCGCCGCGTCGCGCGCGATCTTGAGCCCACCGCCCGCCTTCGGCTCGCGGCGATAGGCGAAGTCGCGCCGCGAGACCTGAACCTGAACGAGCGGGCGGTCGAGCAGAAAGCGGTTGCCGAGGGCCGCGAACGCGCCGACGACGCCCAGCGACGGCAGGGGGCGGCGCAGCGCGGCGACGGCGCGAAAGAGATCGGGGAAGAGCCGCTTGACCGCGAGCCGGCGCGGGTTGTCGCGCAGGTAGTTGAACATCGCGTCGAGCTGCCCGGCGCGAAAGAGAATCGAATCTTGGAAACCCGGTGCCCAGAGGCGGGGAGCCCCCGAAGCTCGCGCTTCGGGCACCGAACAAGCCCGCCCACCGCCCGCCGCCCAGGCGCCGTTCAGCTCGCGCTTCGCCGAGGGCGCCTTGTCCTGTGCCGAGAGCGCAAGCTCTCGGTAGATCTTCTCACACCCCGTCTTGAACCCACCGATCGCGTTGCCGAGCGGCTTTGCCATCGGCCGCGTCACCTCAAGAATCGCGTGCAGATGATCGGGCATCAGCTGGCAGAAAAGCGGTTTGATCTCGGGCGTGAAGTCGCCCAGCCGCTTCCAGTGCGCGAGAATCGCCACGCCCAGTTCGCTCGGCTCGACGCGCGCCGTCACCGCCTCGGGCGGCGCCTTCGGATCGTCGATCACGAGCCGCCCCAGCAGGGGCCGCGCGCGGTCGGCCTGGACGAGCGTCACCTGGTAGATCGCCCGCTGGCGGTAGTCCCAGCCGTCGCACCGCCGCGTCATGCGGTGAACCGTCTCGCGGCGCGCCTCAGGCATGGCGCAGCCTCCAGAGCGCCCCCTCGGCGAGATAGAGCGGGTATTCGAGCGCGATCTTCGCGCGCGCGGCAAGCCCCGGGCGGCACGGCGCGAGGCTCTGGACGAACGGCACGATCTTCGCCGCGTCTTCGACCCAACGCGCCCGGTGGCGCGCGGCCGCCGCCGCGACGCCCGCCCGCGCCCGCGCGACCCGTTCCGGCGCAATGCGCGCGGGGCGGTCGAAATCGACCAGGAGGCCGCTTTCGCCGTCGACGATGTACTCGTTCATCGTCGCGTCGTCGTGCGCGACGACGCACTTGCCCATCGCCATCGCCTCCAGGAACGCCATGCCGATGCCCTCCTTGCGGCGCGGCGCAAGGACGACGCCGCAGGATGCCAAGCGCGCCAGGTAGTCGGCGCGCGGCAGGAACTCGTTCGCCCCCTTGACGACGAGCGTATAGCCGTCGGATGCCGGGAACATCCTCTCGGCCTGTTCGCGCGATACGCCGCCGCGCTCCCACAGGAAGACGCGCTTCGGATCGCCCGCCGTCTGCGGTAGCGCCGCCGGGTCCGGGAAGTAGCGCACGTCAAGCAGATTCGTCACGCCGCACCGCCGCGCGTGCGCCGACACCTTCCCGCAGAACGAGACAACGCCCATGCCACTCGCGGCAAGGCGCCGCCACTGCCAGACGCTGCCCCATTCGTTGTCGTACATCGGCACGAACACGTTGACTTTGCCGGGGAAGTAGAACCGGCCGCGCGCAATTGGGAATTCAAAGACTACCGCGACATTCAGCCCACGCATGGCCTTTGTCGCCCCTGTATCATAGATGCGTTCGTATGGAAGTTCCGCGACATCGAACGAAGAGCGGAGCACGTCTACGAGAAAACGTGTAGACTGCGTCGTCAAATGAGTCGCATGGTCAATGAACAGGAGTTTTCGCATGGCCGTCATATTCGATTTCATGCACCGCATCTCCCGCTCCACACCATGCTAAGGCTCTTCGCCTTCTCGACAGCAAGAAACCGGATTGTCGCCCAGTAGTGGTGGAGCATCTCGCGGAACGTCCGCGTCGGGCGACCGGGAAGCCACTCGTCCTGATGGCGGTAATGCAGCTCAACAAGATGCCAGATCGATTCTCCTGGTAGGCAGTTCATGACGCCATAATAGCGGATCGGCGCATCGCCCCAACGATGCTTCCAGATGCCGCCCGCACGGTCCACGGCGGCGAAATACGACTGCCAGGCCGCCCCGCGGAACCACGCCAGGTCGCAGATTTCAAAATTCGTGTAGAAGATCCTGTAGGGCGGCGGCGGCTTGCAGAAGCCGACGTGTGCATGCGCTTCAAAGTGCCGCGCGATCACCGCCCCCAGCCCCTTGCAGACATGGGGGCGGTCTTTGAGAACCGCTCGATAGGCATAGCGGAAACGCCGCTCGCGCATACGCGCAAAGGCATCGAACGTCAAAGGCGACAAGATGAACGAGTCGTCGTCAAGGCGCATGTAGTAGTCGTAGCCCGCCAATTCGGGACGCCGGAAGATGTCGTTCGCGAAGAAATGGCACATGTGGCGATAACCGCGCTGTCCCGTCGGCAGATCCGCCATTTCAGGCGGAATCGCAGAGAAATCGACGAGGGCCGTCTTCACCGGGATGCCCGACGTCCGCCCCGCCAGCTGTTCCGCCTTCAGATTGTCCTCATGGAAAATGAGGACATCCGCCGGCGACCACGGGAGAAAATTCCTTTTCAGAAGCGCGAGGCTGCGTTCTAGCGCGGCAAGGCTCGCCGCATGCCCTCGGACAAGATAGACGACCACGTTCCTCATTGTCAAAAGCCCCCCTCCGCGCCGTAATACCGTCCATACTCGAAATGCGCTGCAAAGGCGCGACAGCCGGCAAAATAGGCGTCGGGATCGCGGCGGATCTTCGCCAGCGCCATTGGAAGGTCGGCGACCGAGTCGACGACCTCTCCGGCATGGAAACGCTCGATGAACGGCACAATCGCGGAAATGCGCGTCATGACGACGGGAAGCCCCATCTCGATCGAGCTCTTGATCTTCCCCGGATCGGCGTAATGCGTGAGGTTGCCGAGGGCCGTGTCGTAAAGCGCCAACGCGGCGAAGCACTTCGCCGCCTCGTCGCGCAGTTCGTCCTCTGAAACGAATCGGTCGGGGAAGAAGACGCGCCCCTCCAGTTTTCCGTCGGCAAGGGAACGGCGG
>OIZT01001532.1_pt1 | contig 10252 bp, 9 predicted proteins | sample 1588611 | NCBI WGS metagenome assembly OIZT01 (sample SAMN03283278) | human gut metagenome | biome: human-associated habitat; material: feces | host: Homo sapiens | place: Peru | collected 2012
TTCGCCAACACGCGCTTCGAGTCGCTCTCCGGCACCAACGTCTGGTGGGACTTCGTCGAACTGCCCTCGCAGTTTATGGAAAACTATGCGGTAGAGAAGGATTTCCTGCGCACCTTCGCCTTCCACTACAAGACGGGCGAACCGATGCCCGACGACCTCATTGAGCGCATCGTGCGTTCGCGCAACTTCATGGCAGCTTACGCCTGTCTGCGCCAGGTGAGCTTCGGTCTGCTCGATATGGCTTACTACACAAAGAAGGAGGAGTTCACAGCCGACATCATTCCGTTCGAGAAGAAGGCGTGGGAGAAGGCGATGGTTACGAAGCAGTTGCCCGACACGTGCATGACAACGCAGTTCTCGCACATCATGGCGGGCGGATATGCTGCAGGCTACTACAGCTACAAGTGGGCTGAGGTGCTCGACGCCGACGCGTTCAGCGTGTTCAAGAAGAACGGCATCTTCGACCAGAAGACGGCGCAGAGCTTCCGCGACAATATCCTCTCGAAGGGTGGCACCGAGCATCCGATGACGCTCTACAAGCGTTTCCGCGGACAGGAGCCAACCATCGATGCCCTGCTCGAACGCAACGAGATCAAGAAGAGTTAAGAGTTTTATCTGCAAAAGACAGAATCGTTCATCATTGATTGGAAATTGTTAATTATAAACTATTAACTATAAAGAAGGATGGAAAATCAACTTTCTAAACAGAAGAAGCTCGACCTGCGCTACCTGCGCATGGCTCGCATCTGGGCTGAGAACAGCTACTGCAAGCGCCGCCAGGTGGGTGCGCTGGTGGTGAAGGACAAGATGATCATCAGCGATGGATACAATGGTACTCCCAGCGGATTCGAGAACATCTGCGAGGAGAACAATGTAACCAAGCCATACGTTCTGCATGCCGAGGCCAACGCCATCACCAAACTGGCACGCAGCAGCAACAACAGCGAGGGCAGTACACTCTATGTCACTGCCTCTCCCTGCATCGAATGCTCCAAGCTCATCATCCAGTCGGGCATCAAGCGTGTGGTATATGCCGAGAAATACCGCCTCACCGACGGTGTGGATCTTCTGAAGCGTGCAGGAGTGGTGGTAGAATACATGAATCCGGATGAAGAAGAAGCTTCACAGGATTAAAGAGAGAGAAAAAGAGAGAAAGAAAGAAGGCAAGTGAAAAGAATAGAAAAAATGAGATTATGGACTCCATCAATAGATTTAGTAGTCGGAGGTAAAAAGATCGCACTATGTCACTTTGCTAATGATATAAGATGGGATTTTAGTGACAATAGTACTTGGTCATATCAAGAAAAATTTGAAGAAGGCAAAAACTCAAAACAATTCTTATATACAAACTCAGAAGAAGCCAAAAGAAAAATACAAAATAAAATCGCAAGTAATAAAAAAGATATTGAAAGTATTAGAGGATTACTTGATGCACAAAAACATCCTATATTTAATGGTAAAAAAGTAACTGATTATGATGCGATAATACAAGGACATGTACATTTTGATATGAAAGATACACTTAATAATACAAGCATTCTTACTTTAAGAGCATGTGGCATGGGTTATGGAAGCGATAAAAAAGATCAAGCATGTTATTATATTTTAAAAGAAAGAAAAGATGGTGGATTTGACATAGTCAAAAAACTAGTACCATTCAATAGAAATATGCTTATTTCAAATATAAAATCATCAAATGTACCAAATAAAGAACTAGTATTAAGATGGACTAATTAAAAATTAGTCTTTTCTTTTGAATAAAAATTTATTTTAAGCGATATACAAACATCTTTTTGCTTGACCGTGGGGGTACATATTATAATAAAATGGGTGAAGATGAAGATATGAAAAGCGATAAAATTATAAAAATAACAGTGGTATTATCTATAATGTTTTTATTACTTTCTATTTTAGCATTAACGTATGCATACTTTAGTTTAGAAATAGAAGGAAATCCAAAAGATATAGTGATGTCTACAGGAGATTTAAGACTAGAATATAAAGATGAAACAGAACTTAAACTTGATGGTGCTATCCCAGGAGATAGTATTTCAAAAGTAATCACTGTTAAAAATGTTGGTACAAAAAATGTAGCGTATTCATTGTACTGGGGAGACTTAATAAATACAATAGAAAACTATGAACTCCATGTAACACTAAATTGTAAGAGTTATACAAATTATGGTGAAGAAACACAAACTGAAAGTGGTACATGTGAAAATATTTATAGAGCTGTTCCAATAAGTGATACAATAACAACTGGTAATATAAAAGGTAGTATTTCAATAGATCCAAATATAACACATGAATATACAGTAACAGTAAAGTTTGATAATAAAAATTATGAACAAAACTATAATAAAAAGAAATCATTTACTGGTAAAATTGGCATTCAAGAATATACTGCACCAGAAGTTGTTAATTGTACTTTTGATGGTGAGTTAAAAACTGGAGCAACGTATGTTAATGGGCAGTATACTTATAGATATAATCAATATAAGAGTGCTACTAATGGATGGTCTTACTTAAATTCAAATGTATGGTCAGTTCTATTAACAAATACATCTAGCACAGAACCTGTTACTTCACCTGTTTGTACATATATAAATGATAAACCTGTAGTCTATGCTTCATTTATGTTTTATGATAGTAAAGCTTCATCTATCGATCTAAGTAATTTTAACACAAGTAATATAATTAATATGAGTGGAATGTTTTATAATGCCAGTACAACTTCAATTAATTTAGAAAAAATGGATACTAGTAAAGTAACTGATATGAGTTATATGTTTTTTGGAAGTCAAGCAAAAACACTTGATTTAAGTAACTTTGATACAAGTAAAGTTACTAATATGTATAGAATGTTTTATGAAAGTACTGTAAAATCATTAGATGTAAGCAAATTTAATACAAGTAAAGTTACTGATATGAGTGGTATGTTCTATAAAATTAAGGCAATTAGTTTAGATTTAAGTAGTTTTGATACGAGCAAAGTAATTAATATGGCATCTATGTTTTCTTATTCTCAGGTAACAACATTGAACGTAAGTAATTTTGATACAAGCAAAGTAACTAGTATGAAATATATGTTTTTGGAATCTCAAACTAAAATACTTGATTTAAGCAGTTTTAACACAAGCAAAGTAACTGATATGCATGGAATGTTTTCAAATAGCCAAGCAACCTCTATTGATTTAAGCAGTTTTGATACGTCAAGTGTAACTGATATGTCTTATATGTTTTCTAATACTCAGGCTACATCACTTGATTTAAGTAATTTTGATACAAGTAAGGTAACAACAATGTATTCAATGTTCTTTAGAAGTCAGGCTACTTCAATAAATTTAAGCAGTTTTAACACAAGTAATGTAATATACATGAATAGTATGTTTTATGGTGCACAAGTAGTAAAATTAGATTTAAGCAGTTTTGATACAAGTAATGTTACTAATATGTATAGTATGTTTGATAGCAGTAAAATTGCTTCAATAATTGGATTAAATAGATTTAATACTTCTAAAGTAACTAATATGGGTTATATGTTTAGGGGATCTAAATTGGAAACGTTAGATTTAAGTACGTTTGATACGAGTAATGTAACTAACATGGATTCAATGCTCTCTTCTTTAAATAATTTATTGACAATATATGCAAGTGATAAATTTGTTACCGATAATGTAATAAATAGCGGTAGTATGTTCTATGCTTCAACTAAATTAGTTGGTGGCGCTGGAACGAAATATAATGCTTCTCATTTGGATAAAACTTATGCTCGTATAGATGGTGGAACAGATTCACCTGGATACTTTACATTAAAACAATAGTTATGTAGAAATACATAACTTTTTATTTTGAACTTTTTGTTACGCCTATAATACCACCAGTAACTGAAGATAATATTAATGATAAATAATATACTAAAGCGCCAAACGAATACTTTGAAATAAATAGAGTTATTAGTGAAAATAAAACACAGATAGAAGCAGAAACTATAAAACCATTTAAGTATCCTTTTGATCTTTCGAGTGATGAAGTTTTAAAACCTAGAATAAAGAATAGAACTAAAATAATTATATAATTTATTATACTTACTGTGTTATAACTAAGAATTTCTAAATAATAAATTAAAGATATAATTAAAAGATATATTAAGAAAAGTATTAGAAATAAAGATATGCTTTTTAAATAATTAATAATTTTGTTCATTTTATCACCTAATTAAGTATATTTATGATTAAAAAATATATGAATTAAACATAATAATAATGGGTGATATAAATGGATTTAGTAATGGTAATATTAAGAACAGTATTTTTCTATGTGTTTGTACTTATTATATTTAGACTTATGGGTAAACGTGAGATAGGAGAGTTATCTATACAAGATTTAGTTGTAAGCCTTTTGATAGCTGAACTAGTAGCTATAAGTATTGAAAACTATAAAGATTCTATGTTACTTACAGTAATACCTATACTTATACTTTTATTCTTTGAGATAGCTGCTGGATATTTTTCTTTGAGATTTAATAAGTTTAGAAATATAATGGATGGAAAACCAGCTCTTATAATAAATAGAGGTATTATAAATTATAAAGAAATGATGAAACAAAGATATTCTTTAGATGATTTATTATTAGAACTTAGAAATAATAATATTAAGAATCTTAAAGATGTAGAGTATGCTGTCTTGGAAAATAGTGGAAAACTTAATATATTTAAGTATAGTTTTTTAGGACTTGATTCTGCGAGTCCATTTCCATTGATATTAGATGGTGTTGTTCAAAAAGATACATTATGTTATATAGATAAAGATGAAAAATGGTTACATGATTATTTAGGATGTAATAATCTTAATAAGGAAGATGTGTTTTATGCATTTTATAAGAATAATAAAATTTATGTTATTAAGAGAAATGAATTAATTAGATAGTACTTTTTTGATTTCTTTTGAGTAAAGATAAGTGCTTAGAAGAAGATTTATAATTATTGATAGTATTAAAGAATACATACCTATTTTAAGGAGTGATAAAGTAGCTATAGAAATAAGTCTTACTATAGAAGATATGATTGTACATTTCATAGCACTTTTAGATTTACCTAGGGCTTGTAGTGCATTTATAAGAGGATATTCAATATAGAATAATATAGTAAATGGACTAAGTATTTTAATGTAATCTATACCTGCGATAGTATGATATAAAATATTTAAAAAGAACTCTGGAAATAGTGTTATTATGAATGTAGAGATTGCACCTATAGAGCATGAAATTAATACTATTTGTTTAATACGTTTTTTACACATAACTTTGTTACCTTGGCTATAATATTTAGATAGTTCTGGTACTAGGGAAGTTGCCATATTTTGTGTAAAGAATTGTGGCATTAAGAGTAGTGACATGGCGTAAGCGTTAATTACCCCGTATTCATAAACTATAAAGTCTTTAGAATAGCCTACATACATAAGAACGTTTGTAAGAACTATTGGTTCTAAGAAGTAAGAGATAGATCCTATTATTTTACTTGAGGTGGACGGAATACTTATATTCATTACTTTCTTTATATCTTTTTTGTTAAAGTCATTTAATGTTGGCTTTATATTTTTAGGGAAAAAGTACATCATTACTAGTTGTGATATTACTTCGCCACCTGCGTTTACTAAAATTATGAAACTTATCGCATGCGTTAAACTAATAGATAAGAATTTATCTATGAATATTGTTATGAGTATTAATCTTGTTACTTGTTCAACGAAATTTGAAAGCATGTATGGAAACATATTTTGTTTTCCCCAAAAATATCCTTTTATGATTGATGAAATGCTTATGAATGGTGTTACGAGGGAAAGACATATTATTGGAAAATATAAAGTTTCATTTTTAAGAAGTGTACTTAGAGTTGGAGCTAGTAATACAGTTGCAAGTATTATAAAAATATTTATTATTAAAGATAATGGTATTATTGAAGTAAAAAGTGTTTTTGTTCTTGAACTTTTTTCTGATATTATTTTAGATAGAGCAGTAGGGTATGAGAGTGTTGCGATAACACTTAAAAGAGCGCTAGTTGGAGCAAGTAAACTATAAAGCCCCATACCTTCAGGACCTAACTTTCTAGTTACGATTATTCTTAGAACAAAACCAACTAGTTTACCTATGATACCACCAAATAGCAATACTAAAGTAGATTTTAAAAATATATTATTTTTTATTTTATTTGACATATTAAAGTATATGAAGTAGTTGATAAAGATATTTATTTATGATATTATTAATGTGTTCTTATAGAACAACAATTTTAAAAATTACCTTATAAAGAGTGACTGAGAGACTGGCTCTATGAAGTCACACCAACCTATTTAATTAGGTGGTAAACCCAGATGGATGAGGATAACTTATATATACCTAAGTTATCTTAGGTATTTTTTCTTTTTAAGGTAATTGTAATCTTGGAAGGAGGAAATATATATGAGATTATTTAGTAATGAAATTGTTTTTAGAGGACATCCAGATAAAGTTTGTGATCAAATAAGTGATGCTTTGGTGGATGAATTTATTAAAGGCGATAAGAAAAGTAGATGTGCGATTGAGACTATGGGTGGTAAAGGTAAAATATTTATTACTGGTGAAGTTACATCTAAGAGTAGAGTTGATATTCCTAAAGTTGTGAATAGTGTTCTTAAGGATGTTGGATATGATGATAATTACGAAATCATTAATAATATTGGTGTTCAAAGTAGTGATATAGCAATGGGTACTAATGATGAAGTAATGGGTGCTGGAGATCAAGGAATGATGTTTGGATATGCGTGCGATGATGATGATTTGTATTTGCCAATGGCTATGATTATACTTCAAGAATTAAGTAAAAGGTATGATAGTCTTAGAAAAAGTGATTCTAGATTTAAGAGTGATGGTAAAGCTCAGATAACTGGATATTATGATGAGAATATGAAACTTTTAGGTATTAAGACATTTACTATAAGTTATCAAAATACCGAAAAAGAGAGAAAAGAAACTGATAGGATAATTAAAGATATATGTAATAATATATGTTCTAAATATAATATAGAAGTTGAAGAATATTTGATAAATCCAACTGGTAAATTTGAAATTGGTGGCTTTGATGGGGACGCTGGACTTACTGGTAGAAAGATAGTGGTTGATAGTTATCAAGGTTTTGCTCCTGTAGGTGGTGGTGCTTTTAGTGGAAAAGATCCGACTAAAGTAGATAGAAGTGCTGCTTATAAAGCAAGATTAATAGCAGTACATTATCTTAAAAAATATAATCTTAAATGGTGTAAAGTACAGCTTAGTTATGCGATTGGTATTAGAAAACCTTTAGCAATCTATATTGATAGTGATAAAGGAAATCTTCCAGAAGAAGCAACTATAAGTAAATATGAATCTTTGTATGAAGAATGTGAACCTAAGAATATAATTGATGACTTAGATTTATTAAATGAAAGATTTTATGAAAGAAGTAAATTTGGTCATTTTTAAAAGTGTAAAGTTTGTGCATAAACATTGATATATAATTTTAATATGATATAATTAAATTAACCTAGAAATAAATATAGCTCAATAAACCGGCTATGTAATACTATAGGGGGACTAATTAGTATATGGTGTTGAATATTGCATTTAATGCAAGATCCCGAGTATGTTATGTGTCCTACCACCTCGTGCGAAACGCGAGTTTTATTACACTATATTTACCTAGGTATTTTTTTGTGTTATAATATCTTTGCTTTTTGAAGGAGTGAAAGGTATGAATCTTTGTAGACTTGAGAGTCTAATTGGAAGTGAAAACTTAGATAAAATAAAAAAACTTAAAGTGCTTATTATAGGACTTGGAGGAGTAGGTGGATATGCTCTTGAATCTTTAGTTAGATGTGGAGTGGAAGATATAACTATAGTAGATGGAGATACTATTAAGCCTAGTAATATAAATAGACAAATAATAGCTACTTCTCGTAATAATAATAAATATAAGACAAGAGAATGGAAGAAAAGAATTAAACTTATAAATAAGAATGCTTCTGTTAATATAATAAATGCTTATATAACACCAGATAATATAGAACTCTTATTTGGAGAAAAATATGATTATATGATAGATGCTTGTGATACAACACGTGTAAAAGTTGAACTTATCAAAAAATGTCATGAGAATGGTATTAAGTTGGTTTCATCAATGGGAACAGCTAAGAAATTAGATGCTACTAAGTTAATAATAACAACACTTGATAAAACTAATACTGATCCACTTGCTAAAAAAGTAAGACATGAGCTTGGAAAAGATAGAGACTTAATGAAAGAAGTTACAGTTGTTACTTCAACTGAAAAAGCAATAGATACTAAGAATATGCTTGGCTCTAGTGCTTTTGTTCCAGCTGTTGCAGGCCTTTATATAACAAACTATATAGTAAGAGATATATGTAAGATGTAACTTATGTTATGTCTTTTTTATTGACAAAAATAATAAAAAGAAGTGCTTTAAATTATTATAGTTAACTATAATAATTAGAGCAATAAATACTTTCTAGAAAGTAGAAGTTTAAAAGAACTTGAAAAAGATTGAAATAAAAAACTACTTTTGTGAGTAGTTATAATTCTTTTTGACTTTGAGGTTTTACTCTTAAGTCTTCACTTTCTAATTCTTCTTTTGTTTTAGATAATGGTTCATGACCTTTAGTAAATGAATTTATATATATACTTCCATTAATACTTTTAAAGTCCTTTGTTGTGTATCCTGTTTTTGTGTTATAAAATGAGTCTCCATATATTCTGGCAGTTTCTTCATCTAATAAATGATATCCATCTATTAATAATCTTTCTATTAGAGGTTTATCTTCATCTTTTATAAAGTGTCCTGGAGAAGGTGTTTTTAATATCATACCATTATGAGTTAAATATTCACTTTTTTCATCTGTAAAAAATTGCCTATACGTTGGATCTATTAAATATGGTGTTAAACTTCCATTTACGTTAAATCTTGCCACTAAGAATGAGTGTCCTTCAATATCATTTGTAATTACATTTTGCGTCATACATGGATGAGTTTCAACTCCTAAATCATTAAGATAATATGTAATTATAGCTTGGGCTTTATCACACTTGAAACTAAAGTCAAAATTATTAAAGTCATTAGTGAATTTGCATCTTGTTTGATAACAAATGTTATCTAGTAATAAATTTATTTCTTCTGTTGTTAAAGGAACATTACTTTCAATTTTTTTCTCTAATTCTTCAATAACTTTTGAATCTATATTTACTGTTTTAGGAGTACTGTTCATTATAAATTTCATTTTTTCACCTTTATACTATTATTAAATTTATACATTTCTGTTTCGTATTTATTTTTTCTTGGTGTATAGTATTTCCTTCCTTTTAATGCTTCTGGCATATATTCTTGATCTACCCAGTAGTTTGGATAGTTATGTGGATATTTATAGTTTGGACTAGATGTTCTTATGTGTGCTGGTATTCTTCCTACTGACATAGTATTTATATCTTTGATAGCTTCATTAATTGCCATATCTGCTGAATTACTTTTAGGGCTTAGTGCCATATCTATGACTGCACATGATAGTGGTTTAACTAGTTCTGGATAACCAATCCTTTCACTTGCTTCAATCGCCGCGACTACTTTAGGACCAATCATTGGATTAGCAAGGCCTATGTCTTCATATGCTATAACGATCATTCTTCTATAAATAGAATCATAATCTCCACTGACTATTAATCTTCCTAAATAGTGTAGTGCTGCATCTACATCACTTCCTCTAATACTTTTTTGAAAGGCTGATAACATGTCATAGTGACCATCTTCATCTTTATCAGTGAAAAATGATGGAGTGTTTGTAGTTTCTTTTATATTTTCAATAGTAACTTCTTTATTATAGCCATAATAGTTAAATTCAATTAAATTGTAGGCAAATCTTATATCACCGTTAGATATCTTAGCAATATATTTTATAGTTTTATTATCTATCTTAATATCTGGTAGTATCGTTTTAACTCTTTTGATGCCAGTTTCAATATCTTCTTCACTTAAAGACTTTAATTCTATTAATTGACATCTACTTCTAATTGCCTGATTTATAGTGTGAAATGGGTTAGAGTTAGTAAGGCCAATTAGGGTAATAAGACCACTTTCAATATAAGAAAGTAATATATCTTGCTTATCTTTATTCATTCTGTGAATTTCATCTACGATAAGAATCATACTTCCATACATTTTTGCTTCTTCAATAA
>OIZT01001534.1_pt1 | contig 10243 bp, 8 predicted proteins | sample 1588611 | NCBI WGS metagenome assembly OIZT01 (sample SAMN03283278) | human gut metagenome | biome: human-associated habitat; material: feces | host: Homo sapiens | place: Peru | collected 2012
AACCGTCCGGGCGGCATCCGATTATCGGATGCCGCCCGGACCCTTTTTATAATGTCGAATGTTGAATGTTGAATGTGGAATGGGCTGCGCCGAGGTGCTTGAGGGATTGGGACTTTAGGGTCTTTAGGGACCTTAAGGACTTTAAGGACCTTAGGGGCGGATGTGGAATGGGCTGCGATGGGGGCTTGAGGAATTGGGATTTTAGGGGCTTGGGGACTGGATGTGGAATGGGACGTAAGTGTCCGGAACAAGCCGTCTTGTCAGGACATGGGTATGTATTGTAAATCATTTATTACGACACTGCACCGGCTGTTGGTTTTACACTTACATTTAAGGCTCTACAGTCGAAAATATATGCGTAAGCTGCTTGGTTATATCAGCGAAAAGCCGTAAATTTGCACTATAAAGCGTGATAGGCTTCTGATGTCTATAAGCGCGTGAAATGCCGCACAAAATATGATACACGGCGTCACGATAGCTTGACATTCGGAAGCGCGACGCTTTTCAACGTTTTTTCCTAAACACACCTACATGGAAGATAATCAAAAAGAATACAGTGCGTCAAATATCCAAGTACTCGAAGGCCTTGAAGCCGTGCGCAAACGCCCTGCAATGTACATAGGCGACATCTCCGCCAAAGGTTTGCACCATCTTGTGTACGAGGTTGTGGATAATTCCATTGACGAAGCCCTCGCCGGATATGCCACACATATCGAAGTCACTATCAACGAGGATAACTCTATTACGGTTGTCGACAACGGCCGCGGTATCCCCGTGGATATGCACGAAAAGGAGCACAAAAGTGCACTCGAAGTAGTATTGACGGTACTGCACGCCGGTGGCAAGTTTGATAAGGGTACCTATAAAGTTTCGGGCGGTCTGCACGGCGTGGGTGTATCTTGCGTCAATGCCTTGTCCTCGTATCTGCGCGCCGAGGTGCGCCGTGGCGGCAAGGTGTATATGCAGGAGTACAATTTCGGCCATCCGCTGGAAAGCGTCAAGGTCGTCGGCGAGACTGATACTACCGGCACGACCATTACTTTCAAGCCTGACGACACGATATTCACTGTCACCACATACGATTTCGGCACGCTGTCCAACCGTCTGCGCGATTTGGCATATCTTAACGCCGGCATCACGCTCAAGCTTACCGATATGCGCGAAATCGACGCTGATGGCAAGCCACACAGCGAAACATATTACAGCGCCAAGGGCCTGCGCGAATTCGTCGAATATATCGACCACAATAAAGAGTCTCTTATCGGCGATGTCATTGACCTCAATGTCGAGCGTCAAGGTGTGCCCATCGAAGTGGCTCTGACATATAATACAAATTACTCGGAGACAATCTATTCGTTTGTCAACAATATCAACACCATTGAGGGTGGTACGCATCTCACCGGATTCCGCCGCGGCCTCACCTCCACGCTCAAGAAGTACGCTGAAGACAACAACCTGCTGAAGAATGCCAAAGTCGAAATCAACGGTGATGACTTCCGCGAAGGTCTTACGGCGGTCATCTCCGTCAAGGTTATGGAGCCGCAGTTCGAAGGCCAGACCAAGACGAAGTTGGGCAATAGCGAGGTTATCGGCGCTGTGCAGACGGCCGTATCCGATGCACTTGGTACCTACCTTGAGGAACATCCGCGCGAGGCACGCCTCATCGTCAATAAGGTGGTATTAGCGGCACAGGCACGTCAAGCCGCATACAACGCTCGTCAGCGTATCCAGCGCAAATCGCCTCTCTGCGGTGGTGGACTTCCCGGCAAGCTCAGCGACTGCTCGTCGCGTACGGCCGAAGACTGCGAAATCTTCATCGTCGAAGGTGACTCGGCAGGCGGTACGGCACAGGATGCTCGCGACCGTCGCTATCAGGCTATACTTCCGCTGCGTGGCAAGATTCTCAACGTCGAAAAGGCTATGGAGCACAAGGTCTTCGAAAACGAAGAAATTGCCAACTTGTTCCGCGCGTTGCGCGTCACCATAGGCACCGAGGAAGACCCGCACGAACCGAACGTCTCGAAGCTGGCTTATCACAAGATTATCATCATGACCGATGCCGATGTCGATGGTGCACATATTGCCACGCTGCTGATGACATTCTTCTTCCGCCGTATGCGTCCGGTCATCGAAAACGGCTACCTCTATCTTGCCACACCGCCGTTGTACAAGTGCAAGTTGGGCAAGTTCGAGGAATACTGCTGGACCGACCAACAGCTTCAGCAATTCATCGACGAGCACGGCACTAAGACTACGGTACAACGTTACAAAGGTCTTGGTGAGATGTCCGCCGAGGAATTGCATGAAACCACTATGGCCCCCGGTCACCGTATGCTCAAGCAGGTACACATCAGCGATGCCGTCGAAGCCGACCGCATATTCTCTATGCTGATGGGCGAAGATGTCGAACCGCGCCGCGAATTCATCGAAAAGAACGCCAATTACGCAAATATTGACGCCTAAGCGACGCCGCTCCCGTTCCCCGGGTGCGCCATCGATGCAAGGCTGTCACAACACCAACGCACAACGCCCCGGAAGCCTGCGAATCAGGCTCCTTCGGGGCGTTGGCCTAAATTCGGAGGAATAAACCGATAAGGATGTTCCGAGGCCGGACACATCAAAACGACTAAGACAACATTACACTCACCTCATACACAGATACATGTCCAAAGACACACAAAAGGCAGGGCAGCCACGCAAAGCCCCCAAACTGTGCAAAGCCGTAGATGCATACGTTGCACAGCCTTCAGTCACGACATTCAACTACAAGCAAGTGTCCGCCGCCCTCGGCGTAACAGCCGAAACGCAGCAGCGTGCCATAGCCTTGCACCTTGCCGAGCTGGCTTTTGACGGCGAACTTGTCGAAATAGCCCCCGGAAAATACAAACGACCCAGCCGCAGCGTTGATGCTATGGGTACCTTTGTCCGCCGCTCCAACGGTAAGAACTCGGTAATCACCGATGATGACGGCGAAAGCATCTTCGTGGCCGAGCGCAACTCCATGCATGCGCTCAATGGCGACCGCGTGCGCGTGACCATCGCGGCGCGCCGTCGCGGCGTCGAGCCCGAGGCCATCGTCTCCGAAATTGTCGAGAAAAAAGACCAGACATTCATCGGTACAATAAAAGTAGAGGGCAATATTGCCATACTCAACACCGACAGCAAGTTCCTGGCCACAGATATCTACATTCCCAAACGCCGACTCAAAGGTGCAGTCACCGGCGACAAGGCAGTGGTACGCATCACCGACTGGCCCGATGACGAGAAGAATCCTCGCGGCGAGATAGTCGATATACTCGGCAAAAGCGGCGACAACAACACCGAAATACACGCCATACTTGCCGAGTACGGATTGCCGTACACCTACCCCAAATCCGTGGAGGAAGCCGCCGACCGCATAGATGCCGGCATCACCGACGAAGTGGTGGCACAACGCACCGACATGCGCCAAGTTACGACTTTCACCATCGATCCCAAAGACGCCAAAGACTTCGACGATGCCCTGTCTATACGCAAACTGCCCAACGGCAATTACGAAGTAGGCGTACATATCGCCGATGTGACACATTACGTCAAGCCCGATTCAATCATCGACCGCGAAGCACGCGACCGCGCCACAAGTGTATACCTTGTAGACCGCGTGGTGCCCATGCTTCCCGAGCACCTATGCAACGGCATCTGCTCGCTGCGCCCCGATGAAGACAAGCTTGCCTACTCGACCGTGTTCGAAATGACCCCGGATGCCCGCGTCGTCAACCATAAGATTATGCACACCGTCATCCGCAGCAATCGACGCTTCACCTACGAAGAGGCCCAGGAAATCATCGAGACGGGCAAAGGCGACTATGCAGACGAAATACTAACGCTTGATTCAATGGCCAAGACCCTCCGCAGAATACGCTTCGAAAACGGCTCGGTGGACTTCGCTCGCGTAGAAGTGCGATTCGACATCGACGAAAACGGACATCCGATAGGCGTATACTTCAAGGAATCTAAAGACGCGAACAAACTCATCGAAGAGTTTATGCTCCTGGCTAACAAGACCGTAGCCGCGACCATAGGTGTTCCCGTCGGCCGCAAAAAGCCCAAAGCATTCGTATTCCGAGTACACGACCAGCCTGATCCGGGCAAGCTTTCGGACCTGGCCTCGCTGTCACGCAACTTCGGATACAAGGTCAAAAGTCAGGGAAGCAGCAAGGAAATCAACCGCAGTATCAATCGCATGATACACGATATCAAAGGCAAAGGCGAAGAAAATCTTCTGTCCACTTTGGCGATACGGTCGATGGCCAAGGCCGTGTATACCACTCATAATATCGGCCACTACGGACTGGGCTTTGACTACTATACTCATTTCACCTCGCCCATACGCCGCTATCCGGATATGATGGTACACCGCTTGCTGGATCGCTATTTGGCCGGCCAACGTTCGGTAAATCTTGACCATCTCGAAGAATTGTGCAAACACTGCTCCGATATGGAACAATTGGCAGCCAGTGCCGAGCGCGCCTCCATCAAGTACAAACAAGTAGAATATATGCGCGACCACCTCGGTCAGACATATACGGGTGTCATCTCCGGAGTCACCGAATGGGGCCTGTACGTCGAATTGGACGACAATAAGTGCGAAGGCCTCGTGCCGGTACGCGACCTTGTGGACGACTATTACGAACTTGACGAACGCAACTACTGCCTCGTAGGACGTCGCCAAAACAACCGCTACCGTCTTGGCGATAAAGTCAGTGTGCAGGTGGCGCAAGCCAACCTCGAGCGCAAGCAATTGGACTTCGTACTAATAGATCCCCGCACCGGCAAGCCCATAAGCAAACCATCGCCCAACGCCGCGCGCCCCAAAAACAAAGGCAAACATAAAGATATCAAAAAAGGCAAACGACGCAAATAGTCACATATGCAGGACACCATAGCTACAATAACCATTGACAAACTGCGCTTGCACTGTAACCACGGAGTGCTTGAACAAGAGCGCGTTGTCGGCAACGAATTCGACGTTACCGTAGTTTTCAGCTACGATGCGACCAAGGCAGTTATGAGCGACAATATCTTCAGCGCCATAAGCTATGCCGAAGTAATTACCGTCATCACCCGAACGGTGCAAACGCCGTCGTCACTACTCGAGCACGTAGCCGGGCGCGTCATCGATGCACTTGCCACGGCCTTCCCGTCCATACTGTCAATAACCGTAAGCATCACCAAAATCGCGCCACCCATACCGGTACAGATGCGAGGTGTCACCGTAACCTTATCGCGCAACTTGCACGAATGAAACAGCGGTAACAGCATAAAACAAGGCGGCGGAAGTATCCACATCGGGACTTCCGCCGCTTGGTATTATAAGACTACGCCTTTCAGTGGCGCCAAGTGTAGTATTCCGAATGGTGACGCATGGTATGGATAGCGACAACCGCATTGACCATCAGTCGAGTAAGTGACAGTCGTGGCAACGTCCACAACATCGCACATCCATGTAGGGCCTTAATGGCACGGCGCCATACAATGGCGACACTCAGCCATTGAGCAATCATCAGGGCAAGAGCTGCGGCTCCGACATAGACATTCAAGTCGCTGAGCACTACCGCCGCTACAGCCAATGCCAAAGAAGCGATACGCATCCAAGCCCCCGTAGCCATCAGACGACGCGAACACTTGGGTAACCTTGCGCCGGTAAATTGGTGGCAACGACGCTGCCGACGATAAAAACGACACGGATCGACACTGACTATCGACGGCATCGAGTCATGCGCCAGCACCACAGCCACCTTCTCGGGGTTTTGAGAAGCCAATTCATAAATCAGCAAATCATCGTCCCCGGTATGGAGATTCAACGAATGCGAAAAACCCTTATTGTCAAAAAAAGCCTGGCGCGAATACGCCAAATTATACTCCGTGCCACGGTACGGTTTTCCTGCAATAGCGGACGAAAGCCAAGTGACGGCATCCGCTTTGGTGTTGAACATTCGGCGACGATGTCCGGCCTTATCATCCACGTCCGAAGGTACATACGCATACCCTATAGCGACTGTAGCCCCCGAACCGAAAGGTCGAGCCATTTCATAGAGCCACCGATCGCTATCTATAGACACGGCAGCGGTGGTGTGTACCACCACGTCATATCGTGCGGCCTTCATACCGAGCGTCAATGCCAACTTTTTGCGGCTGACATTGCGCGCATCGTCAGGAGTGTAAGTCATATATACATTGGGGTATATGCGTCGAAACTCGCCCACAACAGCGCTGCATTCGGGCGATTGACCGTCCGTAACCACAATTACCTCAAAGGGCGATGCATAGTCCTGACCTATTACCTGTTGCAGCACACGGCGTAAACTATTTTCGCCCCCCGAGCTGTATATTACCACCGAAACCGCCGGAAGAAAAACCTCGTAAGTGTCTGCATCCGAAGACTCTTCGGCATTTGCCACGTTTATGGCATGAGTTACCCGACGTATACGCCATAGGTATACCGGCCACAACAGCGCATACAGCACTGCGGCAGCTGCTATCATTATTATTACAGAGAGAGATATGTCAAGACTCAGATTCATATCCGCGTGACTATATTTTAGAGGTAGTATTTCGATATAAGAGAGCGCCCCGAAAGCGCCGCAAAACATAGGTACAAAGATAGCAAATTATCCGCAATCAGCCGCTCATCAACGCCCGAAATCCGACACAAAAAAACAAGAAGACGCGACCGACGGTCACATCTTCTTGTCCTAAAAGTTTGGTGTCTGCTCCGACCCTTATGCTTCGGGCAGGGGCTCCACGTTGATGTAACGACGACCTTCCTTACCGGTGGTAAATACTACAGTGCCGTCGATGAGTGCATAGATTGTGTGGTCGCGACCCAGGCCGACATTTTTGCCGGGATGGTGCACGGTGCCGCGCTGGCGTTTGAGGATGTTACCGGCCTTGCATACCTGGCCGCCAAATATTTTCACGCCGAGACGCTTGCTTTCTGATTCACGGCCGTTCTTCGAACTGCCGACACCTTTTTTATGTGCCATGTGTCTGTGAAATTTTTAATTTGATTAAGCGACTACGTCTTTGATAACTACCTTGGTGAAGTACTGGCGATGGCCGTTCTTTACGCGATAGCCTTTACGACGTTTTTTCTTGAACACGAGGACCTTTTCGCCCTTTACGAGGGGCTCGGCCACTTCGCATACTACTTTTGCTCCTTCAACGGTGGGAGCACCGACTTTCACGTCACCGTCGGCGTCGATAAGCAGCACCTTGTCAAAATCGATGCTGTCACCTTCTTTGACGTCTGTGCCGAGGAAGTGAACGTAGAGGAACTTGCCGGCTTCTGCCTTGAACTGCTGTCCCTGGATTTCTACGATAGCGTACATTTAGTTTTGATCTGTATATTAATAGATTAACCGCGGGGGCGTGCCGACTCTGCGACATCTTGCTGAGCCCTTGAGCGAAATTGCCCACAAAGGTACGACTTTTTGTCCATCCGACCAAAATTTTCTCTGCTTAATTTTCAATGCAATAAAAAGAAAGGTTCCAATAAGAAGTGCAACGGCAAAAACACCTCACTCCTCCTCGGGGGAAGGCCGCGCGCCGAGGGGGCCGAGCAGGCCCCCATTGAGCGCAGTGCAGACAATGGATACTTTCACTAGGCAGTACAGAAATAAAAAAGGGAGGCCGAAGTCTCCCTGCAATTAAGTAACTTTGTGTTATGGAAAATAAGTATAAACACCTAACTGCAGAGCAAAGATACACAATAGATAGATTACTCCGGCAAAATAAGGACAGAAAAGAGATAGCTCGGACTATAGGTGTCTCCGAATCAATCCGACTTTGATACTTTCTCTTATAACACACTACATCCCAGGCGGTTATGGCCGTCCGGGATGTAGTATTACTAAGTGTCGATATTTATTTAACTTGCTTTAACTCTGCGATATAGCTTGTTCATTGTTTTCTGTGGTACAATCTCTGTGTCTACACAAACGCCGACAAGTTCTTGGAGCCTGTCGGTCAGCGCATTGCGGGTAAACATGGGCGCATAGCCTAAGCCATTGAAGTGCGCGAACTTTATATCTCGGAGCGTGGTGATTAGCTGCTCAATACTCAGTTCGGGCATCCCGAGCTGTTTCTGTAGCATCTTCAACATAGTCATAGCCAGGAAGCATATCAGGAAGTGGCTACGGATGCGGTCTTCATGCTGTAGGAACACCGGACGGGCATCGAGGTAGGACTTGGTGGTGCGGAATAAGTGCTCGATTTCGTGGTGGAAAGAACGTGCACGGAGTACTTCAATAGCTTCATCGTCAAGCGAAGTGCCATAAGCGTAGAAGCCGTCGAAGCGTTCCTCTTCGGCTATGGCGTCTTGGTTGATGGACATGTGTATGTGCTCGGCCAACTCACCGTCTTTTGTTATATATGTAGTGCTTACGTATCGGTGCGGATCTTGCTGGCTCTGACGTGGTTTATGCTCTTTGTTTTTGACGATTCTTTCGGCACATGTCAGCCTTTCCGTCCTCTTGTGCTGCAGGTATTGTGCAAAGGCGTAACTGTATGTGACGATGATTCGCTCGGGGCGAGCGGTGTTCTTTTTGCCGTTGAGGCGTTTCTCGACTATAATCTCCTTGTAGAACTTGGTGTTACGTTCGACGGTAAAGTTTATTTCCTCAAGATTGAAAGTGTCTCGTTCGGGATTTTCCGGATCAATAGGACCCAGCGATTTGTCACGATAGGCGATGCGCCATCCTCGGGGGTCGAGTGCCATAGCTTGGTCGGCCGCTGGTAACTTTGGCAAGGATTGCACAGCTATATAGTCGCGGCCTTCGGTCATATTGTAGCGACGATTATCCTCGCTGGACAGACCGGCATCGGTGCTGATGATAAAGTCGGTGAGGCCGAACTTGTCGGCCAACATTTCTTCTATACGTTGTAGCGACGGCTGTTCCGATTCATTGCCCGGGAAGATGGTGAATGCTATTGGTATTCCATCAGCATCCATCAATAGACCCATCTGAACAATGGGGTTGGGACGATGCTCCTTCGACTTGCCACGACGGCGAATACCAACTCTGCGCTTCGGGTTTTTCGGGTCGCGAAACGGTAAATCGTTATCTTCCGTCTCAAAAAAGTAATTGGTGCAATCGTAGAAGGTTATACGCATGTTGCGATCCATTATCTTTTGGGAGTTTTCCCACACTGTGGCCTGAATGCTATCGATATGCATACTCAGCAAAGAGAGCGCTCGATAGAGATTCTCAATCGCTATCGTCGACCGGTCTATGCGCTTTTTATTGAACTCAATCACGCTGCGCTTCGAACAAGGATACAACACCCGAAGCACTACCAATGTCTGCAAAATCTCGTTCAAGTTATACTTAATCTTCGAACCATCAGTGATTTCCTTACACATTTGAGGTAGCCCAAGACTATTGTAAAGTGGCAGCAAGAAGATATCGCCACCGCTTACAAGATTCTGTGAATCATTGCTCATAGGCTTGTCCGGCGATAATTCTATACAAACCTTTTTGCGCCCGAGTTTCTCCTCTTCGTTGAGCCTGGCTACATACGCCTTAGCCCACTCCAAGCCGTCCGGGCAGCCGTATTTCGCCTCAATCTCTTCTTCGGAACCGAGGGTCTCCACTCGTCTGGACGTACTTTTACCGGTTTTATCTCTGAATGACTTCAGCACATATATTGTATGTGGTCTTTGTTGTCTCGAAAAACTTAGTCTCATAAAAATGCAAATACGCGGGGATGGTAATACCGAGTATTACTACAAAGGTACGGACAAAAATTGGTTCTACCAAATTGTAAACCAATTATTTTCGCCGTTTTTGCTTTTTTAACTGTCAAACTCCCGGTCGGATACTCCACGAGGGCAAGAACGCGAAGGCCCTGGCCAAGGCCGTCGTTGCGATGATGCTGCCCTACGCCGGGATGATACGTTCGATTACCACCGACAACGGAAGCGAGTTTGCCGAACACCGGTATATCGCCAAATGGCTTAAAACCAAGATATTCTTCGCGCATCCGTATTCCTCCTGGGAAAAAGGCTGCATCGAATACCACAACAAACTGATCCGGCAATACATCCCAAAAGGCACGGACTTCCGCACTATCTCGGACGAAATGCTCAGAAAAATAATCATCAAAATCAACAAGCGCCCGAGACTGAAACTCGGTTTTTCTACTCCGGTGTAGATTCTTAAACGAAGTGCAAAAACATTAGCCTCTCACTACGGGGCTAGCC
>OIZT01001537.1_pt1 | contig 10226 bp, 8 predicted proteins | sample 1588611 | NCBI WGS metagenome assembly OIZT01 (sample SAMN03283278) | human gut metagenome | biome: human-associated habitat; material: feces | host: Homo sapiens | place: Peru | collected 2012
GGGCGCTGTATTCGTACAAGCCGAATCCGGCGCCGTAAGACGCGGCGGACCAAGACATCAGCATAACCGCCAGCGTGTAGGATAAGTATTTTTTCATAATCTCCTGTGCTACATAAAAATCCCCCGCCCTGTTGAAAAGGTGCGGGGGGGTTATCAAAATTATTTTTTCAATTCGTTAATTTTATCTTTAGCAAAAGCGCCCCAATAACTTTTGGTGTAATCTTCCAACAGTTTGGTGTAAGTTTCCAGCGCCTCGGCCTTTTGCCCGGCCAACTCTTGCGATAGCGCCAACGTAAAATACGCTTGCGGCAACGCAAAACTGGTGGGGTTCTGGGCAATAAACTGCTTCATGGTTTCAATAGATTTATCATATTGTTTAGTGGCTTGGTACGCCGCCCCTAACGATAAATCCGCCACGGTGGCTACTTGCGTGTTTTTGGCTTGCGCGCGCAAGGCGGTGTAAACATCTAACGCTTGGGCGTAGTTTTCTTGGGAATAGAGCAAATCCCCTTTGAACAGCTGGGCGTATTGCGCGGCGTTGGAGCCCGGATATTTTTGGTTGATGGCGTCCAGTAAATTAAACGCTTCCTGTTGGCCCGCGCTGAGTAGCGCCATTTGGGCCACATAATAATCCGCCCAAGAGGCTTCTTCTACTTTTTGGCAGTGCGCCTGATAGGCCGTGCCTACCACCAAAGCCACCACTAAAACGCCCAACCCGGTCAACACGGCTTGTTTGCGGCGTTTGCAAAAGGAGCCCAATTTAATCAGGCCCGCAGTAATAAAATCATGATTATTCGTTTTGTTAGCCATATATCTATTATAGTAAATGTAAACGGGTAAAAGAACGGTTATTTTAAGTCTTCCTCCGTTAATTGGCGGCATTCAATCCCGTTTTTTTCCAAAAATACAATGCCTTCCTGGCTGCGGTCGTATTTATTTAAGTAATAAACTTGTTTGATACCCGCGCTTACAATTACTTTGGCGCAGTGTACGCAGGGGGACCACGTCACATAAACGGCGGCCCCGGCGGTGGAAATGCCGTTTTTGGCCGCAAAGGCAATCGCGTTTTGTTCGGCGTGGAGTTCGTTGGAAATGGACCACTTGCCGTGTAAATCGTAAAAATCCCGGCTGGCCACAAAATCCGCATAAGTGGGGTATTTATCGGCATAGTGGTCTTTATACACTTTGGTAAAATGTTCCTCACAATGCTGTTGGCCGGTGGGTGTGCCGTTAAAACCAATGCTTATAACGCGGTTATCTTTTACCAGTACCGCGCCTACGTTCAGCCGGCAACAGGTGGATTGGTCCGCCACCAGTTCCGCCATTTTAATAAATAATTTGTGTTTATTTTTCATGGTAATTTATCCTACCATTTTTTGAAGATAAAAAATACAGCCGCCACCAAGCATAAAAAGCCTGCCAGGTGGTTCCATTTGAACGTTTCCTTAAAATACAGAACGGAAAAGCCCGTAAACACGCTTAATGTGATGACTTCCTGCATTACTTTTAATTGGGTGACGGTAAAATAACCGCTGCCGATACGGTTAGCCGGCACTTGCAGGCAGTATTCAAAAAAGGCAATCCCCCAACTGGCTAAAATAACCAGCCAAAGGGCTTTATCTTTATGTTTTAAGTGGCCGTACCAGGCAACCGTCATAAACAGGTTGGAGGCGGTGAGTAGTAAAATGGTTTTCCACATACTTATATTATAATAAAACAGGCCCCTGCCGTGCGAACCTGTTTGCCGGGCGTTTTGCCCGCATTTGAAAAAATTTGCAATAAAAATGCGCCCTTTTGTGTTTTATACCTGCGGGCTTTTTTAAGGGTCCCAAAAACCACCGTAGCGGGTGGCATAATTTATATAATAATAAAGACTATGAATATTTTGAAAAACCTTTATTTATCCGGCCTTGTTTTAGCCGGCCTTTGCGGCGGCGCGCAGGGTGCCGTTATTTCCCCCTTTCCGGCGGCGGACAGTTCCGCCCGGCCGCAAGCGGAGTTCCCGGCGGCGTTGGGTGCGGACGGTAAGGAAATTACCGGCCTGGACACTGCGCTTACGCTAGCGCGTTGTTTGGAAATTGCCATGGAAAACAACCCCTCCTTAATCAGCGCGCGGCTAAACGTGGCGGATGCGGCGGTAAGCGTCAGCTTGGCGAAAAGCAAATTTTTGCCCACCGCCACGGCGGGCGCCCAACAGGATTATAACGTGACCAAACTGCCGGGCCATGCCCGTACGGACCACGGCTCCGCGTCTTCTTATGTGGAAGCCTCTTTAACCATCAGCGGCATTACGGATTTGGCGCGCAACGTAAAAACGGCTAATTTGGCGTTGGAACAGGCCAAATTGGCTTTGGAAAAGGCCGAGCAGGAAGTAGCCAGTAATGTAAAAAGCAAATTTTACACGTTGCTTTCCGCCCAAAAAGCGGTGGAAATACGCACCAAAGCGCGCGATTTGTACCAAGACCAATACAACCGCGCCCAAGCCTATTTTGAAAACGGCCTGCGCCCCAAAGTGGACGTGACTACCGCCGAAGTAAACTTAAATAACGAAGATTTGCGGCTCATCCGCGCCAAAAATTTGGTTAATACGTCTTCGGCCAATTTGGCAAACGCTATGGGCGTGACGGCGGGCAACACCTTGGTATTGGACAGCCAAATAGACGAAACGCCCTTTCAAATTACGCTGGAAGAAGCCGTCCGCACGGCGTATGCCCAACGGCCGGACGTGCTGTCCTCCCAAACCGGGCTTAAAATCAGCCGTATTAAACTTAATCAAGCCAAAGCGGGGTATTGGCCCACGTTTTCTTTTTCGGCCAGTTTCAGCAAAAGCGGTGACGATTTTTATTTGGATAACGAAAACACCAAACTTTTAGCCGCGGTGGAATTGCCTTTATTTAATGCGCTCCAAACGTATAACGGGGTGAAACAGGCTAAAATTTCTTTAGCGGGAGCGTTGAACCAAGACCGCAGTTTAATGAATGATGTATTTTTGCAGGTACAGAGCGCCTATTTGAAGTTGCAGGAAGCGGGCGACAGTGTGCCAATCGCCCAATTAAACGTGCAAAAAGCCAAGGAAAATTTACTTAAAACAGATGATAATTTAAGACTTGCTAATAATAAAACTGAGGATTTAACTATTAAAAGACTAACTAGTAATAATCCTACAATGAGTAAAATGTTTGAAAATTTAAAGGAGAATAATAATGAAAAATAAGAAATTAATTATTATAAGTATTATATCATCATTGTTTGTAGGATTAATTGTGTATATATTATTTAATCCACATTACTATATTCTAAAAGTAACAACAGGTTCTAGTTATAATTATGCTTCTGGTGTTTTAACAAATAATATGTTTAAAGGTTCATTTTTCTTAAATGTTAACTTTGATAATCCAAATGAACATTGTACAGTAGGGTTATTTATTTATGAACCTGAGACAAATAGTCTTAAATTACTCGAAGCATCTGGGGGAATTAATGATACAAGTTGTCAAGGAGTACAGACTCCAAGTGGATATGTAATTACAAATAAAACATTTATGCGTAGAGAAAAAAGTTATCAAAATGGAAATATAATTAATCAAATGGTTCAAAATAAAGAGAATACATATTTATGTATATCAAAAGATAAAATTGATAATTTAAAAATTAAAGATTGTTATAAAATTGAGTTTATAGAGTATTAATTTAAAAAAAATGTTTAAGAAACTTCATTCGACAAGTTTCTTTTTTTTATGTGTATATAATTAGTTTGTAAATACATAAAATTAAGTTGAGGTGATTGAATTGAATGAATGTTATTTAGGGGTTGATATTGGTAGTATTTCTACGAAAGGAGTAATAATTGATAGTAATACTAAGATAATTGCTAGTAGTTATTTATATACGGAAGGTAGTCCTATAAATGCTGTTAAGAAATTAATTCATGAGTTAAAAAGTCAAATTAATTTAGATAAATATATAGTTGTTAGTGTAGGTACTACTGGTTCAGCCAGAAAATTAATTGGTACAATATTGGATGCTAGTGTAGTAAAAAATGAAATAACTGCTCATGCAGTGGGTACTACTTCGATATATCCTAATGTTAGAACTATATTTGAAATAGGAGGGCAAGATTCAAAAATAATAATTTTAGATAATAAGATAGTAATTGATTATGCAATGAATACTTTATGTGCCGCAGGTACTGGTTCTTTTTTATCTTCACAAGCAAAAAGACTTGGTATTGATGTAAAAGATTTTGGAAGAATTGCTTTAACTAGTAAAAATCCTGTTGATATTGCCGCTAGATGTACTGTTTTTGCAGAATCAGATTTAGTACATAAAGCACAAATGGGTCATAAAAAAGAAGATATTATCGCAGGACTTTGTAAGGCTGTTGTTAGTAATTATTTAAATAATGTTGGTAAAGGTAAAAAAATAAAACCTCCAATTGTATTTCAAGGTGGAGTAAGTAAAAATATTGGAGTAGTTAAAGCTTTTGAAAATGCCTGTGGTGAAGATATTATAGTAGATCCTAATTCTCATTTAATGGGTGCTTTAGGAGTGGCTATTTTAGCTAAAAAGAGTAATATTAAAAAGAAGTTTTCTTTTGATATTGAAGATATTAATTTTGAAACTAAGGGTATTAATTGTAGAGGATGTTCTAATAATTGTGAAATAATTTGTGTTAGCAAAGATAAAAAAGTAATTGATGCTTGGGGTAATAGATGTGAGAAAGGAGAAGTGAAAGTTCGAAGTTAGATAATGAATAAAATATTTTATATATATTTTATGTTGTTAGTATTTATTCTTTGTATATATATTAATAGACCTGAAAGTAAGGTATTAATTACTAATAAAACTAATATTATACCAGTATATAAGGAATATGATAAAGATAGTTTTTCTTTAGAAGAATTAAGAAGTAAATATAATAATAATGATATTATAGGTAAAATTAAAATAAATGATAAACTAGATAGTTTAGTAGTTAAATATACAGATAACTCATATTATTTAAATCATGATTATTATAAAAATTATAATATTTTTGGTAGTATTTTTATGGATTATAGAACTAATATATTAGATAAAAAGATAATTATATATGGACATAATTTTAAATATAAGAATCAAGAATTTAGTATATTAGAAAATTATAGTGATTATAATTATTATTTAGAAAATCAAGATATAGAATTAATTATAGATAATTATTTAATTAAATATAAAATATTTTCTTATTATTTAACTAATTATGATTATGAATATTTTGAAGTTAATATAAATAATTATAATAATCATTTTAATAATTTAAAGAATAATTCTTTATATGATACTAATATTTTAGTTAATGAAACAGATAATATATTAATATTACAAACTTGTTCAACTATATATGATGATTACTATGTAATATTATGTGCAAAAGAAATAGAAAGGAATAAGATATGAAGATAAAAAGAAAATTCTTAGTTTTATTTATGGTACTTTTTACTATTTGTTCTTTTATTGGTATTAAAGCAATTGCTATAAGTAATGAAGGTAAAGTCATTGTAAATAAAACAAGTGTTAAAGATGATGAAGTTTATGGAAGAAGTGCTAAGGTAAATTTAGAAGTTTCAGGAATTAAAAAAGAAATTAATCAAGAAATAGAAATAGTATTTGTATTAGATAGATCTAGTAGTATGGATGGAAAAAAGATAAATGAAGTTAAATCTTCCTCGATATCTATTATTAACAAGATACTACCTAATGATAATATTAATGTTGGTATTGTTTCTTTTGGAGATAGTGTATTAAATACTTATAGTAGTAAATCATTATCTAATAATAAAGATTATTTAATTAATTTAGTTAATTCTATTCCAAATAACTCAAAAACTATTAATAAAGATGGATTAGGTACTAATATAAGTGAAGCTTTGGAGTACGCTAATAATATGTTTAGTAATAAAAATAATACTAAGGCTATTATATTACTTAGTGATGGAGAACCTACTTATTTTACTTATAATTCTAAATTATATGGCAATGGTATGAATAATGAATCATATTGCGTAGAACATAAAGGTATGAAATGTATTAAATCATATAAACCAAGTGAATATACCAAAGTAGTAAGTGATGAAATAATTAAAACTAAAAGTATATATTCAATTGGATATGCTGTTAATAATAGTACTAAGAAATTTTTAACTAGTATATCTAATAAATATTATGATGCTAAAAATGAAAAGGAATTAACTAATAATTTTAATAATATAATAGAAAGTATTACTATAATTGCAGATAATTTAGTAATTACTGATATTGTACCTAAATATTTTAATATTGATAAAACTAAAATATTAAATGATTATCCAGATGCTTTAGTATATGAAAATACAAATGGTACTTATACAATAAAGTTTAAATTAAATAAATTAGATACAAATATTAATTATAATTTTAGTTATGATGTAGTAGTAAAAGATGATTATTATGGTAGAATATATACTAATAATAATGCTATAATCGAAGGAAATTCTTTAGTTAAAGATGTTTATACTAATGATTTGGTTAAAGAAATATTTCCTAAACCTATAATTAATATTCCAAGTATAACTAATGATGACTCTTATTATGTTAAATTAGGTAATACATTAAATATTGATAATGTAAGTGGAATATTATCTAATGATAAATTAAATCAAATAAATGATGATAATTCTAATATAGTAAATAAAATTATTATAAATAATACTAATAATTCATGTGGTAATATTTTAGTTAATAATGACGGTAGTTTTAAGTATATTCCTGATTCATCTTGTTTAGATAAAGAAGTAGAATTTAGTTATTATATTGAAACTACAATTAATAATGATGTTGTTAAAAGTAATAATTCAATAATTAAGATTAAAGTGGATAAAGATAGTTCTGTTATTGATAATGCTATTATTACTAAAAAAGGAACTGATATAGTTAATAATAAAAATGATATTGTAAATTATAAGATAAACTATCATACTATACTTAAAAATTATATTGGTAATGCTAAAATAATTATTACAGATAATTTGCCTTGTGAAATTGATTTAGATAATAGTGAATTAGATAATGCTATATATGATAAAAATAAATTAACTTTAACTTGGATTATTAATGTTAATGATATAGATACTTATACTTTTGGAAATAAATTAATTAATATTGATAAAAATATAAATGTTAAGTATAAAGATATTATTAAATATAAAAAAATAACTAATAATGTAAGTGGTAAAATAATATTAAATGATAAAGATAATGTAGTATTTACTTCATTTGATACATTAGTTAATATTAAAGGAAGAGTTATTGTTAGTTATGTAGATACTGATGATAATAAATTAAAAGATGATGTTATTATAACTGATTTAATTAATAATGATTATATAACTAAAGAAGAAGTATTTGATAATTATAAATTGGTTAGTATAACAGGTAATGTAAGTGGTAAAATTAATGAAGAAGATACCTTAGTTATATATAAATATTATAATAATTCTAGTAAAACTTTGGAAGAATTAATTAAAAAGGGTACTAAAAAAATAGATAATTTGGACAATAGAATTGATTATAATATTTTCTATACTACTAAAATAGATAATTATATAGGTAAAGCAAAGATAGAAATAATTGATATATTACCTTATGAAATAGATTTAGAAAATTCTAATATTGGTAAATTTACTTATAATAAAGATAATAATACTTTATATTATAGTATTGAACTTGATATTGATACTTATAAGGATGGTAGTTATAATTATGAATTTAATGAAGAAATAACTATTAAATATAAGAATATTTTAAATAATACAAGAACAATAGAAAATAAAGTTAAGTCTATATTAACTACAAATGAAGTTCAAGAATTAGAAGATAGTTTCATTACTAATATTGAAATTAAATCTAATGTTATTGGTATATATGTTGATACATTGGGTAAAAAATTAAGTAAAGATATTATTATTAATAATCTAGTAGGCAATAGTTATGTATTAGATAAATTAGATATAAAAGGTTATACTTTAAAAGAAATAAAAGGAGAAGTTTCTGGTATACATGAAAAAGAAGATAAAGAAGTAATATTTATTTATGATGTAGTTAAGGAATTACCTCCCAAAACTGGATTAAGTAAAATTAATTATATATTTATTAGTATAGTTGCTGTTATATCAGTAATAACTATTATATTAAGAAAGTATTTAAAATAAAATAATACTTTTTTTTATGTATTGTATAATATAAAAATAAGAAATATTTGACAAAAAATATATTTCTATTATATACTTATAATAGAGGAGTAAAGATATGAAAAGAGGTTTAAAATATTTATTTAGTATATTTGTATTTATGTTATTTAGTAGTAATATATATGCAGATAGTTATTGTATGGATTTAAGGACTAGTAATAGTAAAACATTAAAAAAAGGAGATATTATCGAATTAAAAGCAGGTATTTCTGGAGTAGCAGAAAAATATTCTATATCTAATTATACTTTAAATTTTTACTTTGATGGTAATATATTTGAATTAGTTAAGTATAATGATGGAAATGAATTTCAAATAAAAACTGGATGGCATTATAATGCTGTTTCTACTTCGAGTAGTAAAGATGGAAATGTTATACTTGAGTTAGGTGCAAATAGTTATAATGATAAAATTGTAGCTAAAATGTTTACAAATACTAGTTGTGTTGATGGTGGATTTGTTAATTTAGTTAGTTATAAATTAAAAGTAAAAGATGTTGAAAATCAAAAAACTAATGTATTTGTTACTGATGAAAATGGTTATAAAAAAAGTATTGATTTAAATATTTATAATAGTTCTTCGGATAATTATTTAAAAAATTTAACTATAGATAATGTTAGCTTTGAAAAAAGTTTTGATAAAGATACATTAGAATATATTGGTGAAGTAGATTATGAAATTGATAAAATTAATATTAAAACTGAACTTAGTGATAGTAAATCAAAAATTAGTGGTGATGGAGAACAAAATCTTGAAGTTGGAGAAAATGAATTTAAGATAGTTGTTACTTCAGAATCAGGTGAAAAAAGGGAATATGTAGTTAAAATAACGAGAAAGGAAGCAGATAATGATACTTCTTTATCTAAGGTTATTGTAACTGATTCAAATGGCAAAAAATTAAATTTACATTATGATAAAGATAAGAAAACATATTCACAAGATGTTACTAGTGATATAGTATATGTTAACTTTGATATTACTTGTAGTGGTAAAGATTGCAAAGTATCTGAACTTAAAACTAAGAACTTAATAGATGGAGAAAATATTATTAAATTTACTGTTACTTCACAAGATAAAAAAGAAGAAGAATATACTATTAAAATATATAAATTAGAAGCTAAAAAAGATAATAGTAAATTAATTTTAACTATTAGTTTAATAATAAGTGTTTTATTAAATATTGCTGCAGTTGTATTTTATATTATTAAGAAAAAACAAAATAAGATTTTATAATTTATTATAAGTCTTTTTTTTAATTATATTTTATGTTAAAATATAATTAAAGGAGTTATTATGAAGTTAAGAAGTTTAATTATAAATATAATTAGTATTTTATTTGTTATTCCTTTATACTATATAGTAGGTAATAATAATATATTCTTATATACTTATAGTATTTATTTATATTTAATATTATCTAGTTGTTTTAAACATATAGATATTACTTCCAATATAAAAAAGTATTGTGATAAGAAATATATTTATAGTTTAAATACTATATATAAATATACTAATAAATCTATAATAATAATTAATGTTTTATTATCTTTAATTGTACTAATAAGTAGTATTTTATTAAATAAATTATTTAATATTAAAGGTTTTGTATTAGTTAATACTATTATGAGTTTAACTTTATTTATTAGGCCAATACTTAAAAATATTAAAAGTGTATGTGAAGTATATAATTGTAAACAAATACTAAACAATATTTTTGATATATATAATATACTTAATTTTATTATTAAATTATGTAGTGTTATTATATGTTTTAAAGTATTAAAATTAGATAGTTATAAAAGTATAAGTATTATATATTTATCTAGTATATTATCATTTATATTAATATATTTATTATATAACTATCTAGTATTATCTATTAAAATAAAAAAGAAACAATATAAAACAAGAGAAGAAAGAATTAATTATAAGAATGAAATTAAAGATATATTATCTAGAAA
>OIZT01001541.1_pt1 | contig 10200 bp, 5 predicted proteins | sample 1588611 | NCBI WGS metagenome assembly OIZT01 (sample SAMN03283278) | human gut metagenome | biome: human-associated habitat; material: feces | host: Homo sapiens | place: Peru | collected 2012
AGAGACGGGGAGAGGGAGAGGTCGCGCCACGCGGCGAGATCGAAGTCGTAGAGCGCGAAGACGTCCGCGAAGTCCTGGTTGTTCACGCGCAGCCGCGCGTCGCCCCTGATCTTCAGGAGCGGCGGACGCACGCCGTCCTCGCCCGTGAACTGGCCCCAGCTCGCCGAGACCGTCGCGTGTTCGACGACGATCGGCCCGCCGTTTCGGAAGAGGGTGCTGACCCGGAAGCGGAACTCGCTCGCCACGCCCTGGTCGCCCCGCAGCGTCAGGGTGTGTCCGTTCTGGTCGAGCACGCCCTCGCTGAAGATGCCGGCGGAACCTGCGTCGATGTAGCGGAACACCGCGTCCGAACGCAGGACAAACGTGCTGTAGAGGGTGTACTGCCAGCTGATCTTCCGCATGCAGAGCACCGCCCGGGCGTCCGTGGCCTGCGCCCCCGTCCCGCCCAGCGAGAACGTCGTCGTGTTGGCGACACAGCCGTTGTATCCCGGCTCCAGCAGCACCGTCGTCCCGTCCCGCGCCGTGACCGTGTTGCCCGCCGGTCCCAGCGACCCGAAAGCGGTCCCCACGAACGTGCCTTCCTGGATGTCGATGGCCCCGAGGCGGTTCCCCTCCTCCGCCGCCGTCGGGCCGCCCAGCTTCCCGAGGCCCTTTTTGACGAGCCGCGCCCCCTGCGGGTAGGCCGCGAGGCCCCGCTCGGCCAGCGCCTCCGCGAAGGGGCGCGTCCTGTAGGGATCCTTCCTGTCGAACGGCGCGTAGAGGACGACCTCGTCGGCGCCCGGTTCCGTTCCGGCCGCGAGCGTCGTCGTCCCCTCCGCCAATACGGGCCCCGCATAGACCGCGCCGCCCGCCACGCGGTTCTCGCGCACGAGCGCGTCCGCACAGTCCTCCGCCCGAACCGGGAAGGTCCCCTCCACCCCGTCCGCCGACACGCCCGGCACGCCGGCGAAGACGTTGTTCGTGACGACGAGCCCCGCGACGCCGCGCGCGGCGAGCGCCGCCCCCGCGCCGCCCGAGAGGGTGAACCCCGTCACCGTGACCGCCGTCGCGTCCGAGACGGCGAGTACGCCCGGCGCCGTCTCCGGAACGGCCAGGCGCGAGGCGGCGTTGTCGCCGAGAAGCGTGAGCCGGCTCTGTCCCGCAACCGGGACGGGCGCCGCGAACGAATAGGTCCCCTCCGGGAAGAAGAGAACATGTTCGGCGCCGTCGTCCAGCGCGGCAAGCCCCTTGGCGAAGGCCGCGACGTTCGCCTCGGCCCGGTCCGCGCCGGGCAGCACGCCCCAGTCGCGCACGTTCACGAGCCCGGGGAGGTCCGGCGCCTCGTAGACGAGCTGGAGCGTCGTGCCGTCCGCGCCGGCGACGACGCGCCAGCCCTGCGCGTCGCCCACGTTGCGGACAAGCGCCGGGCAACCTTTGATCGAGGCGTCCGCGCGCGCCAGCGGGTAGGCCGTGCCGCTGTCCAGCAACTCGCCGCCGACGAGCGCGACCGTCGCGTTCGGGCCGAACGTCAGCGGGTTCCTGTAGGCGACGAGGCTGCGCCCCGCGACGAGTTCCGCCGCGCGCACCGTCCAGACGTTGTCGACCGTGACGGCCGTCTTGGTGGAGATCGCGGGGAAGCCCGTGAACGGCGGCAGCGTGGTCGCCGTCTGCGCCCCGTCGCCCGCGATGATCGAGCCCCATTCAAAGTCGACTTCGGAGAAGCACGCGCCGAAGCTCGTCCCCTCCGGGCCGAAGGTTCCCCCGCCCTTCACCACAAGCGGGAACGCCTTCGGGTGGACCGTGTAGTTCACGTTGTGCGCCGTAAAGGAGGCCCCGTCCACGACGATCCGCCCCGTCATGTTCGTGAACCCGTACCCCCAGCGGAAGCGGTGCTGGTACTGCGCGCTGCACGCGCCGTCCGCGCCGAGCGTGTGCCCGGGCCCCAGCAGCGTGAGCGTGTGCGCGCCGCCCTTCGAGTTGATTCGCCCTTGCGTCAGGTAGCCGATGTTACCCTCGGCCGCGCCGGCGATCGTCGCGTCCGCGCCGTCGAGCCAGAACTGGACGCCTTCCATGACCTGGTAGGAGCCCTTGGTGCCCCGAACCAGCAGCGCGCCCGTCAGCGAGCGCCCGTTCACCGTCACGGCCGCCGCCGCGCTGCCCGCCCCCGCAAGGTAGAGGTTGCGCCACTGGAGGAGGCAGGCGGACGAGTTCCCCGTGTTGTTGACGTCGAGCGTCGCGCCGGCGCGCACGGCGATGTCGCCGCCCTCGAAGAACGCACCGGGCGTCCGCCCCTCGAAGACGCCCTCGACGACGCGGAGGTTCACCGTCAGCTCCTTGTAGGCGTCCGACCCGACAAGGCGACCCGGCCCCGTCTTGACGAGCGTGTCGCCCGCCTCCAGCGTGAGGTTCGCCGCCGCCAGCGCCTCCTCAAGGCCACGGGTGGCCCCTTCCTCGACCATGACGGTCTTCTCCGCGCCGCACACCGCCGCAGAGACCACCAACGCCAACATCCAGACTGTTTTCCGCATCTCGTACTCCCCGTTTTCGCACACGCCACGACACAGGCACCGTACAGGCACCGTACCATGACAATTCGACATAACGCAAAACAAGGGTATGCTATCCTTTACCCCCCATGACCGTCAAGCCGAAATTGAAGATTTTCTTACTTCTGGACGGCGCGGGCACATTGCGCGCCGGGCCCGTTCGGACGCCACGCGCCGAGGGCGGCGCGGGTACTTCGCGCGCCGGGCCGCGTCGGTGGTAGGGGCCGACGTCCTCGGCGGCCCGCCCCGTGCGCGGGGTGTCCGACAGCCGAACGTGGGGGCCGGGCGGGCGCGCGGAGGTATGCGGACACGGAGGGTGGTTTTGTGGCTGACGTGCGCGCAGCGCCTCCATCACCGCAAAACCGCGCTTGTCGGGCCAGCTCGTCACGTTGCGCAGGATGACGACGACGGTGCGCGTCCCGGGATCGAAGCCAACGAACGACGCGCCGCCGTAGATCATGCCCGCGCGGTAGAGGACGCGGCGGCCGGACGGCAGTACGTGGACACGCAGGAGGCCGAAGACCGCCGCGTCCGGACAGGACGCGATCTCCCGCTCCCGCAGCTGCGCATCGACAAGAGGCCAGTAGGACGCGAAGAGCGCCGCGCAGTCGGCGGCGGACGAGAAGAGTCCGCCCGTCGCCCGCAGCGCGTCGCCGAGGCGGTGGTCCGGCACCTCGTGCCTCCTTCTCACCAGCCACGGCAAATGCCCCGCACAGGCGCGCGTGAGCCGGTTCGTCTGGTCGCCCGTCGGCTCGTAGGTCGTGTCCGCGAGATGCCGCGGCCCCGTCAGCTCGTCCCGGAGAACCGACTCCAACGGCTTCCCGAGCGCGTCCTCCACCGCCATGCCGAGAAGGCCGAACCCCACGTTGGAGTAGATTTCCCGCCGCGCCCGCACGGCATGCCGCCACCACGGGCGCCACGCCATCCGCGCGAAGCGTTCCCGCGTGTCGAAGGCCGCGTAGATGTGCGTGCCGAAGAAGCCGCAGCTGAAGGCCACGAGCATGTCGAACGGCTCCCAGCGGACAATGAACTCGCGCGGCAGTCCGCTGCGGTTCAGCAGCAGGTCCCGCAGCGTGACCGCGCCGTACTCCGGCGGCAGGTCCAGCTTCGCATACGCCGTGACGGGGCGGTCGAGGTTCAGCCGCCCCTCGGCGTGCAGGTTCAGGAGGACGGGATGGAGGAAGAACTTCGAGAGGGAGGCGATGCGGAAGAGCGTGTGCGCCGTCGCCGCGCCCGCACAGGCGAAAGTGGTCCCCTCCGGCGTCACGACCGCCACGGCGCAGCTTTCGTCCTGCGCGTCGGCGACGTAATAGTCGGCCGTCGCCTGGGCGATCTCCTGCGGCGATGCGGCCCCCGCAAGGCGGTCGTCGATCGTCCGGCAGCCACTCCCGGCGAGCAGGAGCGCAAGCGCGCACAACGCCCCGCCTGTCACCGCCCTAGACACGCCGGAAGACGAGCGACGTGTTGACGCCGCCGAAGGCGAAGTTGTTCGTCATCGCGTACTCGGCGTCGAGCGCGCGCCCCTCGCCGGAGATGTAGTCGAGCTCGGCGCAGTCCGGATCGGGATGGCGCAGGTTGAGCGTGGGCGGGTACCAGCCCGTCACAAGGGACTTCACGGTGAGCGCGGCCTCGATGGCCCCGCACGCGCCGAGCGTGTGGCCGGCGTAGCTCTTGAGGGAGGAGATCGGGACGGCGCGGTTGAAGACGGCGCGCGTCGCGGCGGTCTCGGCGATGTCGCCGGCCTTCGTGGCGGTGCCGTGTCCGTTGACGTAGCCGATCGCCGCGCCGTCGATCCCGGCGTCCGCAAGGGCGCCCCGCAGCGCGGAGGACATCGTCGCGGCGTTCGGGTTCGTGACGTGCGTGCCGTCCGTCGTCTCGGCGAAGCCGGCGAGTTCGGCGAGAATCGGCGCGCCGCGTGCGCGGGCGTGTTCGTATTCTTCGAGGATGAAGGTTCCGGCGCCGTCGCCGATCACGAGGCCGTCGCGGTCCGCGTCGTAGGGCGCGGGCGTCGTGCGGGGGGCGTCGTTGCGGAGGGAGGTCGCGTAGAGCGTATCGAAGATCGCGACCTGGGTGGCGCTGAACTCCTCCGCGCCGCCGGCGATCATGACGTCCTGCACGCCCCAGCGGATGAGTTCGGCGGCACTGCCGAGGGCGAGCGAACCGCTCGTGCAGGCCGTACCCGTCGGGACGAGGCGACCGTGCGTCTTGAAGTGGACGGAGAGGTTGCAGGCGGTCGTCTGCGGCATGAGCTTGATGTACGTGCCGCTCGTGATGCCCGCGACCTCCTTCGTCTTGAGCATCGCGTAGAAGTCGAGAAGCGGGGGGATCGACCCCGAACAGGATCCGTAGGCGACGCCCGTGCGGCCGTTCTGGAGCGTCGCGTCGTCGAGGCCCGCCTGGGCGAGGGCCTGCTCCGTCGCCGCGAGCGCGTACATCGAGACGACGCCCATCGTGCGCGTCGTCTTGCGCGTCCAGTGCGCGGGCTTCTCGAACGCCGTCCGGCACCCGAGGCGCGTGTTGAGGCCCCGGTACTCTTCCAGCTCGGGCAGCGTCTGCACGCAGTTCTCGAACGTCATCAGGCGCGCGAACGCCGCCTCGACCGAATTTCCAAGCGGGCTGACGATCCCCATGCCCGTGACGACGACTCTTCTTTGACTCTTCATTCCTTGAAACGACCTTCTACGAAATTGCCTTTGCCAGGACGGAGACCGAAGCCGCCGTGATGGCCGGGTCGACGACCTTCTGGGGCAAACCGCCAAGCGCGGAGCGGCTTCGGCCTGTCTGTTCACGAAGATAGGCGATGACCGACTGTGCGAGCCGATAGGCGAAAAGCGGGGGGACGGCATTTCCGATCTGCGTAAACTGTTGTTCCCTTGTGCCAAAGAACTGGTACCAGTCGGGGAAACTCTGGAGACGCGCCGCCTCGCGGACTGACAACCGACGGCGTCGGCCATCATCAAGGCGAATACGGTGCATGTCGCTTGTACATCCCGCAAGATTCCGGCAGGTAAGCGTCCGTGCCGGTTCATCGAGCCGCAGATCGCGCGGACGGCTACAGTGCGACGCCTTTTCGTATGCGGCGATATAACGATCCATCGAGGGCGTCAGGAATTCGGCATCGTCAGGGACCGAGGCAATCCTGTCCGCCAGCGCCTCGCCGGCCGTCACAGTGTACATCGACTCTTCCGGGAACACGAAGCCGCCGTGGTGGCCGACAATGACAAGGCGTTCGCGTTTCTGCGGCACATCGTAGTTTGACATGCGGATGACCCTGTAGTCCACCCGATAGCCAAGTTCGTGAAACTGCGCGAGAATCGCCCTAAAATAGTTCACGTCCAGTTCGGGAAGCCCCTTGACATTTTCACAGACCCAGATTTTCGGCTGGAGCTTGCGAATCGCCGCGATGTAGGCCGGGAAGCCATCACGCGCATCGTCCTTGCCCTTGCGCTTGCCGCGACGGCTGAACGGCTGGCAGGGCGGCCCCCCCAGGACGATGTCTGCCACAGGGTAGTCCGTCGCCTCGGTCAACATCTCGTTACGGCATTCTGAATTGAGATTGGTCCGATAGGTCTCACAACATTCCGGCTTCATTTCATAGCCGATGGTCTTCACGCCTGTACATTCAAAACCAAGGGACAAGCCGCCACATCCGGCAAAAAGGTCAAGGGCGAGGTAGGGCCGTTCCTGGGGCAACCGCAGGGTCTCGTTGAGATGGGCAATCCATCCACGCGCGGCGTAAGGTGAATCAAAGAGAGAGGTCTGGACGGTACGCTTCGTCATGTCGCAGTCGTGTGAGGGCCCATGAAGCGGTCGCCATTGAGGTGTATCATGTGGTCGGGATTTTCCGCAATCCAAACATCGGTTTCCCATGCAATCTGGTCACAGAACTTCTTGTAGGTTTTCAAATCGAGGAACGCAGTGATGAACACCTTTCCCGCCGTCGCCGCAGACGTCATCTGCTTGATTTCCAGCAGGCGGGCGGCAGACATCGGTCCGACCGTAGTGACGCATTCGATGAAATAAATCCATTTCCGATCCGCACGATAGAGAACGACATCCGGCATCTTGTCATGCAGGGTGATTTCAAAACCAAGCGAACGAAGACCGTCCACGTCTTTGATGAGATCGCGGTTGACGGTGTCACCCAAATAAAGGCACTTCGAACCGGGAGCGAAACGCGGCGCGAATTCCTCGACAACGGCCTTCTGCAACTGGTTATGCCCGCCCGTTGAAAGCGCATAGTCCACGCCATCCACCCTGACGGGCACCTTGCAGACGCGCTTCTTGGACTCGTAGACCTCTTTCAGCGATTTATGCGCAGCCCTAAACGCCGCCAGCTTCATCTCCCAAAGAGGCCCTCCATAGGACTGGAAAAGAGACAACGCCTCCGCCGTCACGCGGTAACGGTAATTCGGCGAATTGGTCGCCACGCCATTATCTTCAATCAGCGCCGCCGTACGAAAATGGTGCATGGCTTCCTTGCGAAACGTCTCACGGCTGTTCTCCGCGTATTTGGCACCACGATAGTTCGCACGCAGAAAGACCAGCAGGTCATGAATGCGCCTCCATTCATTTGTCGCCACCGACCATGAGGTAGAGGGCGAAAGATTCAAGATCGCCAATAAGGAAAGGCAACAGATATCGCTCTGTTGTCGCGTCGGCATGCCGAGCGAATTCAGGACATTCTTAGCCTCTTGTTTTCTGGTCATGGTCAAATAAAACCTACATATCGCAAACGAAACGCAAATATATCAAAAACGGTTGCGGATGGCAATCTTATCACACAGTTGTACAATCTCGTGGGTCAATTCGGAAGGGCCGGCCGTCGACCGAAGCGGCGACCGGCCGCCCTAGCGGAGAATGAGGCCGAGTCCCCTGCCGCTGGCCAGGGACAGGCGCCCGCCTTCGCGGACGAGGCGCCAGGCGGACGTCCTGAGCGCCGCCGACGGCTTGAAGACGTTCGCGGGCAGGGCCGCGCCCTCCGCTGCGGCCATCAGGACAAAAGGCGCGTCCCGGCGCGACGCCTCCAGCAGCTCAAGCTCCGACGCGGGCATCTCCACCACGACGTCGCCGTCCGGGAACGCGAGCTCCGCCGCCGGGCCGATGGTGAGCGGCGTGCCGCCCGTCACGTCCGCAGCCCGAAGCGTCCAGGTCGAGGACGCCACGGCGAGACGCCCGTTCAGGATCGTCGGCACCCCCGTAAGGGACGGCGCGGCCACGGGCACGTAGGGAACGACGTCGCCGATGTCGAGCGTCGTCCCGGACGCGAAGGCGACCGGCCCCTCGAAGGTCGGGCGGAAGGCCGCCGGGTCGCGCGCGAGCTTGTCGAGGGCGTTCGTACTCGTCCGAAAGAACGATTCGTCCCCCGTGCCCAGGAACTTCGCGTAGAACTGGGCGTTCGTCTTCATGTTCCAGTCGTCGTCCTCGCGCGCGTTGAAGTTCACGCCGAGGCCGAAGTTTTTCGGCCAGAGCCCGTAGACGGGGTCTGAGCAGCCTGTGGGGCCGCCGTTCAGATAGTGGTTGCCCATGTAGATGTAGATCTGGTGCCAGCCGGCCTTCAACGGGACGACGGCGCTCCAGGCATGGCGCGTCCAGCCCAGGTTCGCGCCGGGATCCACGAAGTCAGCCGGAACGACGACTTTGGCGTCGCTCACGTGGAGGACGGGCGTCCCGTCGACGACGATCTTCTGGCAGCGGCTGATGCAGGAGATGAAGCGGCAATTCACGTCCGCCCCCTCTTCGCCGGGAATCCTGATGTAGCCCGCGTAGTAGTGGTCGTAGTGCCAGTCGATGCGTTTCTCCCCGGTTTGGGGATTCACATTCGTGGTGGCAACGGTGTTCTGCCAGGGCCGATAGGCGTTCGACGCGCCCATCGGGTCGACGTTTCGGTAGAAGGAGAGCCCCTGAAGCTGCTCGGGCGTGTAGATCTTATCCTGGTTGTAGATGCGCGACGCCGTATCGTACGCATAGTGGAGGCCGGGGAGGTAGTCCGGCACCCGCGTGGCGAAGCGCAGCGTGCCCTTTCGGACGTCCGTTGCGCCGGCGATCGCGAGGGGGCCGAACACCGTGAGCGGCCCCTCCCCGGTCTTCGTCAGGGAGGCGGCGCGGCTGGACGTCCGGCCGACATCGCCCGTCACCACGACCTTGCCGTCGAATTCCAGCGCGGGGAGGTCGACGGCCGTGTCCGTGTAGAGCCCGAGCAGCGCATTCGTGAGCTTGAGGGGTTTCTCGTTGACGGGCAGCGCGCCGTTGGCGGCGAGGGCGAGGCCGCCCGTCACGCAGAGGTCGCCCGTGCCGGAGATGCCCGTCACCCGGACGCCGCCCGCGAAGGAGTTTCCGGGGTTCGTCAGGCGCAGCCAGCAGCCGGGCTTGTCGAAAGCGAACCCGCCCGGCCCCGAGACGGGGCCCATGAAGCTGACGCCCTGGCCGACCCGGCTGCTGCACGCCAGCGCACCCTGCAGGATCGTGGGCCCGGCGAGCATCCCCGTCTTCTTGCTGCCGTGGTAGCCGGTCGCGGGGATGAACAGCAGACCGTCCCAGCTGTCGTTTTCGACGCGCGCCTTGTCGGCAAAGATGAAGGTCCGTTCCAGCAGCGCCTGCACGGTGAGGCGCAGGAAGGCCCCTTCGGCGAACGTTATCTTCTGCGCGGACGTGCCGTCGTCCCCCATGCCGCTCTCGAAGCAGAAGAACCCCTTGCGGACGTCGATGTCGCCGGGGTGGCGCACCTTCGTCGCCACGAACGCCAGGCCGGAATCGGACGGGAACGCCGTGACGATCGTGTGGCCGGCCATGTCGACGGTGTCGTAGCGGAAGTTGAACGTCGCGGTCCCCGCAAGCTTTGTGTCGCCCTGGAAGACGATGTCCTTCCCGATGTTCTGGCAGAAGACGACGTTTGAAATCGCGCCGAGCCCGCGATATCCCTCCCCTTGCAGGTAGAGCGCGCGGGGAATGGCCATCTTATTGACGCTGGGATCGCCGGGGAGGGTGTTGACGAGCGTCCCACCCTGGACGTAGACGTGGCCCATCGGCGCATTGGTGGACCCGAAGGAGAGACTCGACGTGTTCCGGTAGAGGCCGTCGAGGATGTAGACGTCCCCCGTATGGGCACCCATCTCATCGCCCGTGACGAGGAGGCCGCCACCCGCCTTCTGGAAGGGGCGGTTCCCGATCTGCGCGACGTCCTCGGCCGTCATCGTGTAGGATTCGCCCTCTGGCACGGTCAACTGCCAACGACCGTCAACCTCCTCGGCCGTCGGGGCGGCCAGCGCCGCGAGGGTGGCGGCAAGGGGGGCGAACAGGGCCCACAAGGCCCCCTTCGACACGGAGTACGTGCGGAGGCGCAGGTCGTTGAGCGTGTTGGTCATTGCGAGCCTTTCTGTCTTTTTCGCCGAGGCCGTCCACAAACTCTTCTCCGCAGCCGTGCGGAAGAAGCCCCATTCGAAGGCCCTCGGCGGCACAACCCCTCGTCCGCGCGGCCGGCGGGGCAAGCCGCGCGACCTACTGACACCAACGACACGGCCCTCCGCAGACAAGAAGCCATACACCGACATTCTATCATTTCAAAAGGCGTTCCGCAAGGGGGATGTCGTGCGTCAACGTTGGTGCGAGAACGGGCTCGGAGCGGGTACGGCCGCGACAAGCGCGGCCCTCCCGCATGACGCCGCGCGATTTCACT
>OIZT01001549.1_pt1 | contig 10162 bp, 9 predicted proteins | sample 1588611 | NCBI WGS metagenome assembly OIZT01 (sample SAMN03283278) | human gut metagenome | biome: human-associated habitat; material: feces | host: Homo sapiens | place: Peru | collected 2012
AGTTTATCAACGATAATTGCATTTACTTTGCTTTCAATTTCTGACATAATTGTAACCTTTAAAATGTTTATAAATTAATTTCTAATTAAAAATCTGAGTGCAAAGGAACACTTTTTTTTTGAGATAAACAAATATTTTGGCGAAAAAAGTGACTTTCGGTGCACAATCACCCCTAAATTGTGCATTAATTTGGTCTTTTTTCGCTTTTTTGTTGGCTCTTTGAGAGAAATTTGTTACTTTTGTGCAGTATTTAATTAAACATTTCAAACCATATGACATTTACAGAAAACGCTAACAGGATTTTTAATCAGGCGATAGCCGATTATCACATCAAAGACAATATTGATACTCCTATCAATAATCCGTTTGCCGAAGGTACCATCGAGAACCGTCTCTACCTCAAGTGCTGGATTGATACCGTACAGTGGCATTTCGAGGATATCATCCGCGATCCGCAGATTGCTCCTGCTGAAGCGCTCGTCTTGAAGCGCCGTATCGACAAGAGCAATCAGGACCGTACTGACCTCGTGGAGCAGATTGATTCTTACTTCCGTGAGACTTATAAGGACGTAAAGGTGCAGCCGGATGCGCGCATCAATACCGAGAGTCCGGCATGGGCTGTTGACCGCCTGAGCATCCTCGCCCTCAAGATTTATCACATGAAGGAGCAGGTAGACCGTCCTGAGGCTTCTGCTGAGCACAAGGCCAAGTGCCAGGCTAAGCTCAACGTGCTGCTCGAACAGCAGGTAGACCTTTCTACAGCCATCGACCAGCTCCTGGAAGATATCGAGGCGGGAAGAAAGTACATGAAGGTATATCGCCAGATGAAGATGTACAACGACCCTTCTACCAATCCGGTTCTCTACAACCAGAAATAAAACAGGAGGAGGATGGGGGAGAGCTATTTCTCCCCATTCCCACCTTATTATATATATAAAGAAGAAAAAACAAATGAAGACAGAGCATATACTTGTTATAAGATTCTCGGCCATGGGCGATGTTGCCATGACCGTACCTGTGATATATTCGCTGGCCAGACAATATCCACATGTCAGGATAACAGTGCTCAGTCGTCCATTCGCCCGCTCATTCTTCGAAGACCTCGCCCCTAACGTAGGCTTCATGGAGGCAGACATCAAGGGCGAATACAAAGGCGTAACGGGCTTGAATGCATTGTATCGCCGACTCATCGCCAAGCAGTTCACGGCGATAGCCGACCTGCATAGCGTATTGCGCTCCAGCTATCTGCGCATGCGTTTCAATCTAGCCAATTTCAAGGTGGCACACATCGACAAGCATCGCAGCGGCAAGCGCAAGCTGGTAGCATCTTCCGGCAAGAAACTGCAGCAGCTGCCTAGCTCCTTCCAGAATTATGCAGATGTTTTTGCACAGTTAGGCTATCCCGTCAAGATGGAATTCACATCCATCTTCGGCGAAGGAAAAGGCAATCTCGCCAGCCTGCCACAAGAAGTTTTCAGAGCTGGCGACAGCGTTATCAATCTGGAAAACAAGCACATAACCGAACCTTGGATAGGCATCGCTCCGTTTGCTGCCCACGAAGGCAAGATTTATCCCGTACAGCTGATGGAAAAAGTTATCCAGCAACTTATCCACAATCATCCCCACTGCCATATCTTCCTCTTCGGAGGAGGCAAAAACGAGACTCCGGTCATGGATAAATGGGCAGAAGACTATAAGCAGGTAGTGAATGCTTCCTCCCATCTGGGCGGTCTGCAGCAGGAACTCATCCTGATGAGCCATCTCCACGTCATGCTGAGCATGGATAGTGCCAATATGCATCTGGCTTCGCTCGTCAATACTCCTGTCGTTAGCGTCTGGGGAGCCACTCATCCTTACGCTGGCTTCATGGGATGGCATCAGAGCCCCGACAATGCCGTTCAGCTCGACCTGCCTTGCCGTCCTTGCAGCATCTACGGCAACAAGCCATGCATGCGCGGCGACTTTGCCTGCATGAAGAATATATCTCCCGAACTGATTATCGAAAAAATTGAAAACGTATTCAAGCAGAAATCCTGACCGGTTTCTGCTTTTTTGTTTATACACGAAAAACCGTTGATAAGTGTACGGAAAACCCTATTCATAACTTTTTAATAACTTCGTAAATATCCACAGCCCCCATGTCATGAATGTGAAAATAGGGATATCCACAGGGTTATTAATAAGTTTTTAGAAACTTTTTCGCACTTTTTGAGCGGAAAAAGATATAAACTTATTAACTTTGCAGCGAATTGGGGAAATGTTGATAAAACGGTTAAGACATTAAGAGCCAGGAAAAAGATTTCCATGACCCGTGCTCATAACTGACAGGAAGACTTGGATAACGGAAACAGCAAATATCCGGGCTGTTTTTTATCCACTTATCCACGTCATATCATCATCCTAATAATTCTTTTTAAAAAATTAGAAATAAAGAAATATAAATATGAATGTTATGGTGAAAAAAGAATGGATTGAGAAAGGATACGTTGACGAACCCGTTGACGAAGCCTTAGACTTGAAAGCTGAAATCAAGAAGCTCTGTAAGGAGAAGGATGCCATCATCCTGGCGCACTACTATACCGTAGGCGAGATTCAGGACATTGCCGACTTCGTGGGCGATTCCCTGGCGCTGGCACGCAAGGCTGCCGAGACCGATGCCAAGGTGATGGTGATGTGTGGTGTTCATTTCATGGCTGAGACCTGCAAGCTCCTGAGCCCTGACAAGACCGTGCTCTGCCCAGACCTCAATGCCGGCTGCTCGCTTGCCGACAGCTGCAAGGCTGAGGATTTGAAGAAGTACAAGGAGGAGCATCCTGGATATAAGGTGGTGAGCTATGTCAACACTACCGCTGCCGTGAAGGCGCTGACCGATTGTGTGGTGACCAGCGGCAATGCCAAGAAGGTGATTGATGCCTTCCCGCAGGACGAGAAGATCATCTTCGGTCCTGATTACAACCTGGGCAACTATATCAACAGCGTGACGGGCAGGAACATGTTGCTCTGGAATGGTGGCTGCCATGTGCATGAGAAGTTCTCTGTAGAGGCTATCATCCAGTTGAAGCAGGAGCATCCTGATGCCGTCGTGATGGCCCACCTGGAGTGCAAGGCGCCTGTGCTTGCCGTAGCCGATGTGAAGGGTTCTACAGCCACCATGCTGCATTATGCCCAGGAGCATCCGGAAATCAAGGAGTATATCATCGCCACAGAGGCTGGTATCCTGCATGAGCTGGAGCGCAACTGTCCTTCCGTTGTCTTCTATCCTGTTCCGCCGGAGGTTAGCGAGGGTGGAGTAGGCTGCAGCTGCAATGAGTGCGAATATATGAAGATGAACTCATTGAAGAAGATCTACAATAGCCTGAAGTTCGGCTGGCCTACGGTAGAAGTGGCTCCGGAAATAGCCAAGGATGCCGTCAAGCCTATCGAGAAGATGCTTTCCCTCTCATAAGACCCGGAAGTTCCGTTCCGTGAATGATCTGCATTTTTGGAACGGAACTCTTTAACCATTAGATAAACAACAAAACAACTTAGGTATGAATGCAAGATTAATCACTCCAATCCTGGCTTTATGCTGCCTGCCTTTGTCGGCGAAAGTATATACCGTACAATCATTATTGGGCGATATGGTTGTTAACATCCATGTGGATAAGTCGATAACCTGGGATATCACCAAGGGGAAAACCCAGGTTCTGAAACCTTCCGCTATCTCCTTACAGACTGATAGACAGATCTTTGGCGTCAATCCGAAGGTGCGCAAGGCTACCGTTCATAATTATAAGAACGATGATACGGGCGGCTATCAGCAGCTGCTCCTTTCCTGCAACGGATATGATGTGGAATTCCGCGTTTTCCTGAATGCTGCAGCCTATCGCATCATCCCTAAGAAGACAATCAATAAGGTGGTGAATGAAACTTCCGAATATCGCTTTGCCGGCGACTATCAGAGTTTCGTACCTTATGTGAATGATAACCGTGAAGGAGAGCGCTGGTGCTATTCCTTCGAGTCCTATTACGATGAGGCTCCGCTGTCCAGAATGTATCAGGATTCCCTCGCCATCACGCCTCTCGCCGTCTGTCTGCCTGAAGGAAAGAAGGCCGTGGTCATGGAGGCTGATGTGGAAAACTATCCGGGCATGTATCTCCTGAAGGGTGCGTCTTCTTCAGAACATTCGCTGCAGGCTGCCTTCCCTCCTTATCCTTTAAAGGAGAAGATAGGTGGATACAACCGCCTGAACCTGGTTCCTACAGAGCGTGCCGGCTATATCGCAGAAAAGGTAACCCGTCTGCCTTGGCGCATCGTGCTCGTAACCGATGAAGACAAACAGCTGGTAGGCAATGATATTGCCCGACAGCTGGGACCTCAGTGCAGAATCAAGGATACATCGTGGATAAAGCCGGGAAAAGTGGCTTGGGACTGGTGGAACAACACCAATATCACAGGCGTGGATTTCCGTGCCGGCATCAATACCGATACCTATAAGTATTTTGTGGATTTTGCCCGCAAGAACGGCTTGGAATATATCATCATCGATGAAGGCTGGAGCGATCCGGAAGACCTGCTCATCTTCTCCGACAAGATGGATATGGCGGGCATCATCAACTATGCCAAGCAGAATGGGGTAGGAGTGATTCTCTGGTCTTCATGGCGCAATCTCATCCAGCACGGTCATGAGAAGATGGAAGAAATCATGAAGCATTACGGCGATATGGGCGTCAAGGGATTCAAGGTTGATTTCTTTGACCGTGACGACCAGAAGGCTATCAATTCCGTATACGAGGTGGCTGAATGTGCTGCCAGACATCATCTTCTGCTCGACCTTCATGGCATGCGTCCGTTTGGCGTACAGTTTGCCTATCCCAACATCGTGAATTTCGAGGGCGTGAAGGGTTTGGAGAATTCCAAGTGGGAGCCTCGTGTGGGCGATGGTCCTCTGCACGACCAGCCTCGCTATGACGTGACGATTCCATATCTCCGTGCCCTGCCGGGCAGTTTCGACTATACGCCTGGAGCCATGGTGAATGCCGTCCGTTCGCAGTTCTTCGGCAACAACGACCATCCGATGAGCCAGGGCACCAGAGTGCATCAGATGGCGATGTATACCATCTTTGATGCTCCTTTGCAGATGCTTGCCGACAGTCCTACGAAGTATATGCAGAATCAGGAGTGTACCGATTTCATAGCCCAGATACCGACGGTTTATGACCAGATGGTGCCATTGGATGGCAAACTGGGCGAATACGTGGTTGTAGCCAAGAGAAAGGGCAGCAGATGGTATATTGCAGCGATGAACAACTGGCAGGCCCGTGACCTCACCATCGACCTCTCTCCATTGCTGAAGCTGAACGGAAAGACCAACCGTCCTGAAAAGCTGAGCGGCAAGGCGAACATCTTTGCCGACGGCATCAATGCCGACCGTGAAGCCACTGATTATAAGCATACTTACCAGCAGATCAGTGCCGGCGATAAGCTTCAGATACATCTGGCTCCAGCAGGTGGCTGGACAGCCATCGTAGAGTAGAACTCTCATAAAGAAAGGGTCTATACGCCACCCGTTCATAGTGGCATATAGACCCTTTTTCTATTGTTTTGCCCCACACGCCCTGGGCTAGGAGCTTTTGGGCCTTCAGCCCGGAAGGCAAACATGAGACCAAAACTGAAACAGCACAACGATTGCTGGCAATGGGACTTTCTGCCGAACAGGTTGCCAAAGCTACCCAGCTGTCTTTGGAAATCATTAAGAATCTGAGCAATTCATAAAAAACAGAAAGCGGAGATGTGATAACAAATATCACCATATAATCAAGGGTCTATACGCCACCCGTTCATCGTGGCATATAGACCCTTTTTTCTATTGTTTCGCCGGATTGTATCATTAGGCTAAGTGCTCCAAAATTGGTATTTGTAGACAACGCTCAATCTTAGCCAGTGTTTCGAGCGACAGATTCTCTTGTCCTTTGAGAATCTTGGACACATATTGCTGACTGCACCCCATGAGTTCAGACAAATGCTTCTGTGTCATTCCTAATTCTTCCATTTTATCGAGCATTATCATAGCAATATGCTGAGAATAGCGAAGCCATGACTTGTTAGCCATGCGCCATTCTGCATTCTTACGCCATTTTGATGGTGAAGAAGACTGATGCTCCTTTAGTTTGGAAACTATTTCATTAGCAGTTCTCATAATAACCTCCTTTCTACTTTATATAATTTCGTTCAAGAAGTCCATGAAGGAGTCCTTGTCGGCAATATCATTGTTAAGCAGGAAACGCCTCACTTTTTCCATTCTGGCAAGTTCTACTAAAGTATGTTCACGCTCCTGCATGGTACGGGTCAACTTGATTGCTCCACCTGTGATGATGTAAATACCAGGTTCGAGCTTGATAGCATAAATTCTAAGCCAAGAAGCATGACGAGGTGTATTCCGAAGGCGTGCCTTTTCCTTACCCAAAAGCATTTCTGAAGTACGGCTGTTTTCCAGTGGACGGAAAATCTTGTCAAGGTCTGCATCTGGAGATATATCCATGATGAGACATTGCAAGCGTTCACTATCTTCTATTGTATCATAAATAGCTTGGTTGACATCTGTAATTTTGAAGTAGGATGCTAAATCGTCAGTATTCTGCTTAAAAAAGTTGCGTAACCATGCGACATCGTTCCATTGTCCAAGTATTGAATCTAGAACGTTGTCAAGGCAATCGTCATATCTGACAGCCCAAAGATGTTCGTTTTCTGTAATAAGATCGAATCTCATAATCGTACTAATTTACAATGCGAAGATACAACAAAAAAATGAATTATACAACTTATAGGTTGATTATTTAAGAATATTTAAAGAAGAAATTTGGGCTTAGAAGAGATTGAGTGAAAATGGATAATCTGATTGGCATATCTTTCCCTTCGGCCGGTGACCGTTGGTTCAGGACACGAAGTCCTGCCGTGGTACGCTTTCAAGAAGAGGCGTGGCAGGAACTGTTGCTGCAAAATTACTAATTTCATTCCAAAATGCCAACTTTTTGTTTAAGAATATGCATTCCAAATATGATATTTAACATTGTGTAACGGAATTTCGGTGCACGCATATTCCGTTAGAATTATATAATGTGGAATATAATGAATCCTTCGATATCCCTGATTCATAAAAAAGGTCTATACGCCACGATGAAGAGTGGCATATAGACCTTTTTGGGGGATGTTATGGTTTTGGAGTATAATACTCCACGGTGGTATTTGTTGCGTCTTTCTTCCAGATGGCAGGAAGATATTTTGAATTATTTGCCAACTCATTATAGGCAGCCTCATCTAGTACTATTAGTGTGCGTGTAATTCCATCATTTGTTCCTGCACCAACCAACCAATAAAGACAGCAATCTGAATTTTTTAAAATTTGGTCGCTTGGTGCCAACATTGTGACAGATGACAATTTCTCACAATTCTGGAACATATAGGCATAGCATTGTATTGCTAACGTTGTGGCAGGCAATTCTGGAGCAGATTCTAGAGATTTACATCCCTGGAACATACCCTGATAGCAACCTGAGAATAATTGCGTAGCACGCAATTCTGGCGCTGTTTTAAGACTTGTACAACCTGCGAACATAAAAGAATAGCAAGCTTCAGCCAAAGTCTCAGCAGGCAAATCTGGGGCAGAGGTTAATTGTGTGCAATCTTCAAACAAATGGCGGAATCTAGCAGACTCTGTTGCAACATCTTTATAGTTAGTATAGTCCAACAATGTGCGAATATCGCCTTTGCATGCCACATTTACATCAGTTTTACCGAAAGAAATTTGAGAATATCCACTGTTCTGTTTTGATGTGCCCTCCAGATTGTTCTTACCACGCAGGCTGAGAGTACCTTTACTACCACCGAAGGTAACAGCTTCGCCTGTCACAACTTTTTTCCATGTACCATTATTCACAGAATACTCAAGTCCTGGGATTTCGTAGCTGTCTTTGGCGCTCATTATAAACGTTTGTTCCTCGTCTGCCGTAAAGGTGAGGTATGGGGTATTATCTGTTTCTGCTTTACCACCAGTAATTTCACCCGTAGTCCATTCTTTCACGGTAATGCCGGAAACAGATACCTTGTTCTTACCTACTTTGAGCTGATAGGTATAGCTATTGCCGGCTGTGAGAGCAGGGATGCCGGTGAGCTTTTCTGTTGTTGTTTTGCTTTCTCCTTCTGCCACATCAAGAGAGATGAAGGTCTCGGAGTTTTGGGCTTCGCATGGCTTGATAAGGGCATAAAACTTATTATCGCTGTGCTTATACGCTTTTATACCACAGACGCTGAGGCTATTTACTGTAGCTCCGGCATACTGGTCGTTGAAGCCATCAATCTCTACTACCACTCTCGCCATTTTGCGCTCCATGGTGAGAGTAAGTTTATTATTGTTGTCTTTGGTATTGGTTTGCTTACCGCTATACGACATGAAGTCGTTGGCAGCAAGCGAAGTCTCATCTTTATATTCCTTAGGCAGGGTGATGTTGTCGAGGTTGCCATCGAACGAAGCAGGGTAGTAGGCGGTGAAATTCATCTCATTGCTTTCCCATTTCAGGAACTTGCTGCCTTGCGGCTGCCATTCTGTGCCTACGAGCTGATAGTTCACGGCATCCTGGCCATCAGCCTGGACGCTTATCAAATCACCTTCTTTAAACTTCTTCTGCGCTTCGGCATCACCCAGCGGATTGCTGCGGGTGAAGCCATTGGCAGATGCTTTACCTACCTCCGCAGTGATGCGCACAGCGTTAGGGTCGCTGTGGAACGCAGAGAGGAGGTCTTCTGACTCGGAGCAGGCTGACAGCGCCAGAATGGCTGCTGCGAGCCCCATCATTCGTTTCATTATTTTCATTGTTCTCATATTATTATTGTTTATAAAGCTTTTGCCCTTACAGGGCGCATAGCTGATTGCGATGTATACCCAGGGTGTTGCCCTGGGCTAGGAGCTTCTGCCCCTTCAGGGCGTGTGGGGCAAGTCGAAAGGGTGCAGCCGAAATATACACTACGCCTGAAGCGGCTTCAATTCTTCTTCTGTCAATCCAGTAGCTTGTATGATTTGAGACCAAGACATCCCCATTGCCAACAAGTTGCGAGCTACTTTCGCACGAACCTCTGCAAGACCTTTAGCAAATCCCTCTTTCTCACCTTCAATATAAGCACCATAAAGACCAGAGTAGTAATCGTCAACAGCCTTAATACTTTCATCGTATTTTTCCTGCTCCTCACTACTCAAGCAACGAACATCCGCCAATTTAGCAAGATGATCGAATATCTTCTTCTGCGCCGTAAACGGCAATCTTTCCAATACTTCCATATACTTCAATACATAAATCCATTTTTCAAAACCTGTCTCGCATTCTTCCTCACTCTTATCAAAGAAGGGAAGAGAAAGATAGATGAAACGAAGCTTGTCAGAAAACATCGAGTCACTGGACTTCTCCCTCAAAGCTACGTCTGTCCTAAACTTTGTCACCTCATGCTCCCTTGGCATAAAATTCATGATGCAAACCACATAAACCGGCACAAACTGGTATAAAACAGCTGTGCGGACACCTGCTTCATCAAACTTCTTGCGCTGGGCAACAAAAGCCTTACTAGCATAATAGATGGAACGATTCACAAAGAAGGGTACCCATCTGTTCTGCATCTCAACGATGAAATGCTTATCATCGTCGGTAACACAATAGATGTCAAAGATGCAGCCACGGAGATCATTCGTTTCTCCAAGCTGTTCCTTATCCTTGAATGTTACGTCCTTGATTTGAAACTCGCCTTCAAACAAGTCGTTCAAAAAATTAATCAGCAAGTCCTTGCTGAACTCTTGACCGAAGAGACGCTTGAAGCCCCAATCGGTAAAGGGGTTGATGTATCTACCCATAATTTTTCAATTTAGATTCTGTAAATCTGCCGCAAAGATAAACTTTTATTTTGAAAGGACAAAGAAAATCGGGAAAAAGTTTTAGAAAAAGTTACTGGCAAGGGAGTGGTGTGTGTGGAGAAGGGGAAATGGATAAGGAAAACTGCATCCTTTTACTGGCATTTTTTCCTCAGTTCCTCAGTTCCTCAGTTCCTCAGTTTTGTTCTAGGGGGTATACTTGATACTTACAAATTGTAAGTAATTATATTTTATTATATATATAATATATATTATATATATAATAAGCT
>OIZT01001550.1_pt1 | contig 10149 bp, 10 predicted proteins | sample 1588611 | NCBI WGS metagenome assembly OIZT01 (sample SAMN03283278) | human gut metagenome | biome: human-associated habitat; material: feces | host: Homo sapiens | place: Peru | collected 2012
ATCCCCAACCTTTTGCAGAAGTTCTTTTACCTGCTTTAGGATCATTACCCCATGGTTGTACTCTAGCGGTTTGTGCTGAAATAACAGCCCTTTTTATTAAATCAGGTCTGTATTCTTCATTAAAAATAGCTGGAAGTTCGATTTCTTCTTTAACTTCCCCTTCCATTGAATAAACGTTTGCTTTCATGATTAGACCCCTTGTTTAGATTTTGTACTTATGTAGTTTATTTGAGGCATATCCTCAGACTTTTTATTAGGTCTAATAGGTTGTCTTAAAATAACTAATCTTTTAGATGGACCTGGTAATGAACCTTTTACTAAAACATAGTCATTTTTAACAAGACCATATTTTACAAATCCTCCATCTGGATTAATTTGATCAACTTCATCAGCAGATGCGATTTTTAAGATTTTTTTATTAAACTCAGTTCTTTTATGGTATCCCATTTGACCTGCTTGTGCTACAGTCCACATGGTTCTTGATGGAGTCCAAGGTCCAATAGAACCTACGTGTCTTCCTTTACCTGCTCTTACAGCTTTACCATATTGAATTCTGATTCCCCATCTTTTAACTACACCTTGGAATCCTTTTCCTTTAGTAGTTGCAATTGCATCTACAAATTGACCTTCGTTTAAGATATCACTAGCTTTTACTTCATTACCTAATAATTCTAATGCAGTATTTAATTTTTCTTCAGGATTTGCTCCTCCAATACCACATTCAAATATGTCCGGTTTTTTCTTAGGTACGCTAGTTACTTTTGGATTAGTATGGACTAAAACTTTAATATCTTCAGTTTTGTCTAATACACCTTGTATTTTTGCAATAGCTTCAGATTTATTGTATTCTTTAGGAAGAGAAATTTTCCTTGAGAGTTCTTCATCTAAATTATCTGCAAGTACTTCGGTGATCACTTTTAATCCACGAGAAGTTTTTTCGTATGCTCTAATTCCCATTACTACGACTGGAGGTACTTCCAATACGGTTACTGGAGTGAAAACATCCATACCATTAGTTGGAGAGTTTTTGTCAGAATCAGTCACTAACGCGTGAGTCATACCGACTTTATAACCTGCGAGGCCGAGTAATTTTGGTTCATCATTTTGTGGCCAAGATTTTATCCTAGGGGTTTCTTTAGCTGCTCTTTTCCTTGGACTAAAAGCAACAGACCCTTTTCTTGGCTGGTGATGTCTTACCATTTATTTTACCTCCTTAACTAATATTTTCCTTTATTTTATTATATTCAAATTTTTAAATAATAGCTATAAATAGCTATTTTCAGATTTGGGTAATATTACACCAAGTATAATATTATCCGAGTAATAAATAACCGCAATAAAATCACAGTTAAATAAACATCAAAGTTTAATATATTCTTTTGAGCGAAATTAATTGAAACATAATTAAGCGCTCGTTTAATGTATAAACCATTCTGCGCTAAGTAATTTTTAGGAGAGTCCTAAAAACATCAATGTATAAAAAGTTGAGCAAATTATCTATTAGCCATGTATAAAAACTAATAATTAATAAAGAGAATTAAAATCTCAAAATGTTGAATAAAGAAAGTGTAGCGACAACTGCCTCTTCAGTTCTAACAGTTTCAGTTCCTTGGTTAGGGATAGTATTTAACTTAATATGTTCCCAATTACCACTAGAAACATCCTCTGAAATTGAAGAATATGGGCCACCAAACAAAATAGCAATATTTTTAAATTCATCTACTTTAAGTTTTAATTCATCAAAAATAGAATCAATATAATCCCCATATCTTGTAGTTTCAACAACAAAATCTGGTTTAATTAATTTTAAGCTATTTTTAAGACTCTTATTAGAGGATATTACATTATATCCCCAGTAAATGTCATCTGGTTTATCAGGTGTGACTATTACTTCTTTCTTAGCAATTTTTGTAATCTTAAAGTTAAAAATTTTCTTAACAGTAAGTTGCTCTTTGCAGAATGCAAGTTTATCCATACCTATATCCACAAAAGTTCCTTTCTTATTTCTTTTAACAGTAAATCCCTGTCTATAGTCGCCCACGTCTGGTTGACTATTAACTGGATGATGAGGAGCTCTAAGTGGTGGAAGAATACCTACATGCTTAAGTTCTGGCCTTATAGGAAATGCACTTTTCCTCAAATACTGAGGAGTGTTCATATAATTTAAAACTTCAGCAATAAATTCTCCATCTTCTTCCCCATTTTCATTTTTAATGTGGTCATCATTATAAATAACAACATTATCAATCTGAAATACTGCTAAAGCTCTACCTAAAACTCCCACTTTAAAAGTACGAACTTTAAGATCTTTAGATTCAGATAGAAAAGAATTCGGAATAAATACAGATAGCTCATCTTTATACATTATTTTAATATTAGTAAAATAAAGTATATAAAGATTTCCCTACATTTACATAGCTATCACTAATAGACTTATACATTTTATAAATATTATATCAATTATAATAGCGAGGAGGAAAATCAGAGAAGGAAGTATGGTGTTGAGACATGTGATACAGGATACCATATTACTTCTGATGACGGAACAGAGGCTATATTATCTACAATTCAAAATGAACAGTTAGATAAAATAATAAATAAATATTTTGAGTAATTATATGTGCCACATCAAAAATTAATATATATTAACTTTAGATAAGAAAGTAAATTGAAAAATTTGAAGAAATATAATAAATGTTTGTAACAAAATGAATTTTGAATCGTCATTTAAGTAAAGGGGGTAAAAGTATGCAGGATATTGAAAAAGTATATAAAGAATATTTTGAAACAGTAAAAAAATATTTATTCTGTTTAACCCATAATAATGACATTGCTGAAGAGCTAACTCAAGAAACTTTTTACAAAGCAGTAAAAAATATACATACTTTTAGAGATGACTGCAAAGTCTCTGTATGGTTATGTAAGATAGCCAGGAACACTTGGCTAGATAGCATAAAAAAAGACAAGAATATCAAAGATATTTCAGATAATGAACTATTTGAAATAGAATCTTTAGAAACAACAGAAGATACAGCAATTTCAAATCATGATAAGTTGGAATTATATAAAAGGATACAAAGGTTAGACGAAAAGACAAAAGATGTAATATATTTAAGAATAACAGGAGATTTAAGTTTTAAAGAGATAGGTGACATATTTAATAAAACAGAAAACTGGGCAAGAACAACGTTTTACAGAGGTAAACAGAAATTAAAGGAGGTAGAAGAATATGAATGAAAAAGAATGTAAATTAGTTCAAGACTTATTACCAAGTTATATAGAAAAATTGACTAGCGAAGAGAGCAATAAGATTATAGAAGAACATTTAAGGAAATGCTCAGAATGTAGAAAAATATTAGAAAATATGCAGAATGATATAGGCTTAAAATCAAAAGAACAGTGCAAAAAAGAAACTAAATATATGAAAAAGTATAGTAGCAAATTAAAAATATTAAAATTTTTAGGTCTAATATTGTTAATTATTGTACTTACATTTGTAATAAATACAAGCAGAAAATATATTATAATAAATGATTTGTATAATAAAGCTAAAATTTATGAAATAAAAGAAGATGCAGATAATTACCATATTACACAAATTGGAATAAAAAAAGGTATTATTTCATATGTAGAGGAATATGCAAAAGAAGATAAAAGGATAAGATATCATAGTAGTTATTCAAATAATGAAAAAGGAAGTTTAAAAAGAGAAATATTTTATAAAGACGCAAAAGAAAGCTTTGAGCTGAAAGAAGATGGGAAAAATAAAACTAAAGAAAATATTACTCAAATTGAAAAGCTTGTAGTACAAAATACTGATATGACGTTAGATAGTTCTTTTAGTGCAGCTATGCATTCAAAAGTAGAGAAAATAAAATTTAGAGATAAAGAATGTTACTTAGTACAACAATATTTATGGGAATATATTATTGAAGCTGATACAGGAATATTACTCAGAATGGTAAGTGAATATGAAGAAGAGTCAATAGTGCAAGAGTACTACAAGGAAATAGGAAATGTGCAAGATAGCGATGTTGCAAAACCAGATACAACAGGATATATAGAAAAATAGTGCCCAACTTGGACACTATTTTTGGTGCAACTGGAGGGATTCGAACCCCGACATTCCGGTTCGTAGACGAGCAGTAAAGTTTACTAAAGAATCATTAAGTATTTATGCAATAATTGCCGCATAAATATTTGTTAATAAAACAGTTATTTTAATAAATAAAGTGAAAAAATTATATATATTATTATCACTTTACTTGCAATATAAAAAAATATGTAGTAAAATATAGTTACCAAATAGGTAATTTACTAAAAAGAAGGTGAAACGTTGCAATTTAAATACAAAGATGAAAAAGTGCGAAAAATATTATGTGATGCTAAAACATTACAAAGAAAAGTTGGACTTGAAATGGGAAGAAAGATAAAACAGAGAATAAATCAATTAGAAGCTGCAGATAATTTTAATGAGTATTTAACTAAAATAGCACTTGGAAAGCCACATCCTTTAGAAGGAGATTTAGATAAATATTATGGAATATCAATAACAGCAAATTATAGAATAGTAGTAGAACCATTAGAAACAGAATTAGATTTAGAGAGTTTAAAAAATTGTAAAGTATTAAATATAAAAGGAGTGTTAGATTATCATGGTGGAAAAAATGAATGGATTATCCCTTGATTTTATTATTCATCCTGGAGAAACTATAAAAGAAGTTTTGGAAGAAAGACAAATGAAACAAGAAGAGTTAGCTATAAGAACCGGGTTCTCTCCAAAACATGTTAGTGAAGTTGTGAATGGAAAAAAAGGTATATCACCATCATTTGCAAAAAGTTTAGAGTATGTTTTTGGTATGCCGGCAAGTTTTTGGATAAATTTACAAGGAATATATGATAGAGAGATATTAGAATACAAAGAACAAGAAGAAATTGATGAAAATGAGATTAGTATTGTAAAATCGTTGAGATCATTAATTAGTTATGCACAGAATATGGGAATAATGACAAAAACAAAAAATATTATATCACAAATAATTGAATTAAGAAATATATGCAATGTGAACAACTTGACGTATATTAATCATTTGGTTACTAGTCAAGTAGCTTTTAGAAAGTCACAAACGCTTGAAACAGATGTATATATTTTATATGTATGGCTTAGAATTTGTGAATTGATTGCTGAAAAGAGCAATATGGCAAATGAATATAGTGAGGAAAAACTAAAAGTTAATATTAATAATATAAAAAAATGTATGTTTTTAGAAATAAATAAAGCTATTGAGGAACTAAAAAGAATTTTTGCAGAATGTGGAATTACATTTCAAGTAGTTAAAAATTTTAAGGGAGCACCTGTACAAGGTTTCATTAAAAAGATTGACAATAGAATTATATTATCAATGACAATTAGAAGATCATTTGCAGACGAATTTTGGTTTACACTATTTCATGAAATAGGGCATTTATTAAATGGAGATATAGTAAGTACTCAATTTATTGACTATGCAGATTTAAAATCAGATATGGAAGATAAAGCAGATAGATTTGCAAGTAATACATTAATAAATGAAGAAGATTATAACAAATTCATAGAACAAGGAAATTTAACTGAAGAAGAAATTATAAAATTTGCAAGAAATCAAAACGTTCAACCATTTATAGTTGTGGGGAGAATTCAAAGAGAAAAAAATGATTTTCGTTTTTGCTATAAACTGAAAACCAGATATAAATGGGGGTAGGTAAGACAAAAATGGGAGAAATTTAATATTCCAAAAAATATAAAAAAATTGACTTTTTCGGAATAAAAATTTATGATATAGCGAGATGGTTAGATAATAATGAAAAATAGTGCCCAATTTGGACACTATTTTTGGTGCAACTGGAGGGATTCGAACCCCCGACCTTCCGGTTCGTAGCCGAACGCTCTATCCAGCTAAGCTACAAGTGCGAATTGAACATTACAATTATAGCAAGTTTATAAGAATAATTCAAGATATAAATTATAAAAATATAAAGTCATTTTTCAGTAGTAACAGAAAAGTGTCATAGAAAAACCGAGAACATAGCGAATTATGCTCTCGGTTTTTTCATTCAGCAAAAGCGTCTGAAGGTATCATATCTGATAACAAGTTTCAGAACAGCTTTTGTACCAAGCTCGGGTTTAATAATTGCCAAATAAGGCTTGAAATCCGAATCGAAAGGTGTAGGCTTAACGAAGTCTACAAAGTAAAACACCTCTGTGTCAGCGAGCCTTTGCCAGTCACTGTCTTTTGCAACAGCTTCATAAAAAGACTCTTCGAGGCCAAAACTTTCTACAATCCGGAGAATTGCTGCTTTTTCTTGTTTAGTATATTCCTCCTTTTGGTCATGTAAATAAAATTGTGCATCGTTTAAATAATCGTGAAAGTTTTTCATATGTTCTCCTTTCCAGTCAAATCGACAGTTACACTAATATTATAGCATACTTTACATAAAAAATCAAAAAAACGATTTTTTATCATACAAAGCAATAGAAAATAACATAATAACCTTCAAACAAGTAATAGAAGCAACAAAACAGTTTACAAATTTACATAATTATGATATACTAATTTAGCACTTAATTTAGGAATGGAAATGAATGGCGTAGTATTATTAAACTATGTTAATGAAATTCCAGTAAGTGTATATCGTTTTTTTTTAAGGAGGACTTATTATGAAAGACATCAAAAAAACGAACACCTTGGAAAACAAGGTAAAGGGATTAACCCGAAGAAATGACCTGGAAGGGTTAGCACGGCTCAAGTATTCGTATGCAGATACTTTCTTCTATCCAAAGGATGAAGAAGTAACTAAGTACAAGAAGGTACTTGAAGACCTGGAGCTGGTAGCAAGTAGCAAAAATATTTATGCAGTTGGTGGCAACTCCTGGCAGCTTCTTTCGGCTATTCTGGATTCCGTTGAAGGTGCAGAGATCGTCTACAACACGATTGCAAGATACGCACCGCAGGAAGCAATTGTTTTCGTTGACAAGGAAGCAGAAGAATTCTCTACTGAAACGATTGACGGAAACGTTTTTGCGGTATTCCCTGCATATACATTTAAACCTTTGAAAAAATAAATACATAGTATTTCCCCGGCATGAAACATTGCCGGGTTTTTCTTACTTTAAGGTAAGCATAAAAAAGATTTATATTTTAGAATTGAAACAACAAAAGTTATTTGAAAACTTGATTATTTTATAAATTTTATATACATTAATATATAAGAAAAAGAGAAAGACAGTAAACCATACATGCAAAATAAAAGGAGAAAATTGTGAAAATAGTATTTTGTGGACCTCCACATTCTGGAAAGAGTGTACTTATTGCTAATTTAATAAAAAAATTACCTTCAGATGGATACACAATAGTAAGAGCATGTCCTGATGGAGAAGGAGTATGGTCTAATAATGCCAACCAAGCTGAGATAAGGCTGGTAAGAAAAAAAGGAGAATTTACAAAAGAATTTATAGAAGATACCTGCCAAACAATAGATAAGCAAACGTCACCAATAGTAATTGTAGATGCGGGTGGAATAATTTCAAAGGAAAACGAAGAAATCTTTAAACATTGTGATAGTTTTTTAGTAATAAGCAGAGATAAAAAGGCAAAAGAAAATTGGATGCAATTTGGAAAGAGTATTGGACTAAATTGCGTTGGGAGTTTTGATTCAAGCCTTGATGGAAAAGAAAAATTATATTCAGAAAGGCCATATATACAAGGAAATTTAGTTGGATTAGAGAGAGGAACAACATTACTTAAATCACCACTAATAAGCAAATTAGCCAAAGATTTGATAAAAAGAAGTAAATATATAGAAAAAACAAAAGCGAAAATACCAGAAGAATCAACGCATACCGTTATAGATGATATGGATATAGGATTTGAACTAAACTATGGTGTTCATCTTAGTGACGTAGATGGAATGAACTTGAAAAAAGTAAAATGGAGAGAAGAAGCAGTACCTAAGATATACAATCTAATTTCACAAAAAATTGAAAAGGGAGAGCAAGTACGAATACAAGGAGTTAGAGCTAATTTTGTTTTAACAACTTTGTGCAAAGCTTTAGCAAAACAAGGTGCAAAATCTATTGAAATTTATGATGCTAGAACTAAAAAATATGTCCCAATAAAAAATTTAAAAAAGAAGAAAGGCATACAGCAGTCATCAGAATTAGAATATCATGTTTTAGAAAACGAAAAAAATGCTTTTTTAGATGTAGATATAACAAAAGATCAGTATTCAGTAGATGATATGAAAGATTATATTTTGCCAAAAATAAAAAGAGAAAAGAATCTTTATTTATCTGGAAGAATACCACTTTGGCTATTAGCATCAATAGTTAATAGCTATGATACAAATAAAATATATACATTTCAGCCAGGAAAAGGATTCACGTGTATATCATCAGCAAATGAAAAAGAATTAGGAGAATTAGTAACAGGTCCGGAAGGAATAGACATAAGTAAATACTATAAAGATAAAAAAGAAAAAGGCAAAACAAATTTACCAGCAATAATAAAAAGACAAGGAATTATATCAAGAATAAAAAGAATGATGTCTGGTAAAGAAAATAATAAAAAATACATAGATAGCACAATAATGTCAGAGATAATTAAGGCAGGGAATATATATAGATTTGAAAAAGATGAATTTTCATCAAGAATTAAAGCAATTGTTTCATCCAAATCAGTTGTATCTGAAAGAGATAATAAAAGAAATAATAAAGAAAAGAAAAAAATAAAAGATGAAAACGAACATTAAATAGGAGGAAAAAATATGAATGCAGATTTAGAATTATATCGTGTTTTTTGTGAAGTAGTAAAACATAAAAATATATCCAAAACAGCTGAAAGTTTATACATTTCACAATCAGCAGTAACACAAGCAATTCAGAAATTAGAAACATTGCTAGGAGGAAAAGTATTTTACAGAAGTAAAAAAGGAGTAGAACTAACAGAGGAAGGTAGAAACTTATACGAATACATAAAAAACAGTATAGAAACAATGAGTAATGCAGAAAATATCTTTTCTCAATATACAAATCTTGAAAAAGGAAAAATAAGAATTGGAGGAGGAAACTCATTAATAAAATCATTAATCTTAACTCCAATGATAGAATTTACTAAAAAGTATCCAGGAATAGATATTACAATAAATAGTGGAATGACAGATACGTTAATTCAAAAATTAGCAAATGGTGAATTAGATTTACTTGTACTAAATTTGCCATATGATGTGAATAAATATTCAAATATTGAAATAACACCATTGAAAGAGTCAAAATACTGTTTCTTCTGCAGTAAAAAATATGCAAAAGAACATAATGTAAAAGAACTAAACAATTCAGAAGAGTACAAGTATATATTCCCAAAAACATATTCATCAAAAAGCAAAATATTAGGAGAGTATCTAAAAGAAAATAACATAGAAATAAATTCAAACTACGAAGTATCAAGTTCATCAATTATGAAAAAAATGGTTATGAATGATATTGGAATTGGTTTTGCAAAATTAGAAGCGGTAGAAGATGTTTTAGATGAAATAAAAATTATAAAGAAAATAAGTCCAAAAGATGCTAAGGAAGGAATTGCAACACTTAGCAAAACAATGACAAACAGAGCAACTTTAGAATTAAAAAAAGAGATTGAAGAATATTATAAGCAAAACTAATAAATAAAATAAAAAATATTAATTTTACGAATGATAAAATGAGATATACAATAGGTAAAAATAAAATATAGAAAGGATAATGAAGATGATTGAATCATACAAAAAGGTATTAGAAATGAAGTTAGCAGCAACAAATGATTTAAAAGAAGATATGAATCATATAGATAAAATTCTATATGATGATAAAAATTTTATTATCAAAAAGCTTATTGCATATTTGAAACGAGAACTCCATGCCGACTATACTCAATACACAATCGAAGATTATGATGGAAATAGAGTAGAGTTGCTTGCAAAAAAAGATAGTAAATTATTTCAAAAAGAAATTGCAGATCACGAGTACCTTGAATGTAATGCAGAAGAATTGATCGATAGCAGGCTAGTAGATAATACAGATGAGATAATAATAGTTGAATTAGATTCAGAATCAGCATTAATTGACTTAAGTTATTT
>OIZT01001556.1_pt1 | contig 10140 bp, 5 predicted proteins | sample 1588611 | NCBI WGS metagenome assembly OIZT01 (sample SAMN03283278) | human gut metagenome | biome: human-associated habitat; material: feces | host: Homo sapiens | place: Peru | collected 2012
ATAACTGTCACTCTTAAGCTCGGTTATGTCCTCGATACCAGATGTGTTACCTACATATACTTTATCAGACGCATTTGACTCTCCAAGATTATATACTACGGATACCTGGTAGCCACGACACTCTTCGCCAATGTTCTTGTCGGTAAAGTTTGCCGATTTAACAGTTTCCCCGTTTATCTTCTTGCCATTGCAGAACACATTAAATCCATCGACAGACAGAGCATAGAGCACAGATACATAACTGATATCATCTACCATAATACCATCTTTGAGTATTCCAGTATAGTGGATGGCAAAGTATTTTGCATCTGCAGGCATTGTGACCTTGACCTGCTGCCATTCGCTTGGAGCCTCGTCGGCTTTGAGCACATTGAAGGCTGACGGATCCTGCGTTGTTGTAGAGTACATGATTTCGTATGTCTCTCCCGAGATGTTCTTGTCTACCTTCTTCAGATAGAACGACACTTCGGTGCCTCCCTTTATTGCCGGAGAGATAAGATAGTCGTCGTTGTACGGCTGTGCGCCATCCATACTAATGTTTGCATACCATGCTATGAGGCACTTGTCCCCGCTGTAGGGCATGAGGTTAGAGGCCGACTCCTCGTCAAGATCGAGTTCTTTCGGACACCATACCTGGAATGCCTTGTTATCGTTTTGATAGTCGAAGTACGGGAGGTAGCTGAGTTTGCCGCTGCCGAGCTTATCGCCGTCATAAGTAATCCATTCGCCGAAGTCAGATATAGCAAACGAATCGTAGTCTTCCATTCCGTCTACCGTTGCCTCATCGGTTTTAGGCAAGACTGGAGCCGTCCATGTGAGGTTCACATCGTTACCCTCCTTCTTCGCTTTCAAATTGGTTACACAAGGAAAGCTTGAAGCCTTCACGTCAGTGTATATATAAGCAGAAGAGTTATTGTCGACATCCTCATCCTTATCATATACCACCTCAGCCATGAACTCTACAGACTTTCCTGCTGTTGGTGCATTAACGTTGGCATGAAGTTCCAATGTCTTGGTCTCGCCTGGTTTTATCTCATCGCCATCAATGGTGCTGACAACCTCGCTGTTCTGCTTCAGCACTATGGTGTAGTCCTTTGCACTCTTGGTTCCTCTGTTCGAGTACGTCACAGAGAAAGCGCAGTCGTCGTTGATGTTTGCATTCTCCGGTCCAGAGAAAGCTGTCACAGCCAGGTCATTGTCCTTCTGTTCGTCAAAGTGAATATTGTCCACATAATAGTACATCCAATCGTTGTTGGTGTATCCTCTTAAGGCCACCAGGATGTATTTGCAGTTCTTGTATTTTTCGAGTGATACGCGGTGTTCTACCCATCCGTATTTATCGTTTGCTGCCGTGAATGTGTCTATTGGCTCTTCGAAGTCGCCACCGTCCGGCGCTACCTCAATCATAAGCTTTGTCTGCTTGTTGTCAGATGCGACAGAGTTCGCTTCCCAATGGAACATGTAGAAGCTGAAAGTAGGCTTTGTAGTGCCTTCCATAGACACAGCCGGAGTGATGAGTCGGCTGTCAACACAACTTTCTCCCCACTTGTTTGTAAACTTTACGAATCCGCGGTCGTTGTCTTGCGGCGAGCCGCCACCGTCGTCAGATCGCATGGTTTCCCATCCGAGAGAGCCCTGCACGTTCTTGTACGACCAAGGATTAAGGTTGAGACGGCCGTTCGAGAACGATTCGTCAACGGGGAACGTGTATGGCTTGCCGACACCAATGAACTGTGTGGCGCCCTTGCTTCTACCGGCCTTGTTGTCGGCTGTCACAGCATAATAGTACACTTCCTGCATATCCTTCACCTCCTCCTCTATGCTTGTGTCGGTGTAGGTGAGGTCCTTGATGTTGGTGGCAATAGGCGTGAAGTCATTCTTGCTTAAACTGCGCCATATAGTGTATGAGATATCGTTAATATTGAAGTATCCGCCGTTTTCGCCCTTTTCAGGAGCTTCCCATGTGAGCTTCACGTGCATGTTTCCGTCAACAGTTTTGATCTTGAGATTTTTCACTGGCTCAGAAATGTCAAATCCTGCCCATACTGACTTGCTCACGTCAATACCCATCTTGCCATTGTATTCTGCTACAACCTTGTAGGTATTATTGCCGTTCACTGCTTTTACGTCCTTAAATGATATAGGCTGTCCTGCATCGAGGGTGAGTTTCTTTATCTCGGTGTCTTCGGTCACGGTGTTCTCCTCATCGCCATCCTCGCTCTCCAGCGTTTTCACTGTGTATATGTGAATGTTCATGCTGCCGCTGATAGCCTTTCCGTTGAGCAACTTTTCAGGAGCCTTGAAATGCAGATTGACAGCGTTGGCACCGTTCTGGTCTGCCGCTACGACAAATTCGCTTACAGCCTCCGGCACGTCCGACTCTATGCCCTGCTCTATATTAACGTTGAAAAGATTGAGGTAAGAGCTGCTTGCATCGCTGTAGTTGAGGAAACCGATATAGTAGTTGCCGTCCTCTTCCACTGTGAATGTGGTATCGTGTGTTGTCTGCCATGTGTCGTAGACCCCGTTGAGATCGATTATTTCGGTCTGCCCATCGGGTGTTGCTGTCTTGCCAACAGTCACCTTGAGGTTCGAAGCCGCGCCCATATTGACGTCAAACTTGAGCTTGTACATGTGCTTTCCGTCGAGGTGTATTGCCGGTGTGAAGAGCCAGTCGTTTCCCTTGTTCTTGCCGTTCGAACAATACTGCATGAGTTTCTCGTCTTCTTTCCAGAACCATGTGGCCTGGTTGTTCTCTCCGTCGTTGTCCACATCTACAATAGTGTAGAGCTGCTTGCACATATCTCCGTCACTAAAATTCTCCGAGTAAGGCAGTTCGCACGCGCCTATAGAAAGCACGTGGTTCGATGTGGCGCTTCCGCCTTCAGTGCCGTTGCTGCATGCAGTCACTGTATAGCTGTATTTTCCGGTAGTGTTCGGCAGAGTTTCCTTGAAGGTCGTATTCTTAATATTCTTGGCAACGACAGTAGAAGAAGAATCGCCCATGAGTCTCGTCACATTGTAGGTTACTCCGTCAGGATTGATATATCCGTCGTTTAAACCCACCGTAGGTGCATCCCAAGTGAGGGTTGCCACCTTGTTGTTGAGTGTAAGATTCACGTTTGACGGTGATGTTGCTACGTCCTTACCGATGAACACGGTAGTTGTGACCTTGCTGCTCTGTCCTGCTTCATTAGATGCGTTCGCGAAGAGCGAGTAGAGCTTGTTGGCGTCGAAAGACACGTTTTCTTTCTTCACTGTAGCACCTGGAGCCACGGCCTGTTCCGTCAGTATCTCGTCGCCTGAGCAAATCTTCACCTTCACCTGCCCGTTGAGGGCAGTGCCATCGGCAGCCTTTGTTGGAGCCTTGCATTGGATAATGCCAACGGTGCCACCGTTTACATTGGGCTTGAATGACAGTTCTGTTACGGGCATCGGAGCCTTATCTGCAATTTCAGCCTTCTTCACGTACAGTCCGATAAACTCTTCGTGATTCGGCATGTCGCAGATCTTGTATGCCGTGGCAGTTGTAGTGTTCACCTGAAAGAGTGCAGAACTGTCATCGTTCATAAAGCCCCAATAGAGCAATCCTGAATTCGGGTCAAATGTCATCGACTGCGAGAACTTCGGTCTCTGCTTCGTGTCGCCGATGAGTGTTGAAGCGCCGGTGGTCTTGTCTATCTTGTAGAGCATACCGAAGTCGGAGATGCCGTATAGAACACCGTTCGGAGAAGCAGCCAGTGTAAGGTACGAACGCTCCAGGTCTGCAACCTTCTTGAAGTTGCCGTCATCTTCATTCATTGTACTAAGGATATACGGACCACCGTAGTTCTCGCTTGTCACGGCATATATCTTCTTTGTCTGCTCGTCGTAGGTTACAGCCGACGAATTTACATAGTTCTCCCACTCAGTGGAAGGCTCCAGAACCTTTTCCACTTCCCATGTTTCCGGATTATATATGCTGCATGCCGCATACATCACCCATCCCCATGCTTCTTCCATGTAGAAGGTGTAGTATTTGCCGTTTGCATATACAGCTGCCTTCGACTTAAATCCAGCATCTGTCTTCACTGGACTGACGGTTGTGGATGGCATTGCCTGGAAGCTATAGATACCATACTGACTTTCTGCGGTCATTGTCTCTGAGAATACAAGATTGCCGTAGAGATTGCTGTTGTCACCAACCGATTTGATGAAAGCAGGTCGGTTGTCGTTGGCGACTTTGAATTTTCTTTCTCCGTAGAATGGAGAGTCTGACATGGTTTTTACCGTTGTGATTTGCTTTGCATTAGCCCTACCTTCATTCGGCTTCGGATATTTACCCAATTGCCCTTGACCGAATGCTGTAGTACACAACAAAAGGAATGCAGAAACAAGACTTTTTCTCATACGCTATCATTTTAATTAATAGATTATATTGGTACACAAGAGTAAAAGAATCACAAATATTTCCAATAAAAGAAATAGATATTTTCAATAAATCTCCTAAAAAAAAGAACAGACTACAATGTCTGAATGCTAAAGACTTATGATAGGTTTTAAGAAGAATCCTTAGCGGGGGCATGCACCCCTGCTAAGGATAAAAGAGTTTTTTTTATTTCTTCACGAACTTTCTTGCTCCGAGGTCGGTCTTCACGATGTAGAGGCCGGCAGGAACGTTGCTCAGGCTGAGCGATGTGCTTTCAGCAGAAGCCTTCGCTGTGGCTACGGTCTTGCCTGCGACATCGCTTACGAGAACAGTCTCGCCGACGTGTGTGCCGCTAACGGTGAGAAGGTCGCCGTCGAGACGAGCGTCGAAGGCTACGGAGCCGTCTGAGGTGAGAGCTACGGATGTCTCAGAACCCTTCACGTTTGCCCATGCCACGAGGTTGAGGCCTACGCCCTTGTACTCGGCGTCGAGAGCGTCAACCGGACAGTAAGAACCGTCGGGAACGAAGGTAGATGTCTCTGGAACGGCTGTAGGCTGAACGTAGAGCGTTGTAACCTTGCTGCGGTGAGTGAATCCGCCGAAGCCAACTTCTGTGCGTGAGAGGTTAGCATCAGGCTCGTCGAACCAGAGTCCGTCAGAGAATTCGAAGGCAACGTAGAACGGTCCGTCGGCAACGATAGGCTTGTCGAACTGTATGCCGCGCATCTCAGCCTCAGAGAGTCCGAGTGTGCCGAAGAGTCCCTTCATTGTAGAGGTGTAACGTCCGAACTCCTTCGAAGTGTCGGGCTTGCCGTCCTTCTCGCCGTAGAGCACGATGCTAACGGGCTCGTTAGCCTGCTCGTTGTAGCAGCGGCTTGCCAGGTTGTAGTAGCAGAGATAGAGCGTGACGCTCGTCACGGCGTACTCGTTTCCTGCCGGAAGGTCGAAGCGCTCGGCGAAGTGCTTGTAGTAATGGTTAGCGCCCGTCACCCAGTCGCACGATGCTGTAGCGAACGAGGGCACCTTGCTGCGTGTCCAGAGCTGGTCTTCGTTGGGGTTGGAAACGCCTATCGGCAGCTGTGCTTTCTCGCCTCTTACAAGCTCTACGCTCACCTTCTCGGATGTAGAGCTTTCGCCGCGCTCGTTGGTTACGGTGAGCTTCACATTGTAGTCGCCGTCCTGCGGGAACATGAATGTCGGGTTAGGCTCGGTAGAAGTCTCGGGCTGCGCGCCCGGCACCTCCCAAAGATAAGTGTCGGCGTCGGTGCTCTGGTTCACCATCTGCACCTTAGAGCCTTCGAAGGTGATGAGCTTGCTGTTCATAAGGTCGAAATAACCGTTGAACGAGAACACGGCTCTCGGCTTAGCCTTAGCCTCGGGCGATGTAACGGTGAAGAGGTCGATGCACGCCTCGCCTGCGTATGTGTCCTCGCCGCCGAGTGCGAACGAGAAGCAGTAGTCGCCGTCTTCCTCAGGCGTATACTTCACGGTGTGCTTTGTCCAAGCCTCGTTGGTGTAGCGCGGGAGCGTGAGCAACGCGGTATGGAACTCGGAGTCCTGCTCGTCGCCTACGGTGAAGCTGAAGTCGCTGGCGTGTCCGTAGTCGAGGTTGCCCGGCATGTAGAGGTAGAACGACGCTGTGTATTCTACGCCTGCCTGCATGTGGAAGTAAGGCGTATAGATGCGGTCGTCGCGCTGCACGCGGCTCTCGGGTGCTATGAGATAGTAGGAGCCGTCGGCAGCCTTGAGGTCGTCGGTGTTGGCTGTGATGAACGTAGACGTACCAGTTGCGAGCCATCCCTTAGGCACGTATGTGGTGCCGTCGTAGTCCTTGTTCTCGTTGTCGAACGACTGCGAGTAGGGCAGTTCGCAAACCACCTTGTCGGGGTCGCCGGGGTCAACGGTGCTACCGCCCGGCTCGTCGCCCGTAACCTCAAAGTCGTCGAGTGCTACGTAGCCCGAGTTGTAGAGCTGACTGGTTATGTTTATCGCGAAAGCATATTCGCCGTCGGCTTCGGGGGTGAAAGTGTATGTCTGCTGTGTCCACTCGCTGAGAACGGTCTTGCCGGTCTCGCCTACGAGCGTTGTTGCAGCCTCGCGGGTCTGGTCGGTGCCCACGTAGAGCGCCACGTTATTGTTATAGACAGCAGGAGCCACGCCGCCCGGCATGTGCAGCCAGTAGCTCACGGTGTATGCTACTCCTGCCTTCAGCGTCAGCTTGCGGGTGTATACCCAGCTGTCGCGTTCCATGCTCGATGATGCCATCGTGCCGAGCACGTACGAACCGGAGTGGTTGCCCGATCCGAGATACGATCCCTCGTAGCGCTGAACGGGAACGGCTGAGGCGTCGCCGAGCCATCCGTCGGGCAATGCGCCGCCTGCGCTGAACGTGGCGTCGTCGTCGAAGGTTTCAAGATAGGAGAATTCCTTTGCTTGTGTGGATGTTGCAAACAATCCGAAGAACAATGCAACTGCTGCTTGTCGTGTAAATAATTCCATACGCAACTTACTTTTTGTTAATGATTTATTACTCTCTGCTTACAAAAGTAGTGGTATTATGGGATTTAAGATTAACAAACTGCGTTAATAAATATTAATCACACGGTTTTTAATAGATAACGATGCCGTAGCCTCCTACTGATGGCAGCGCTTTTTACTTTTTTACTTTTAAAACACGCAAATATCAGACAAGCGGGTGCGCTATTTCTTACGAATCAGCGTCAGTCCGTCGCGCATTGGCAGTATGAGTTGCTCCACGCGTTCGTCGGCAGCCACATAGTCGTTGAAGCGGCGTATGCCAAGCGTCTGCTGGTCATGGTCGTAGGCTGGGTCGGTGACGTGTCCGTCCCAGAGCGTATTGTCAGCGAGTATGAATCCGCCAGGTCGCAGCAGCGCGAGCACCATCTCGTATGTCTCCACATACGTGCGCTTGTCGCCGTCGACGAACGCCATGTCGAACGTCACGCCCAGCTCGGGCGCCTTCTCGTTGGCGTCGCCGATGATGAAGCTTATCTTGTCGGCGTAGGGCGAGCCTTCTATCCACGGGCGGGTGAAGTCTTCCATTTCGTCGTTTATCTCGAACGTGTAGAGATGCGCGCCTTCGGGCAGACCCTCGGCGAGGCAGAGAGCGCTATAGCCCGAGAACGTACCCACTTCGAGCACGTTCTGCGGCTGCACCATCTCGACGAGCATCTTCAGCAGTCGGCCCTGGAGGTGTCCCGACGCCATGCGCCCGTGTATGGTGTGGATGTTTGTGGCACGATAGAGGCGATAGAGATAGTCGCCCTCGGTAGAGGTGTGTTCGCGTACGTATTTGTCGAGTTCTTCTGTCATTTTTTTCGTTGTCTGCTATAATTGTGTGTCAGAACTAAATATTTAACTGTAGGAATGCCGTAGCCTCCTATTCTTCCTTCATCGGGTCGCGCTCTGCGGTCCAGTCGAGCAGCGCTTCGAGAGCCAGTCGGTACGAGTTCATGCCGAAGCCGCTTATCACGCCGAGGCACGCCGCTGCCATCATCGACTTGTGGCGGAACTCCTCGCGCTTATGCACGTTGCTGATGTGCACCTCGATGACGGGTGCTGTCAGCGAACGGATGCAGTCCTGCAATGCTATGCTGGTGTGTGTGTATGCTCCTGCATTGAGGATGATGCCGTCGGCGCTGAAGCCCACTTGCTGCAGGCGGTCGATGAGCAGTCCTTCCACATTGCTCTGGTAATATTCGATTTTGATGGAGGGATAGCGTTGGCGCAGCTTCAGGAGATAGTCCTCGAAGGTGCTGCTGCCGTATATCCCCGGTTCACGGGTTCCGAGCAGGTTGAGGTTGGGCCCGTTAATAATATGTATTGTCATCTTTTGCTCTCTGATTTTTTAGAATGTCCTTTGGGGTGGGCGTCTTACCAGTCGGATGTCGATCCGCCTCCGCCTGTACTTCCTCCTCCGAACGAGCCTCCGAAGTTTCCGCCACCTCCTCTGCCACCGCCTCCGAGCATTGATCCGAGGATGAAGCCGCTTGCGGCAGCGCTTCCGCTGTTGTCGTCGATGTCCTCGTCCTTCGTCATCATGTGTCCGCAGTACTGGCAGATGTATGTGGTTCGTCTGATGCGCTTGCGTCTGCCATTACCCGTGGATATGCGCAGGACTTCCACGCCCATCTGCTTCATAGCCGAACGCTTGTGGCATTTGGGGCAGCGCTGCTTGATGCTGCTTACGAACATGGCGAGCAGAATGACCCCGATGATGATGCCTATGCTGAAGAGGATGTCGCCGGTGTCGGTGTCGTTGTCAGCCGCTTCCGGTTCCATCGACCCGTCCAGCACCTTAGCCGTGGCGCGTACGCCGTCCACCATACCCTTGTTCCAGTCCGACCGCTTGAACGCCGGCACCATATACTGCGTCTGTATGCGCTTCGACATGGCGTCGGTCATGGTGCCCTCTATGCCGTATCCCGTGGCGAAGCGCACCTTATGCTGGTCCATCACGAAGAGGATGAGCAGTCCGTTGTCGCTCTTCTTCTTGCCTATGCCCCACTGGCGGAACAGCTCGTGACCGAAGTTGAAGATGTCTGCCTCGCCAATGCTGGGCAGCATCACCACAGCCGTCTCTATGCCCGTACTGGCTTCGAGCCGTCCGAGCACGGCGTTGATAGAGTCGCGCGCCGAGGCAGAGAGAATGTGCGACGGGTCGGAAACATACTGGCGCACGTCGCTAAGACGCACGTTGGGCACGTCCTGTAGCGTGTATTGCTTCGCCTCGCCCGCCGCAAACGTCAGCGTTGCGACGAGAGAGAGAATCAGTAGGCTTATGACTCGTGTTATTTTCATATTATTATTAACCCGTTTACATGTTGACTTGTCAACTTAAAAAGATGTAATCTCCTTGTCAACTCGTCAACTATTAAAACCTAAAACTCCACCTTCGGAGCCTTCTCTGCACCAGCCTCAGCCTCGAAGTAGTTGCGCTTCTCGAAGCCGAACATCGAAGCGATGATGTTGCGCGGGAAGCGGCGGAGCGATGTGTTATACTTCTTTGCAGAGTCGTTGAAGTCCTTACGAGCCACATTGATGCGGTTCTCCGTGCCTTCGAGCTGCGACTGCAGTTCGAGGAAGTTCTGGTTAGCCTTCAGGTCGGGATAGTTCTCGGTGATGGCAAGCAGCTTGCCGAGCGCTGTCGTCACGTCGCCCTGCGCCTTCTGATAAGCCGCGAGCTGCTGCGGAGTGCAGTTAGAGGGGTCAATCTTCACCTGAGTGGCTTGCGAACGGGCCTGCATCACAGCCTCAAGAGTCTGCTGTTCGTGCTTGGCATATCCCTTGACGGTGTTGACGAGGTTGGGGATGAGGTCAGCGCGGCGCTGATACTGAGTCTCCACGTTCGACCATTTGTTGGTCACGCCCTCGTCCATGTTTACGAGCGAGTTATATCCGCTGATTGCCCAAAGGACGATAACGACAATGACGCCGATGAATATCATCGTGCTCTTGCTGAATGATTTCTTTTCCATAATGAATGTCTTTTCTTTTCGTTGTTTGGTTTTAGATATAGCCCTTCGTGGGCTTTCTTTTGGCAAATATACGAATTATTGTGAAAAGACAAGACATTGCAGCCGATTATTTACCTATCTTTATGATTTTCATGAAAAGTAGTAACTCCTAATTCGGACGGCGTCCGCTATGCAAATATCGTACAAATGGTAAAAACTTGTTACAAAATAAAAATCCGTTTTAGAGATTTGTCT
>OIZT01001561.1_pt1 | contig 10108 bp, 7 predicted proteins | sample 1588611 | NCBI WGS metagenome assembly OIZT01 (sample SAMN03283278) | human gut metagenome | biome: human-associated habitat; material: feces | host: Homo sapiens | place: Peru | collected 2012
CTAACGAGGTTATCGCTACTATGCTTGGTAACTTCCAGGATGGTTCTTGCCCAGGCAAGATTCAGTTCGGTTCAGGCTGGTGGTTCAACGATCAGCTCGATGGTATGACCCGTCAGATGAACGCACTTTCTGTATTGGGTCTCTTGAGCCGTTTCGTAGGTATGTTGACCGACTCACGTTCATTCCTCAGCTACCCACGTCACGAGTACTTCCGTCGTTTGCTCTGCAACCTCCTCGGCAATGATGTAGAGAAGGGCTTGCTTCCTAACGACATGGAGAGCCTCTCTCGCATGGTAGAGGACATCTCTTACAACAACGCTCGCAACTACTTCAAGTTCTATTAATCATAGAGCTTAAGCAATTATACTAAGACAAATCCCTTCACGGCATCATGAGATGATGTTGTGAAGGGATTTGTTGCTTGATAACGGAGTAAAACTTCAGAATATGGGGGTAATAGACAGAATACTAGGATTCTACGAAGATATTAGAGAGTTTAATTCTTCTAATATCAAGGATTTCCGGGGCAGAATGAAGTCTTGGATCAAGATGGGTATGCTTGCCGGTCGCATCTTCTATGTAAAGGATATGTGGGCAAGGGATGTAGCTGCATTGACTTTCGCCTCCTTCATGGCTTTGATACCTTTTATGGCGATGATGTTTGTTATTGCCCGAGGCTTCGGCTATGCGTCATTGCTGGAGTCATGGCTGTCTACCACCTTCGAGGCACAACCTGTTGTCGCCAAGACTATCGTTGACTTCGTACATAATTATATTGAGAATACGCAGAGCAACTATATCATCGGTACGGGTATCGTGATGTTTCTCTATACCATCATTTCCCTGATGCAGAAGATCGAGCTTACCTTTGATGATATCTGGCATACGGGCGAGCGTTCGTGGAAGCAGATAGTTACCGAATATCCTACCATTCTGTTCGGACTGGGACTGATGATTCTCTTTGCTTCGAGCATCAACGTATGGACAGTGAATATGGTTGATAATGTCGACAAGATAGCCGATATCGGGGATACGATTCCTTCGTTTATCCTTCATTTGGCGGCATTTGTTCCGATGTTTTTGTTCTTTGTGTTCTGCTATTATGTCATTCCGAATACCTATATCCGGGTCCGCAGTACCCTGGTTCCTTCGTTTTTGGCGGGTGTCTGCATGACAGCCTTGCAGTATGGCTACATCTATTTGCAGGTATTTCTGTCCAGCTATAATGTCATCTACGGTTCGCTGGCAGCCATCCCGCTCTTTCTGTTATGGCTTCAGATATCCTGGGCTATCGTGGTCTTTGGTGCATTGCTCTGTCATACCAATCAGAACATCCATTATTACGATGGTGATCTCAGGTACGACCATCTGAAGCTGGCGCAGCGCATCAGGGTTTGTGGCATGGTGATGCATTTGGTATGCAAGCGCTTCAATGATGGTGAGCAGGCCTATACGCCTAAGGAGATTCATGACTTGACGGAAATTCCGCAGCAGATTGTCAATCAGGCTGTAAGAGAACTCTTGCAGGCGAAGTTGCTGGTAGAGATTCGGAGTGAGAAGAAAGGCTGTTTCGAAGAATCGGTCATCCTGCATCCGATAGAGAAGATAGATCATCTAACATACGGAACAATGATAGAGCGACTCTTCAACTATGGCGAAGATATTGCCGGACTGGCAGAGCTGGAAAGCGATTTGGTATTGTGGAAGAATATCGAAATCGTTAATCTTGACTTCGTGGAGAATGGCAAGAAAATAGCTTTCATCTAGAAAAATATTCAAATTATTATAAACCTTTAAAACTATTAGAGTATGAGAAAAATTATTTCATTGGCAGTTGTTGCTCTCTTGGCTTCTTCCATGTCGGCACAAACCATTGCCAACATGAAAGACCTGAATGCCGAGAAGAAATCTGCTGCTATTAATCTAAAGTTGACAGGAACCTTGACAACTGCGAAAAATTCAGATTTCCGCCAGCTTCGTGATCTCTGCTGGCAGTTGAGAAACCTGGACCTGAGTGAGGCAACCTGTCCTGTTCTTCCTAAGAATGCGTTCCATTCCCGTCATCATCTACAGCATGTCGTCCTGCCAAATCAGTTGCAGGAGATAGGTACTCAGGCTTTCTTTGCCTGCGATAACCTGCAGGAAGTGGTGATTCCTAAGTCTGTGACGAAGGTGGGGGCTGCAGCCTTTTCCGGTTGCAAGTCTCTGAAAACCATAACTATCGAAGGTGCACCCGAGATAGGTGAGTTCTCTTTTGCCAATCTTGAAGGGGTACAGGTCATCAGGGTAAATTCCCATATTCCACCAAAGGCTGCTGCTACGGCTTTTTCGGGCGTGAACATGCGTGGTGTGAAACTGGTCATGCCAAGAGGCAGCGAGAAGGCTTACCGTAAGGCACAAGGCTGGAAGGCTTTCTTCGGAGAAGTGAAACAGGCTAGGGAAGTATGCAATCCTGAAGCTTGCCTGATTCCTGTACCGATGGACCTGGAGGTAAAAGCAAAGGCGGCACCGTTGCAGGTGGCAGGAAACTGGAAAATTGTAGCTGATGAAGGTCTGGCTAATGAGCGTGAACATGCTGACAGAATCCTCAAGGAGAGAAATGCTCATCAGAAGGGAGCACAGCTGACGATGACCCTTGCTATTGATCCAACTCTTACCGATGCTGAGGCTTATACCCTGGAAGTACAGCAGAAAGGTGTGGTCATCAAGGGAAAGACAGCAGCTGGTGTCTTCTATGGATTGATGACTTTCGACCAGTTGCTTCGTGGCAATGCATCTAAGTTGGGTTGCGATGCCATCCCACAGCTGTCTTTGAAAGACCAGCCCCGCACTCATGTAAGAGAGTTGATGGTAGATCCTTGCCGTATCTTTATCCCATACGAAGAGTTGAAGGCTTTCGTTCCAGAGATGGCTCGCTATAAGCTCAATATGCTTCATCTTCACTTGGTGGATGATCAGGCTTGGACTATCGAAATCAAGAAATATCCTCGTCTCACCGCTGAGGCTAGCAGCCGCTGGGGTATGGACGATATGTTGATGCCTATCAAGGGATATTATACACAGGAGCAGATGCGTGATTTTGTGGCATATTGTGCCAAGTATCATATCCAGGTAGTACCGGAGATAGAGATGCCGGGTCATGAGGTGGCTGCTATCAGCGTATATCCGGAATTGACCTGCCAGGGAGTGAGAAAGCCTATCCGTACTACTTGTGGTGTATCAGACGAATTGCTCTGTGCCGGTAATGAATTCACTTACGAGTTCCTGGGAAATGTATTCAAGGAGCTTGCCGATGTCTTCCCTTCTGAATACATTCATCTGGGTGGTGACGAGGCTGGTAATCCTGCTCTCGATTGCTGGACCAATTGTCCTAAGTGTCAGGCTTTGAAGAAGAAACTCGGTATTACTACTACCGACCGTTCTGAGAACTGGAAGCTGCAGGGTTATCTCTTCGACCGTGTGATCGATCTTCTTCGTACCCAATATCATAAGACTCCGATGTTCTGGTATGAGACCGATTTCAAGAAGATTCAGCCAGGTTGCGTTACCTTTGCCTGGCGTGCTGGTCTCACCAAGGAAGCATTGGTGGCAGCGGTGGAGAACAATGCCCGCATCTTGCTTTGCCCAGGTGAACATTGCTATTTCGACTATCCGATGGCCAAGGGCGACATGCCTGAGGTAAACTGGGGAATGCCGGTTACTTCCTTGAAGGCAGCCTACGATCTTGATCCTGCATGGGGAATGGGAGAGGAGTTTGAAAAGAACAACCTCTTTGGTGTAGCCGGAACCTTGTGGAGTGAGTGTATCAATTCTCCTGAGCGCATCTATTATCAGGCTTATCCACGTGCATTGGCTTTGGCAGAAGCAGGATGGAGTTTTCAGAAGAATCGTTCCTGGGAAGGATTCCTCACCCGATTGAAGCCTACGGCAAAGGATATGATGCGAAGAGGCATCACCTTCTCTATGGAATGGTAAACATCCAGGAAAGAATCAGTTGATTATCAGATTGATACCATATAATAAAAGAAAAAGCGTGTAAGTATTGCTACTCACACGCTTTTTTTTTATTATTATTATAAACGTAATTACTTCGTTTGCTTTCTCTTAAGAATGCTGTTGCATTCGGGATTGAATCCCTTATGCGCAAGCACAACCACGGCTTCTGTTCAAAGCCTCGCCATACATTTCCATAGCGGTCATGTAATCTGCAAGAATAGCCTTCAAGGCTTTCTTGATGTTCTTAAACATTGTTTTCATAATCGTTATCCTTTCTTTTTTTTATTAATACTGTGGCATTGCTGCCAATCTTTCTTTTACCTGAAGTGGTCTTATCTAAGACCCTTCTCAATCTTGTTGTTAACATGTACAGCCTGAGCAATCATGATTGCTACTACTGCGAGAATCATTACTGTTGTCATCATAATTTGTTTCCTTTCGTTCTTTAATGGAGCCTCGTTTCCGGGTCTCCTTTTTTACATTATCCTTATTACAATCTCTCTTTTGCTGGTGCAAAGGTAGTGCCTTTTTTTTGAATTCCTGTCACAAAGTCGTGACAAAATGATGAAAGAAGGGCATTTTTTGACGCATATCAAGCAGCATGGTCTGATGCCTTGATGTACGTCAAGGGGATTTGGCTTGTCATGCCAAATATGTCAGTCTTGTCCGTCTGATGTGGCAGGCAGGCTGGTGAATATCATGTAAAAAGCAGGAGAAATCTACAATTCTTTACTGAAATAAAATTTTAACTCAGTAAGATAAAAATGCGGAACACGGTCCGACCATGTGTGCCTTTGGATGGCAAAAAAGTGCTCTTAGTGGGGCAATGTTTTGCCATCCAAAGGCACATATTATTACTACGTCATGTATTTATTTATATCAGTGGAAGAAATCTGTGTGTTACACGCCAGCTTCTTTTTTACCCTTCACCCTTCACCTTTTGGCTCGGAATGCCGATAAACACTAGGGTTTCGAGGGGTGAAGGGTTGTCTCACCCCTTCACCCACCCTTCACCACCTTTCACTTTTGGTGGAGTAGGCGGCTCCTATTAAGGCTTTCCCTAGTCATCTATTAAGGCTCGCTTTAGGCTCCTATTAAGCCTTTTGGTAAGCTATCTTTTGCTTTGGTTTAAGTAATTTCTATTCTTGGTTTAAGCCTTCTTTTGAGTTGGTTTAAGCCTTAGATAAAGTTTACGTGTGGCTTGGTTAAAGTTTACTTGAGCCTTATTCCGATTTCAGGAGTCTATGAGTCTCTCTTCTGGGCGGCTCAAAAATTTGTTGAGGTGAAGGGTGGTGAAGGGTGGGTGAAGGGTGGAACGTACCCTTCACCCGTGTAAATGGCTATTATACAGATGTATACGGCGTTTTGGTGAAGGGTGAAGGGGAAAAGACGTTTTGTCTTTCAAAAATAAGCTCCCTCATAAAAATTATGTCGGAATTTGCATCTCGTTATTTTTTCGGGATATTCCTTTGCTCGTATCATTATTTTTTGTAACTTTGCCGAAAGATTTTAAAAGGCAGCAATATGAAATATCCTATCGGCATACAGAGTTTCGAACAAATCATAGAAGATGATTATGTTTATCTCGATAAGACGGCATTGGTCTATGACTTAGTGACTAATGGTAAAATATACATTCTGTGTCGTCCTCGACGATTTGGAAAGTCGTTGCTCGTATCTACCTTGAAATGCTATTTCGAGGGTAAGAAGGAATTGTTCAAGGGGCTTGCCATCGACAAGTTGGAGAAGGAATGGAAGCAATATCCTGTGTTGCATCTCTCTTTTGGTGGACAAAATTATATTGAGCCTTATACCCTGGAGCATGTTTTGGAGGAATTTGTTGCCCGTGCTGAACTTGTTTATGGAAAGGATGAACTTGCCAAGACTTTGAGTAGTCGTTTTCGAGCCGTACTCAAGAAAGCTCACGCAAAAACTGGAGTAAGAGCAGTTGTACTCATCGATGAGTATGACAAGCCTTTGCTTGATGTGATGGATATGGATATTTCTGTGCAGAATGAATATGGAAAGATGACTTTGGAGGATTATAATCGTAATCTTCTTAGAGGCGTTTATTCTGTGTTCAAGGAAGCGGATGATGACCTGCAGTTTGTTTTGCTCACGGGTGTCACCAAGTTCTCGCAGGTAAGCGTGTTCTGTGGCTTCAATCAGCCTAACGACATCAGTATGGACGAGCATTATGAGGCACTTTGTGGTATAACGGAAGAGGAATTGTATTCTACTTTTGATGAGCAAATCAAAGCGATGGCTGTGAGATACAAGACGACGGAGGAAGGAATGAAATACAAGCTGAAGAGGAAGTTTGATGGATACCACTTCAGCCCCAATATGCTTGATATCTATAATCCTTTCAGTATTTTGAATGCGCTGAGCAAGAAGATTCTGGCAGATTATTGGTTCCGCACCGGTTCGCCAACCTATCTTGTTCGCCTATTGTCTCATTTTGATGAGAACATCAACGAGATGGTGAACAGGTTTTATCCTACGAGTAGTTTTATCGACTACAAGGCAGATGTGGAAGCACCGTTGCCAATGATTTATCAGAGCGGTTATCTCACCATTAAGGACTGGAATATGGATACCGATTCCTATCTCCTGGATTTCCCGAATGATGAAGTGCGAAGCGGATTCTTGACGTTGGTAGCTTCCTGCTATCTGAAGCCTGCGAAGTCAACGGATGCCTGGGTTATTCAGGTAATAGATGTGATGTCGAAGGGCGATTGCCATCAGTTGGAGAATCTGATGACTTCCTTCTTTGCCAGCATTCCTTATAGCCAGCGTCGCAAGGACGATGAGCGAGAGAAGGAGCGTTACTTCCAATACACCTTCTATTTAGTATTGAGAATGATCAGTTGTTTCACGGTCTTCATCGAAAAGCAGCAAAGCGAAGGTAGGGTAGATTGTGTGGTAGAGACTCCGAACTATATCTACATCTTCGAATTCAAGCGTGATGGTTCGGCAGAGGAAGCCCTGAAGCAGATAGAAGATATGGGCTACGCCAAAGAATATGCTGCTGATGACAGAAAGATTTATCAGATAGGCTGCAACTTCTCATCGAAGACGGGAACCATCGATGGATGGAAGGTGGAATAGGTTATCGCAAACGAATACTGCCTTTGTGTAAGCATGTGTATGCTTTTTATCCGCACTAGCACAAAGGCTCATGTATTAAGCATAAACAGACCCATAAAATGAAACAGAATGATATAATTTCAATTATTCAAGATAATAATATTTCCGAATATTATTCCTTGATGGATTTAGGTATTGAAGGCTATGCTTTTCCATATCAAGAAGCACTTAAAATAGTGCAGACATGTAAACTTTTTGCGATTCCAATCTTAGGAGGTGATGTATATAGTATGAATGATTCTACTATAGAGAGCACTAGTGATAATTGGTATTATAATAGAACTCCAGATGAGTCATATTACGATTACGTGCAAAATAGTTGTAATAAATCCGAATCTTACATCAGGACTTTTATAAATCATTTTTGTGATAAGCCTTTGTTTTCTTTTGTCCTAGAAGCTTAATTGGAATAATCAAATACTGGCAGAATAGGCTGTGATTAATGACGCTGATGGAACAACTATCGTACAACATATTTATACCAACAAAAAGAGGGTGTGTCATAAACTTATGACGCACCCTCTTTCTTATATTTCATAAGATGATGCTGGGCATCATTTATTAATCTTAGCCTAGCATTAGAAATTCCTGCAGATTATAGGAATTCCAGAATCTTATCGATAAGCTTCTCTACTTTAGAAGAATCGGTAGCCTCATCTAACTTCTGGTTTATCTTTTCTTCTATTTTCTTGCCCACCTTGTCTGCCGCTTTATCCATGGCCTGGTTTGCCTTGTCTTCCAGTCTTTTCTGAACCTTGGCGCCAAATCCTTCATCGGCAGAAGTATCATCGGAAGAACTAGTGGCTTCATCAATGGAAGAGGTGTCGTCGGATGAGGAAGAATTCATTTCTTCCAGCTGCAGATTGTCGGCACCTTCCAGCGCCTTTACCATATCATCGGCATTCATGGTGTAAACTGTGCCAAGAATACCGAAGCTGACGGTGTGCTGCTTGCCATTAAACTCTACGGTACCTTTAGAACATACAATGTAGTTGTGGTATTCGAAGAGCTGGTTCATGGCTTCATCCATGACGCTGCCCGCCATCATCTTGGCTACCGAGCGGAGGGCTTGAGTGAAGAAATTGTTGTCAGAAGTGCTGGTTGCCTTTTCGATGGCTTTGCCTACTTCCGTGCGAACCTTCTCCTTGTGGGCATCAGCTCCTGGATTGGAAACAGCGAAAACGGCTATGATGAAGACAATCAAGCCGATAATCAGCTTTATTGCCATATGGCTCTTTCGTTTCTTTGGTTGCTGCTGGAAGTTGGCATTCATGGTTGCTCCCTGTTGGAAACCTTGTTGGTAAGCCTCTTGCTGAGCCTGCTGATATGCCTGTTGCTGAGCCTGCTCAGAAGTTTGCTGCTGAGGCTCTTGGCTTTCCTGCTGGTTCGTGCCGTTTGGCTTGTTGGCTTCAACAGCCTCCAGTACAGTTCTCAATTCTTCAACTTTCCAGGCCGGTGTCCAATCTGCCATACCCTGCTTCCAGACTGATGTTTCAGGGCTGATGGCTTTCTGGACAAGCTGGTCCTGACTGAAAGGACCTGCTTGCTGACCGTTATTGTCTATGATAAAATATTCCATCTTTGTTTTTTGATTTTTGTACATTGAACTTAATGAAGCGGTCTAGCCTGTGGTCAAACCGTTTCATGTTAATGTGTAGCTTTCCACCAACCGGTCTTCTCTCTTCCCTTGATAGCTACGCTGTTCTGGCTAGGGTCGGAGATGGAAAGACCGCAATAGTTCTTCACCTTGAAGGTCTTGCCATAAAAACTCATTAAGGCAGTATAGGCTTCATCCGTATGTTCCGCTGCCTTGATGGTGAGCTTTAATTGTGATGTGAACTCATCTTTCAGATAGCCGCTTGGGTAGAGGCTGTCTACATAAACCGAGAGATCGTAGAAGAGATTTGGCGAGAAACCATCCAGAGGCTGGATAGAGTCGAGTGGCACGGTTGAAGCCAATGTATATTTGCTGTTGATCTCCTTCATGATGCTTGCCAGTTTGTCTATCTGTCGGCAGTCAATAGCCGCCATGTTGCAGTAAGGTACAGTGGAATTCTTATAGAAGTTGACGATGCCTGATACTGCGCTGGAATAGTTTGGCACAGATGAACAGAGATAGCTCCATATTGTCTTGTATGGGAAGCCTAAGCCCATCACTTCGCTGCTGGAACTGATCAGGAAGTTGGTTACATCCTTCAGTTCGTAAGCCGTCTCTACATTGCCCATGTAGCAGGCATCGAAGAGGATGAATTGCATCTTGAGTCCGCTGAGTTTGATGCCTTCGGCTAAGGTGGAAACGTCGATGGCATTGTCAGCCTGACTTACGCTTCCAAAGAATCGGGTGACAGGTTTGTTGGGATCACTACCAAACTGGATGCCGCTAAAACTGTTGGAAGTAGTATTGGATACAGTATTGTCATCATTTCCCTTTCTGATGGAACCGCCTTTTGGTCGTGCCTTATATGGATAATTCACCCAGTCGCTGGCGTAAGTCCATCCGCAACCATGTGCTCCGATAATCAGAGAATAGTTGAGGGCTTCTGCGTTTTGTCTTACATCGTTCAGCAAGTCAGCGAATCCTTCTGCTGTGCAATGACTGTTGCCTTCGTATTTCTTGATAGGAATACGGTTCACGGTCTTGGTTGTAGCATCATACTGAAGGTCGTAGAGGGTACTCTGATTGTATTTTTCTGTGAAGAAAACCAAAACTCTGGCATTGGTAAGACCCTTCTTGTCTACGATGCCAGCGCACATGCTGTCTACATTGCTTTCCAGATAATCTTTCAGACCTGTAGAGCTGGTTCCGCCAGTCCATGGAAAGAAGACGAAAATAGTCTGCTTGTTGACGGTTTCTACATCAACAGCTTCATCGCTACAACTGGTGAAAGTCATGGCAAGCGAAAACAAACATATAAATAAGGTGAAAAGCTTCTTGATCATAATTAAAAATGTTGAATGTTGA
>OIZT01001564.1_pt1 | contig 10101 bp, 14 predicted proteins | sample 1588611 | NCBI WGS metagenome assembly OIZT01 (sample SAMN03283278) | human gut metagenome | biome: human-associated habitat; material: feces | host: Homo sapiens | place: Peru | collected 2012
ATTTTCATAAGTTAAAATTGATTATTTTTTATGACATTTTCAAAAAATATTGACAACTTTTAAGCATAAAATGTTTGATTTTGCTTTACCACCTGGGTGCTATTATCTATAACTTTCACTCTCTCAGTAAGCATTAATGCAAAAATTGCTACTATCACATAGAATAAAACAATTCCCATCTTTTTGTTAAATAAATTTTCTAATTTTTCCATAATATACACCTCTTTCTTTTTTTGTAATCTCATTTTATATCATATAATCGTTCGTGTCAATAGAAAAACACAAATATGTTTGACAAATTTACATTTGTGTGTTAACATTAATTTAGAAAGGAAGTGGATTATGGAAAAATTAACAAGAAAGCAAGAAGAAGTCTTAACAGAAATTAAAAAATTTATAGCAAAGAACGGATATTCTCCAAGTGTAAGAGAACTTTGTGAACTACTTAATTTAAGTAGTACAGCTACAGTATTCGTTCATATGAAACATTTAACTAATAAAGGATATATTAAACAAGTAGATAACAAATTTAGAACATTAGAGGTACTAGTACCTAATGAATTTTTAGAAGATAAGAAAGATGTTGTAAGTGTTCCACTACTTGGAAAAATCACTTGTGGGAATCCTATAGAAGCAATAGAATTTCCAGATGAATTCATAAGCTTACCAGCTTATATGATACCAAAAAAACAAGAAGTATTTTCTCTAAGAGCAGAAGGTATGAGTATGAAAAACGTCGGTATCTATGATGGAGACATAATATTAGTTAAAAGACAAAATACTGCAAAAAATGGAGACTACGTAGTAGCACTTGATGACAATGGCTACACTACTCTAAAAACATTCTACAAAGAAAATGGTCACTACAGACTTCAACCAGAAAACGAAACAATGAGTCCAATAATATTAGACAAAGTAGACATCTTAGGAATAGCAATTGGTTTATACAGAAAATTCTAACAAAGCAAAAACGAGTAACCAAACTCGTTTTTTTCTTTTACTCTAAATTAACAACCACCATTTTCTACTATTTCATATGGGCTTGAAGCTGACCCGTCTCCGCTTTTCCATAGCACGCAAGACTTTAGACTTGTGACTGGTCTAATTTCTAAAGAATCAGAGGTAATAGTACTATTAAGACCAGTCGAATACCTTCCAATATCTTTATTAACAGATATAGTTACATTGCCGTTACTAGAGAGATAAGGAGACAATGCCCACCAAAATGCTGAATCAACAGACTGTCTACTACCATTTATACCATACCAAGGTGAATTTGAAGCACGCATCGTTACTCCTCCAGCATATGCTATTTCATCTGCTGTCATTAATGCAATCGGATATTTTAGTTTTGCCTCTGTATTATTTACCGAAAATGCATCTTTATTATTTGTACAGTCATATGTTGGTGTTTTATTTGTGGATAGTCTTTCATATGACTTGAAATAAAAATCATTTGATGATGATGTTGAATAAGCACTACCACTTGCAAGTTCCCTATCATTACAATATATTGCATCATTGCTTAAATATTTTGTATATGTTGTTAAATTATTTTCATACCAATTATCTATATATGTTTTTATTGTGCTATCATTTGTATTTGTTCTTGCTTCTTCTAATGTAGCATCTGAGTCTCCATACATATATCCTGCATATTTTGGACTATTACTAGTTGTATTAAATACACTTGTTCCAATATATCCTTCAGTTGTATTAAGATTAGTTCCTAAATATAATAGCCTAATGCTTCCGTCCTCATTAGTTCTTATTATTCTCCAATATATTGGATCTCCTGCACTTGCATATTTATAAGCTGTACAATCCTTATTATAAGAAGTAGCTGATGTACATTCTTCCATTGTAGAATAATCTTGATAGCTATTGGTACCTGCAGAGTTTAGGTATCCTCTATATAATATATAATCACTTTGATATTTTCCAAATTTTACCCAGTTATTTATTGGTGTATCTGAAGTATCTTGACCTGCAAAATAATATACATCAACACTGTTTTCAGTTGCTTTATATATTGTATTTGCTGTGTTAGTTGTAAATACTGTACTAAAATCAGTTCTTGTACTTATTGTAGAATTATTTTCTAACAATTTATTAGCTAAAGTTGGTATTACATATTTTTCTATAAATATCTTACCACTCAACATTTTACCCATATCTACAGATTGGTCTACTTCATTGCTATTATTATAGTTTATTACTATTTTGTATGTATGAGTTGCACCTTTTTCTATGCTTATATTTTCTGCTAGTGTTGTATCTGCAGCTGTACTAGACTTTGGTACATCAGCAAAGTCTGTCATATTATATCCACCATCAGTTGAAGTTATTTTATATTGTAAGAATCCTTCTGTAACAAAAGTATTTACTAAATCTTTTATTATGATGTTATACTTGTACGTTTCATTAGATTCATTTTTTACTGTGAATGTGTTTTCGGCGCTACTCCATCCTGGTTCAATATTAGTTCCATTTATAGTCCCACTTCCACTTGTAAAGATTACTTTTAAGTCTGCACTTTCTACTGATATTTCTTTTCCAGTACCAAGTATTTTAGTAGTAAAGTATGCTACTGATACTGATAATACTATTACTAATAAACTAGATAGTATTACTATTAATTCTTTTTTTCTTTTCATATACTTCCCTCTTTCTTTTTGTGACACGAAAAAAATGATAGAATCTCTCCTATCACTTTAAAGCATATGAAAAACAAATAGGGTTTATTTTACTTAGAAGTAACCCCCCCCCAAGTGTAATATTTTGTACTAAGGTATTGTTTTTCATATATATCACTCGTCCTTATTCTATTGAAGATTTGCGAATTAAAATGTACAAATTCGTATATCTTCTACAATTAAAATAATATCATTTTTTAGTTAATTTAGTCAACCCTATTTTTGCATTAACATCATAAATAGAACACCAACTAAAATAACATAAATAATTAATCCATTAATCTTATCTTTCTTATTTTCCTTATTAACTACACCAAAAGCATAGCTAAGTACTAGTCCCCCAAGAAGTCCACCAATATGACCATAAACATCAATACCAGGAATCATAAAACCAAGTAATAAGTTAATCACTATAACAGGTATAATTCCACTTCTAAGAAACCCATCTAAAGTAGCACGATACTTATATCCAAAATAAAGCATTGCTCCAAATAATCCAAATATCGCCCCACTAGCACCTACACTAACATTATTAGTTAAAACTACTGAAAGCAAACTACCCAAAAGAGCACTACCTAAATAAATAAGTAAATATCTCTTTCTACCATAAAACTTTTCAATCTGAGGCCCAAGAGCATAAAGTGCATACATATTAAAGAAAATATGAAGTACATTCGCGTGTACAAAAGCAGCAGTAATAAGTCTATAAATTTCTCCATTCTTAACATTCAAATAATAATTAGCAAATGTATTAATAACAAATGAATAATCAAAAACCGAAAGTAAAAACATAATTACATTAAGTGCAATTAGAATAGTAGTTACAACTGGTTTATCATTACCCATAAATACCTTAGCAAGTTTCTTATCTTCATTAACAGTTTTATTATTTAACTCTTCAGTCATTTCAAACAAATTAACAGCATCACTCTTCTTAAAATTAACCTTATCTTTAAAATCAGGATAATGCTCATTAATAAATTCATTCTTCTTTAAATCAGAAATCTTATTAATAACAATACTCTCTATATTATCAGCTTCCTTAGGTGCTACTTCATCTCTAGCATTAACTAATATATTAAGCATACTCATCTTTACACTATAAGTCTTTTTCTTAATAGTCTTTCTAATAAGCTCTGCCTTTCTTTGATCCATCTCTAATTGTTCATTATTATGTATATAATTAATATTAATTCTAATTAAAGGTACTTCATTATCTAAATTCTCAAGCCAAACTTCATTTTGAACACCATTAACAATAATAGGTTTATAATCTTCATTAGTTACAAAATAATGTATTAATTTCATTACTATTTCATCTTTTTTATCTATTACTACATTTGCCATTTATAACTCTCCTTTTGTTAATATTATTTTACTCTTTTTCATATCATTAGTAAAGGTGATTATTATGAAAAAGATTTTAAGATTTTTAATTATATTTATTCCCTGGTTACTTAGTGGAATAATCTTTAAATACGATAGTAAATACTATAGTTCCCTATATATACCTAGTATAGCCTTACCATCAAAATTAATAAGTATCTCTTGGATTATAATTTATATACTAATAAGTATAAGCGTATATAAACTAAGTAAAAAAGAAAACATAATTAAAAATAGTGACTACTTCTATGTACTAATAACTAACTACTTAGCCAATCAATTATTCTTATATGGATTCTTCTATTTAAAAAGTCCATTCTTAGGTTTTATACTAACAGTAATAACTTTTATAAGTAGTATCTTCTTATTTATAGAAAGTAAGAAAATTGATAAAAAATCTTCTTACTTCTTAATCCCCTATATAGCCTACAGTGCATATGCATTTATACTTAGTTTACTTACTTACATTATGAATTTTTAAATGTATCTAATATCTCTATAAACTCTTTCTCAGGCTCTACTTCAAACTCTAAAAACTCTTTAGTAATTGGATGAACAAATCCTAAATAATAAGCGTGTAACATTTGACCATAGTCATTTATTATATGCTTTTTATTATACACTGGATCATTTATAACAGGATGATTTATATAAGCCATATGGACCCTTATTTGATGTGTTCTTCCAGTTTCTAATATACATCTAATTAAAGTAGCATTATTATACCTTTCTAGCACTTCAAAATTAGTAACAGCATTTTTACTATTCTTAGGAGTAACAGCCATCTTCTTTCTATCCTTTTCATCTCTACCTATAGGTGCATTTATTTTACCCTTATCTTCATTTATTACACCACTTACTAAAGCTATATACTTTCTCTTAATTCTCTTATTTTTAAAATCATCACTAAGTACTTTATGAGCTTCATTAGTTTTAGAAATCAAAAGTAATCCAGAAGTATCCTTATCAATTCTATGAACAATACCTGGTCTATCGCTACCATTAACATCACTTAATGAATCAGTATGATAAAGAACCCTATTAACTAAAGTACCATTTGTGTTACCACTACCAGGATGCACTACTAAATGAGAAGGCTTATTAACCACAAGAACATCTTCATCTTCATAAACAATATCTATTGGTAAATTTTCTTTCTCTACCTTAGTAGTCTCATTCCAATCAACATAATCTATAATGTCATTTTCTTTTAAAACACAACCACTTTTAACTTTAACACCATTAACAGTAACATCTCCAAGCTTAATATGTTTCTCTATATTACTTCTACTCTTCCCTAAATATTCACTCATAAAATTATCAAGTCTTTTACCTTCACTATCACTACTTACTCTTACGTTCATTTTTAGCCTCCAAAATTGCCCCAATAATAAACAAAATACAACCAATAACTATAAACATATCACCAATATTAAAAATAGCAAACCCTTTACCAAAAATAGTAAAATCCATAAAATCCCTTACATACTTTAAAACCACTCTATCATAAAGATTACCTAATAGTCCTCCCATAATAAATGTAAAAGAAGTATCTATAAGTTTATTTTCTTCTTTCTCTTTAATTAACTCTACTAATAAATAAACAAAAATAAACACAGAAATCAAAGTAATCAAAAGTGTTCTTCCACTAAAAAATCCAAAAGCTGCTCCAGTATTCTTAACATAAGACAAACTAAAAAAGTCTTTAATAACCACAACACTACCATTTAAATTAATATTATGAGACACAATGATTTTACTTAACTGATCTATTAAAAATATCACAAATATCAACATATAATACTTAAATTTCTTCATCATTCACCACATACTTTCAGGTATTATTTTAACAAAAAAAGCCTATATTTTCAAGAAGGTAGTGTCAAAACAAAAAAGAAACAAACTGTTCCTTTATAATTTTAAATCACTATTAAGAGAAATAATCTCTTCTTTGGTCATAAATACTTTTTTATCATCTACGATAAGTTCATTATTTTTAAACTCACTATATCTGTTTAGAACTTTATTAAATTTTTCATCACTAAGTTTATCTTTTTGTCTCCTTTTCTTCTCTAGACCAGAAAAATTTTCTAATATTATAATATTATCTACCTGTACAAAACTATCTTTATCAATAACAGTTTCATATGGATTATTTTTTCTTATGGTTACATTAGATTTTAACAAGGCTTTCCATTTCTTATCTTCAGTTATAGAATCGATGTGTGCTACTTCCAATAGATTTTTTTCTTTATCTATACCTAATACTAAAACAGGGTGAGCTGCAGTTGCCACCACTCCAGAATTATTAAACCTTATCTTTAATGTAATAACTTGTCCAATTTCAATCATTAAGCATATCAATAAAATCCGCACACATCATCTTATAATTTTCTTTTTGACTATCAACATCTATTAATTGATCTTTTTTCTGATAAAAATTATGTTTTTTCTTCCACTCCTCGTCTTGATGAGAAATCTCTATTAAATCATCTAAGGGAGCATACTTTAAAATATTAAACATCTTTTCAATATACTTTTTTATTTCTTCATCATTAATATTAAAAGATTTTTTATTTTGCTTTAAAGAAGAGTAATTATTCATAACAGAACCAACAACTATACCATTATCAAAAGCATACATATCTTCATCGAATAACTTATTATCTGTCATAGCATAATAAACCATTTGCATAATATGTAAATACTTATTTAATCTAACATTTCCTTCATAACAATCTCTACCTTTTAAAGTTATTAAATTATTTACAAATATATTATCATCTTTATCAAGAGATAAAATATATTTAGCAATATCTTCTACTTTTTCCATTATGATCCCCTCCGTCATAATAATATCATACTTTAAAGATAAATGATACCTAAAATACTATTATATTAAAACTTTTTAATCATATAGACTAGTCAACTACAAATCAACCAATATTACATCACTACCTATTTTCTTAATTTGACTAAAATTAATCTTAGTACCATCTTCAGTACTAAATAAACTTTTAATATACTTAGTCTTCTCTATTATTAAACACACTAAAGAACCATCACTTTCATTAATTTCTATATCAATAATTTTCCCAATTATCTTACCATCATTTACATTAACAATATCTTTTCTTTGAAGTTCACTAACACGCATACTCTTCACCACTTAATTATATGCTCTTCATTTACTTAATAAGCCTTTTAACGTTCTTAATTGCATTTTTCTCAAGCCTACTCACTTGAGCCTGACTTATCATTAACTCATTAGCAATCTCCATCTGAGTCTTACCAACTATAAACCTACTAATAAGTATATTCCTCTCTCTTTCCTTAATCTTATTTAAAGCTTTTCTCATACTAATTAAACTATCTATATCCTTATTCTCTTTCTTATCTTCAATTTGATCCATTAAATATATTGTATCTCCTCCATCATTATAAATAGGTTCATACAAACTATCAGGTTCCTTCAAACTTAATAAAGCCTCCACAACATCATAATTACTTACATTCAAATTTTTAGCAATCTCTTCAGTACTAGGTTCCTTCCCATTCTCCTGAATATACTCTTCCTTAAATAATAATACCCTATAAGCAAGATCCTTAATACTTCTACTTATTCTTAAACTATTATTATCTCTAATATATCTTTTTATTTCCCCTTCTATCATTAAAACAGCATAAGTACTAAACTTAACCTCGTGCTTCAAATCAAAATTATCAACTGCTTTAATAAGTCCCACTACCCCAATCTGAAACAAATCATCTAAATTATCTACTCTTCTGTTATACTTTCTTAAAATAGATAAAACAAGTTTTAGATTTCCATTAACAAGTTTCTCTTTAGCACTCAAGTCCCCGTTTTGATATTCTTTAAATAATTCTAACATCTCACTATGTGATAAAACTTTAATACTACTAGTACTTATTCCAGTTATTTCTACACTTTTCTTTCCCATAATAAAATCCTTTCTAAACTATATTGTCTAAAAAGGATACATTTTATTCATTAATTACACTTTCATAAGTCCCCTTAATTTCTTAATAGCTTTCTTTTCTATTCTAGAAATATAACTTTGACTTATCCCAAGTTTATCAGCAACCTCTTTCTGAGTAAACTCATCCTTACCATTAAGTCCATATCTAAGTGATAAAATCTCTTTATCTCTCTTAGGTAAATTCTCTATTTCTTTTTTAAGTACTTCTTTATCAATCTTATCCTCATATTCTTTCTCAACCACATTCTCATCAGTACCTAGTACGTCTTCTAAATGTAATTCATTACCATCACTATCTAAATTAATAGAATCTTCAAAAGAAAGTTCAACTTTTCTTCTCTTATTCTTTCTTAAAAACATAAGTATTTCATTATCTATACATCTACTAGCATAAGTAGCAAGCTTAATATTCTTATCAAGCTTATAAGTCTTAACACCCTTAATTAACCCTATTGTACCTATACTAACTAAATCTTCTAAATCATACATAGTATTATCATACTTCTTAGAAAGAAAAACCACAAGTCTCAAATTATGTTCAATTAATTTATTTCTAGCATTCAAGTCTCCATTATTAGAAAGAGTAACAAGTCTTTCCTCTTCTTCTTTATTAAGAGGTGGTGGTAATATATCTGTACTACCCAAATAAAATAGTTTAGTCTTATCCTTAAATAAATTCTTTATAAACTCAAATATTTTCATTCTATCCCTCCATTATCAAATAATTTAATATACAATTAATACCATTATATTTTAATTTATCATCAGTTATACCAACCAAAACATTCTTAACTTCCCCAAATTCTTTTATAAATACTTTATCTACTTTATAACACTTAATTAAACCACTCATCTTAACAGATTCATAAGGTACTAAATAATACATATTATTCTTAACTATTTTTATAAATTCTCTTGAATTAGTTATAATAACAATTCTCTTAGTTAAAGGATCAATCAAAGTATTCCCAGTATCCATAAATCCTTTTAAATAAATAATTTTATCATTTAAATATACTTCAACTGTATGATATAAATTACTTATCTCCCTTAAAGTCTTCATTTGCTTCTGATAAATAATAAGCACGAGTGGACTTACTAAAATAATAAATATATAATTAATACTAAGTCCCTTATGATAAAATATCATACCTATATTCTTATAACTAAACTCTACATTAAGATAATACATAAATCCCCCGAGTATAATACTCACTATATAAAAGTAAAACAAATTAGTTAAAGTATACTTTAAATCTTTATATCCAAAAGTAATAAGCATAATTGATATAGAAAGTAATATTTTTAATATAAATAAACTTAAAGTAGTTAATGGTACAAAAAGTACAATTATTGTTAGTGACCCTATTAAAGAACCTAAAGTAATTCTTTTTAAACTAGATTTTCTTTTTAAAACTATATTAGTAGTTATAAGAAGTATAAAATCAAACATAAAGTTTAGAAAGAAAATTAAGTCTACATATATTTTCATAGTATCACCTTTTTAAGTATATAAAAAACGACAAGTATATTTTGTCGTTTTATGTTATTTATTTAATTATTTTAGCAACCACCATTTTCTACGATTTCGTATGGACTAGAAGCTGACCCATCTCCCTTAGACCAAAGAATGCAAGACTTTAAACTTATAACTGGTCGCGTAGCTATATTAGAAAGGTTAACTCCATCTGCACCTAATCCACCATTAAGAACAGAATAATTAACGTAATACATATTCGCAGTACCAGCATTATAATCACTAGGTGTCATAGTCCAAAATCCATCAGCATCAATTATACTCTGACCATCTGTTGCATTATTATAATACCAAGTAAATGGATAACTCATCTCTTCAGCAACAGAACCACCCGCAAATATAACTTCATCTGCAGTCATAAGTCCTACTGCTAAAGTAAATTTTGTCTCTGTATTATTTAATGAAAAAGCATCTTTATTATTGGTACAATCATATGTTGGCTTTTTATTTTTTTCTAATCTATCATAAGCTTTAAAATTAA
>OIZT01001571.1_pt1 | contig 10077 bp, 9 predicted proteins | sample 1588611 | NCBI WGS metagenome assembly OIZT01 (sample SAMN03283278) | human gut metagenome | biome: human-associated habitat; material: feces | host: Homo sapiens | place: Peru | collected 2012
ACCTGATGATTGTCATGACAGGTGGCAGCATGGCTTACACACGCCCAGACGGAGTTAAAGTCATACCGCTTGCTTGTTTGAAAGATTAAAAAACAGGCCATGAATGATGCAACGCTTGCTGGATCTTGTTCATTTCTTTACATTTACCTGCCATGGCTCGCTCAATTTATGGTTGAGCTGCAAAGTTAACGGACAAGTGGTGGCCATGCTCCGAAAAGTGGGGCGGCCGCCGGCCTCGCGCGCGCATTTTTAATAAGGTTTTACCGCTTTTTGGGTGGTTATGCTCTGATTTTTGTAGAAAGAGAAGATCGCCCGTGACGAACTCAAGCCCGGCGCCTCGACACCCTCTCTAAGACCGTCATCACCGTCTGGGAATGCGGGCTTTCAAAGAAGAACCGCGACGCCACCATCGTCCGCATAGAGGCCGATTTACGGGCCGGAAAGGAGAAATACGAAAATGAACCGCCCTCCGCCGCGAGCCGCGAATGCGCCCGAGAACAAGCCTTTAAGCATCGTGAAATCATCGCCCAGGTCGAAGCCGAGCCGGGCCTCCCAAAATCTCTCCGCCGCTACGTGAAGAAGGAAGACGAAATACTTTACTGAATCCCGCTTTTCGGGAGACTTTTAGCGGAAAATATTCTCTACGCAAAGAGATCGTCCATCATCACATGGGACTGCACTGCATCGGAGTACATATTCTCCTTCACGCCGTAGGAGGTGACCATTGTTATGAGAATGGACTTCCTGGTTCCGGTCTCACGGATGAAGGCAGCGACCTTGTTCCGGAGTTTCTCATCATAATCCTTGTCGATGACGTATGGCTCGGACGCCCACTTCATCTCGCAGATGTTGATGGTGTCGTCCCTGCGGTCGATGAGCAGGTCTATCTGCGCCCCTCTCTCTCCCGGTCCCAGATTTTTCGAGTCGGAACGCCAGGCGCATTGTTTGGTCATCACTCCTGCAATGCCCAGCGCGGCTTTGATCTGCCCCACATGCTGAAGACATACCCGCTCGAAGGCCAGGCCGGACCAGGCGCGTTGCACGCCCGAATTGAGGGAATGGCTCCAGAAGGCCGGGTCACCGCCGGACTCTTTGATGAACTTGTAATAGAAGAGCGTGTAGTTGTCGATAAGCTGGAAAAGAGCACCTTTCTTCTCCTTGCCGATGGCGGCGTACTTGCGGATGAAGCCGCACTGCTCCAACTCTTCCAGGCAGGTGGTCAGGACACCGCTATTCTCCAGGCCGTAATCATCAATCAGCTCCTGGCGCGTGAGACCTTTGGCCTTGTCCCCCAGAGCCTCCACAATCTTGATGTAACGGTCCGGATTCTTGAAAAGTGACTCGTACAGGGCACTGTATTCCCCGCGCAGTTTCCCGTTCTCCGCAAAGAAGAGATTGTCAATGTTCTGGGCGGCAGATTTTCCCCGCTGCAGCAGGCTCCAGTAGTAAGCCGGTCCTCCCATCACCATATAGAGAGTGAGAATCTGATACCGGTTGATACGGATGTTCCGGCTCTGTAGGTACTCCTCGCACTCCTTCAGTGTGAAAGGCATCAGATAGATCTGCGTGTTCACACGGTTGTGGAGTCCTCCCCTGTCCTTGATGACCTTGTTAATGATCCAAGACGTGGCGGAAGCACAGATAATCAGCAGAACGTCCTTGCGGGCGCTGCACCAGCCGTTCCAGAAATGCTCCAGGGCAGAAACGAAATTGGACTTGGGCGTATCCATCCAAGAGATCTCGTCAATGAAGATCACCTTCTTTTTCTTCCGGCTGGATTTGATGCCAACCTTCAGGGAATTGAAGGCATCGGGCCAGCTGGCAAGTTCCGGACAATTCTTGTAGCCGTAGTCAATCAGCGAAGTGCGGAAAGCGGCAAGCTGACCTGCAATCTTCTCCTTCGCGACGCCTGTGTGCTGGAAAGTGAATTCATAGTTGAACGCCTCCCGCACGAGGAAAGTCTTGCCCACACGGCGACGGCCGTACACCGCCACGAATTCGGAGTATTCAGACTTGAAAGCATCATTGAGCTCCCGGAGTTCTTCTTTTCTGCCAATAAGCATAGTCGTATCGTTTTGATGTCGCAAGTTAAACATTCTCTGCTAAATCCCGAAATATTCCAACGATTTAGTGGAAAATAATTTGAAGAACCGTACGAAAACTGCCGCCATCTCATCGCGAGACGACGGCAGGTCATAGATGAAAAATTCACCCAGAAGGGACCTAATACAGATTGATATAACGATGATTTTTGCATCACTGAGTAAAAAATCTTACTCAAGATGACACTCTTTCCTTATCAAGTTATATGGCTTTGATTACGTCGTCAAGACTTCCACCACCCTGTCGAACAGCTTGTACATCAGCTCCGGCTCCTCCATCTTCGGGATATAGACCACGACCTTCTTTCCCCTTCCTGCCATCCATCCGGCTTCCGTATGAGCGCTGCGGCCACAAGGAAGAACGAGCATGCAGGCGTCGCCAACTCCAACGCGTCCGGATCGGCCTTGAACTGACGCTCGGCAAGCGGATGGCCCAACCCTTCGGCATACTCCTCAAACGTCCAATTCGGGGCGTTCTCGTCGATGTCGGTCCAATGGAACCCCTTCTCGCCGTGCGGCGGATTCCGGAAGTCATACACCTCATACCCCTGCTCCCGCAGGCGCCTGACCACCTGCTCATAGTAAGGATTCCTCCAGCTGGATGCGCACCGTGACGAACTCAACGCCCAGCGCCTCGACACCCTCGCCTGAACCGTCATCACCGTATGGGAATGCGAACTCTCGAAGAAGAATCTTGACGCCACCATCACGCACATAGAGGCCGATTTGTAGGCCGCCAAGACCAAATACGAGCACTACCTCTCCATCCGCCGCGAGAACCACGAATTCGCCCGCAAACAAGCACAGAAGCACCGCGAAATCCTCGCCCATGTCGAAGCCGAACTGAACCTACCAAAAAGCCTCCGCCGCTACGCTACGAAAGCTATGGAAGAATAATTCCGCTGTTTTATACAAAAGATTTTCTGGTCCTTTTGAAGGGCCAGAAAAAATGACTATATTTGCAGAGATTAGTAAAGCATGTCAAGTATAAGGTGTTAACAATCAATATATAATTCAGGTATTAAAGGGCCAGATAATGAGAAAGACGATTGAGCAACTCAAGACGATGCGCGAGACCGAAGATCACGTAGAGTTCAAGAAAGGCGAGCAAGGGAATGTCTCCTACAACGGAGGAAACAAGGTCAATCCTTCCGATAGGCGCAAATGTATCTTGGGTTATGTCACCGCTCTTTGCAATGAAAAAGGCGGCTCACTGGTCATAGGAATGCATGATTCCTATCCTCACACGGTTATTGGAACGAAGCAGAACGAGGACGGCGTCGGTCTGCTCGAGTCCAGGATCTATAATGATACCGGCATCAGGACAGACATCTACGAGCTTTACGAGAATGACAAGCGCGTGTTGGTCATAGATGTTCCTTCACGCCCCAGGGGAAGAATCTTCAAGTTCGAAGATGTGCCGCTTATGCGAGTAGGAGAAGAACTGAAACCGATGTCAGATGAAGTATATCTCAGCATCATTCAGGAACAGGAGCCGGATTTCTCCGAGCAGTTTTGCGAAGGTGTTTCGATCGACGATTTAGACAATGAGGCCATAGAGATTCTGAAGGATAAGTATGCAAAGAAGCAGAAGAATCCCTCCTTCCGCTCTTTGGAAAACTATCAGGCACTTTCTGATTTAGGTCTAATCTTTCAAGGGAAAGTGACGAATGCGGCCGTTATCCTTGTCGGCAAGAAAGACATCATCAACAGCAAGTACCCTCAGGCAAAAATATCACTTGAATACCGGACGGGTGAATCCAACATCCACTTTGACGCCCGTGAGTTTTTTGATGGTCCTTACTATATCATGATTGACAAGCTTTGGGCTGCAATTAACTCTCGGAATGGTTCCGTTCCGGTCCGTAACGGCATATATAAGGATTACGACATTCCTCTTTTCAACGAAGACGTCATTCGTGAGGCATTAAACAACGCCATCGCTCATCGTGCCTACGATATTCAGGGAGAGATTGTCGTGAAACAATACCCAACGCAGATGATATTCGTCAATCCAGGCGGCTTTCCGCACGGAGTCACCATTGACAATATCCTCTATGTTCAGAGTACCCCGAGAAACCGGCTTCTTGCAGATGTCCTCTCAAAGACCGGTTTGGTAGAACGTTCCGGACAAGGTGTAGACAATATATTCTTGGACACTCTTTCCGAAGGTAAGCCGGCACCTGATTATAGCAAGACTGACGACTTCTGCGTTACGCTCATTCTGTCCTCCAAGATCGAGGATGCCGCGTTTTCTCAGTTCATCAACTCCATTCAAGATTCTCTCCCGGATGACGCAAAACTGAACGTCTATGATATTCTAACGCTGAATACAATCCGCCAGACTAAAAACCGTCAGTCTTTGGACAAGAAGATTGTCACGAAACTGCTTAAGGCCGGATACATTGAACAGCGAGGACGGACGAGTGGAACCTACTACATTTTGGGGAAGGATTACTATGAACTGTCCGGAAAAATGTCCGAATATTTCACTCTCACAGATTGGGACGAAAACCAGGTCTTGTCAATCGTCGCGTCGTTCCTGAAGAAGAACAAAACGGCCAAGATGGGTGATTTTGCCAATCTGTTTGTCGGCCACCTCTCGAGAAAGCAGATTAGAAGCTATATTGAGAAACTTGTAGAGAATGGGATGCTCGCTTATACCGGAGAAGGTAAAATGCGGACATACTCATTGAGCAAACGATACGAGAGTGAGATTGCATTGATCACCAAAGCCGTCGAGATTGGTCTTAATGAAATCAGCAAGCAGGTAAAGGACCAGAAAAAGGACCAATAACAGAGCTGAAATAACGGCTATTTGTGCGTAATTGATTGATAATCAGTAAAAATAAAGGGCCAGAACCTTTAGCATAAGAACTGCGTCATCTCGTTGAGGTGGCGGCAGTTCTATTATCCAGTCAATTTGCCCGAATTCTACTTGACCCTCACAAAGTGCCGATATTCAAACCCCCACGTCCCCACGGAATACGTCGTCCCTTCCTTCTGTCAGACTATCTCCTTGGATGCCAATTTGACGAGCGTATAGGTGACATTGCTGTAGTCCGACATCTGCGGATTAATCGTGATGGTGCCCTTATTGATCAGGTCGATGGCATACCTGCCGCTGTAATCGTGCGATTCGCCACCCAGCGCATCATAAGTGTGGAGCTGGTAATTATTGTTCCCGTCAAAGGTGTATTCCACGGAACCATCCATCGCAAAGACCGAGGGGGCATACTGCTCAGACCAGGTGCCCTCCAGTTTGCTCATATCCGGTTTCTCACATCCGCACAGCCCTGCCATCAGCAGTGCCATACATACAAAAGTCAAAATCTTTCTCATTAGATGCCAGACGTTTTGAGACGGATGCTTTTTGTAAGCGGCTCTGTAGTTGAATGTTACAAATAAATGTAATTTGACGCTCTCACTTAACCGGAAAATCCAGCGCTGTTTTTCCGGTCCATATTCCGGATTTTGTATAACTTTGCATCATGGAAAACAAAAGATTTTTGGAGTGTTGCTGCTCGGATGTGGCTGAGGCCGTCGAGGCCATGAGGGGCGGGGCCGGCAGGGTGGAGCTCTGCGAGGATCTGCCGTGCGGGGGAGTCACTCCGGGCAGAGGCAACATCGAGGAGACGCTGAGGCGTGTGAATATCCCCGTGAATGTGCTGATCAGAGTGCGTGGGGGAGACTTCGTCTATGACGAGACTGAGATCGAAGCCATGATCGGATCCGTGAGAATGTGCCGCGAACTTGGCGTGAACGGCGTGGTTGTCGGTGCCTTGAGGGCGGACGGGAGCGTTGACACTGAGTCGGTCGGAAGGCTGATGGCCGAGGCGCAAGGGTTGTGCGTCACCTTCCACAGGGCGTTCGACGAGTGCGCCGAGCCGTTCAGGGCGCTGGAGGACATCATCTCACTCGGGTGCGACAGGCTGCTGACCGCCGGACACGCCTCAAATGTCAACGATGGCGAGCCGACTCTCAAGGAACTGAATGAAAAGGCAGCTGACAGAATCATCATCCTCGCCGGCTCGGGAGTCAGGCCGGGGAACATCGCCCGGCTTGAGGCATCAACCGGGTGCAAGGAGTTTCACTCCTCCTCCCATGGCCCAGACGGCAGAACCTCGCGCGAAGTCGTGGCCGCTATGGTTAATTATAATCAATGAATATGTCGGAAGAAACACTGAATGCCTCCAAGGAAGAAGTCTCCCTTTGGCAGATCTTCACGGTCTTCGCCAAGATCGGGGCCTTCACCATCGGAGGAGGCTACGCCATGATACCCCTGATCCGGGACGAGATGATAAAGAGGGACTGGATGACCGATGAGGAACTCCCGGACATCATAGCGATGGCCCAGTCCGCTCCAGGAGTGCTTGCCGTGAATATGTCCATTTTCGTCGGTCACAAACTCCACGGAGTGAAAGGCAGCGTTGTCGCGACCCTCGGATCGGTGCTCCCTTCGTTCATCACGATCCTGCTTATCGCCATGATATTCACAAACTTTCGGGACAATCCTGTGGTTGAGCGAATATTCAAAGGCATCCGTCCGGTGGTGGTGTCTTTGATCGCCGTGCCGATGATCAACATGGCGAGGAAGAACAACAAGACCTGGTGGGCCTGGGCTATCTCCATCGTGACACTTTTCCTCGTGGCGTTCCTGAGCTTCTCGCCGATCTATATCCTGCTTGTCCTGATCGTGGTCTCGGCAAGCGTCGCTGTCATCAAAAACAAAAAGGAGACGGAAAATGACTGAGCTTACTCTTATCCTCCAGCTTTTCTGGGTTTTCTTTGTGATAGGACTGTTCACCTTCGGTGGCGGCTACGCTATGCTGTCGTTCATCCAGACGCAGGTCGTTGTGGCTCACGGGTGGCTTACCGAAAGCGCTTTCACTGACATCGTGGCCATTTCCCAGATGACCCCTGGCCCAGTGGGAATCAACTGCGCCACCTATGTCGGCTATGAGGTCCTGCATCAGGCCGGCGCAAGCCATCTTGTCGGGATCCTCGGCTCGCTTTCGGCGACATTCGCCGTGATACTCCCGTCTTTTATGATCGTGCTGGCCATAGTCAAATTCTATACAAAGTTCAAGAACAGCAGAGTTTTCGCCAGTGTTCTGGCCAGCCTCAGACCTGCGGTTGTGGGGCTTATCGGAGCCGCCGCCCTGATCCTGATGTTCTCCGTTGACTGGAACGGACTCGTGCCTGAGATCAGCATTGTCAAGGAAAACTTCCCGGATTGGATCAGCTGGGGGCTGTTCACTGCCGCCGTCATCGCGTCTATGGTCTTCAAGGTCGGACCGATCAAGATCATCATAGCGGGAGGCATTCTGGGTCTGCTGCTGTATTGACCTTTACGGAAATATTCGTATCTTGCAGACCGCATTAATGGAAACCAATAACAAAATCAACTATTTATGAGAAAAATCATCAGAGTCATCGTTCTCTCTCTCCTTCTCGTGCCTTGCGCCTTGAATGCCAAGGAGGCCGAGACGGCGATCAATGTCATCCCTTGTCCGCAAAATGTGGAGATAGGGAAGGGCACGTTCAAGGCCGCCGGGGCGAATTTCAACTGCGACCAGTCAATCGATGCGAAAAGCCAGGCCGTCATCAAGGACCTTGCCGACCGTATGACGCTTGTCAGCGGAAGGATCAGCTCGTTCGCCACTCCGGTGGGCCTTAGTAAGGACTGCTCCAAGGCCAAAGGCTTCATATTCCTTAAAGATTCTTCGCTGGCCGCTGAGGAATATTCAATAGACATCAACAAGGCGCGCTGTGTCGTGCGTGCCTCTGAGTTCAATGGCTTCCTTTACGCCGTGCAGACCCTCAAGCAGCTGACGAGCGTGAGCATATTCGGTGAGACTCCGGACGCGTCGGAGAAGTTCCTCTTCCCTTGTGTGAGGATCTCTGACAAGCCTCGTTTTGCCTACAGGGGAATGCATCTTGACTGCTCAAGGCATTTCTTCTCCGTCGAGGAAGTGAAGAGGTACCTTGACATTATGGCGGCTCACAAACTCAACCGCTTCCACTGGCATCTGACTGACGATCAGGGCTGGAGGGCTGAGATCAAGAAATATCCTAAGCTCACTGAGGTCGGAGCGTTCAGAAACGGTACTGTCATAAAGAAGGATTGGGGCAGCAACGACGGCATCCGCTACGGTGGCTACTACACCCAGGATCAGATGAAGGACATTGTCGCCTACGCTGACAGACTCGGCATCATCGTCATCCCTGAGATCGATCTGCCGGGGCATATGATGGGCGCTCTCGCCGGCTACCCTGAGCTCGGCTGCACCGGCGGTCCTTACGAAGTCTGGACAAGATGGGGTGTGTCCGATCAGGTCCTTTGCCCGGGCAAGGAGGGAATGTTCACCTTCCTTGAGGACGTGTTCACCGAGCTTATGGACATATTCCCTTCTGAATATATCCACATCGGCGGCGATGAGTGCCCTAAGGCGGAATGGGAGAAATGCCCTGCCTGTCAGGCCAGGATTAAGGAACTCGGCATCAAGGCCGACGGACATCATACTGCCGAGCAGTTCCTGCAGAGCTACGTGACCGCGCGCGTCCAAAAGTTCCTCAACGACCACGGCCGCAAGATCATCGGCTGGGACGAGGTGCTTGAAGGCGAGCTCGCCAAGGGTGCGACAGTTATGTCCTGGAGAGGCACCGACGGTGGCATCAAGGCCTCCGCTATGGGTTTCGATGTCATTATGACCCCTAACACCTACTGCTACTTTGATTATTACCAGTCACAGGATCAGGAGAAAGAGCCTTTCGGCATAGGTGGCAACCTCCCTCTTGAGAAAGTCTATGGTTATGAGCCTCTTGACGGCTTGAACCCGGAACAGCAGAAGCATATCCTCGGTGTGCAGGCCAATCTGTGGACAGAGTACATCGCCACTCCGGAGCATCTGGAGTATATGCTTCTCCCTCGTATGGCTGCTCTGAGCGAAGTGCAGTGGTGCGCCCCGGAGGTTAAAGACATAGAAAGGTTCAAGTCGGCCCTGCAGACGGAATCCTTCAGGATCTACGACACCTTGGGCTACAACTACCGCAAGTTTTAATTTTTTTATGAATATGAAAAAGAACATTTTCACACTCCTGGCCTGTGTCGCTACCGTGGCTGTGGTCTTCGGTTGTTCCAACGGGGCGAAAAAAGCCGCGGCAGAGGCGGAAGCGGCCGCTGAGCAGGCTCGTCTGGATTCAATCGCCGCCGCTGAGCAGGCCGCAAAAGAAAAAACAGCTATGGACATCATCGCAACACTGCCGGAAGAACCGGTTTTCGACATCGTGACGAACTTGGGCACGATCAAGGTAAAACTCTACAGCAAGACCCCGAAGCACCGCGAAAACTTCGCTAAACTGGCTTTGACGGGTTATTATGACAGTCTCCTGTTCCACCGTGTGATCAACGGCTTTATGATCCAGGGTGGCGACCCTTACACACGTGACACCTCGGCCGCCGCTGTGGCCAAGTACGGACAGGGCGGACCAGGCTATACTATCCCAGCCGAGTTCGTCCCTGAATATACCCATAAGAAGGGAGCGCTTGCCGCCGCACGCAGAGGCGACGTGGCGAACCCGATGAAGGAATCGTCAGGCTCGCAGTTCTACATTGTCCAGGACGAGCGTGCCTGCGCCCAGCTTGACGGAGCCTACACAGTCTTTGGGGAAACCGTCAGCGGATTGGACATAATAGATCGTATCGCGCAGGTCGCGACCGACCAAAGAGACAAGCCTTTGATGGATGTAAGAATCAAGACGATCAAGCTTGACGAAAGTTCTGCTCCAAAAGTCGGAATGGATGTTCCAAAAGCAGAATAATTTGGAGAATTACAATAGCAAAATGGTCTAAAAATGCAATTTTCTCCCTTTCGGTCAGAAATACTGACCTTTGGGACAAATTAAAAACATTGAATGTTGCTTGTTTTATAAAAAAGATATACCTTTGCAACGAATAGTTTTTTCATAGGTT
>OIZT01001572.1_pt1 | contig 10069 bp, 6 predicted proteins | sample 1588611 | NCBI WGS metagenome assembly OIZT01 (sample SAMN03283278) | human gut metagenome | biome: human-associated habitat; material: feces | host: Homo sapiens | place: Peru | collected 2012
AGATGCCGTTCCAGTTCTTCTTCGGGGCGTCCGCGCCCGCCGGGCAGGCCCGCACGCTCCAGGTCGGGGACGGGAAGTCCGCACATCCCCCCTGTACAGCGTCCGTCCCGGCCAACGACACAATCGCCGTAAGAAGCAAAGAGATCTTTTTCATCGTCGTTCTCCTCCCATTCCCTTTATTTCACGATCAGGACGAACCCCTGCTTCGCGAAGACAAGCCCCGAAGCGTCCGCCCGGGCAAGCGCCCATGTCGGGCCCGGATCGCCGTCGAACGAAAGCGTCCAGTTCTTCAGGTTCTCAGTACCCGCACAGTCCTCGAACGAGCAGGGTATCGTGAACGCGCGTCCCGCATCGATCGGCACCTCGACCGTCAGCGTTCCCGTCGGAGCGAAGGCGACACCCCGGAAGATGCCCGCCCAGCCGACGCCGACGGAGAGCCCCGTCGCGGCCGGTGCGCCGCGCACCTCAAGCGTCGCCCCCGTCGCAACCGCAACCGTCCCCAGCGTCCGTCCCTTCACGCATATTCCGTCCTCGGAGGCAATCGGGAAGCCCGTGGAGGCGACATCGTATGGACGCGCATCCGAGAGCCAGTAGTTCTGCCTGGTACGGCAGGTGAGGTAGTCGGATTTTGCATCCAGTGTCCGCCATGTCCGGCCGTCCGAGCTTCCCTCCAGCGTCCAGTCGGTCACCGTCCACTTGAAGGGCTTTTTCTCCGTGCTTTCGTACCAGCCGCTGACCAGGTCGTAGCCGCAGACCGTTGCCTCAGACGGCAGCCGGAAGACAAGCGCCGTGCCCAGCGGCCAGCGTGCCGTCGTGTTGTCCACATACGCCGTGAAGAGGTTTCCCGGCGCATACCGTTCCATGACGTCGACGCCCGCAGCATCCAGGGCGACCTGTCCGGGTTCAAGGGCATCGAACGCCCTCCCGTTGGCCTCCGCGTTGTAGGCGATGCCGCGGGCGACGTCCCGGTGCGCCGCGTCGAAGAGCGCGAGATGCCCCAGCACGGCCGTCTTCTCCGCCGCGCTGTAGAGTTTCAGGGGCGTGAAGCGGAACCAGGAAAGCGCCGACGAAAAGTTCATCTTCAGGACACCGGCGCGCACGGTCACGCCGCCGTCGGTCTCAAGGTTTCCGTCCAGTTCCCACGTCCCGGTCCCCTCCTTGACGACGGAGACCGTACCGACGCCGTTCGTGACGTCCAGAAGACGGCTGTCCGTTCCGTCACCGTCGAGGTAGAGATGGTTGACGCCCGGCTCAAGGGCCGTCACGCCGCACAGGGTCAGGCGTCTGCCTGCGGAGGCGTTGCGCAGACGGGCCGCGCCGCGAATCGCGATCGGGCGCGTCAAGGCTCTGGCGTCGGTGTCGCCCACGTAGGAGAACACGGCGAGCGACGGCGCAGGCTCCGTTCCGCCATCGCCGAGCAGGTACGCATACGGCACAGCCTTTGCGTCGTCGCGCGAACCGCTGTACGGTGCGTGAAGCACGGTCGCGTCTCCCAGCGAACAGGCCGTGCCGGCTTCCGCAAGCGATTCGTACTCAAGCGTGCCGGATTCGACGGAAATGGCGCCCTTGTAGGCTGCGGCCCTTGCCGGGAAACGCCAACACCCGGATCCGCGCTTCGTGATGTGGACTGCCGCGCCGGACGGCTCGGAAAAAGTTCCCTGCAAGGAACAGGGAACGGTATTCGAACCCGACAGCACAAGACGCATCATGAAATCCGGATCGACGCCATCGCACGTGAACGGCCCGGTGAACGTGACGCCGCCCTGCGCACCGCCATCCAGCGTGAACGCACCCTGCGGGTTGCTCGTGAACGTGAACCGCCGCGCGGTTGCCTCGCCCGGCGCGCCGAGGTAGAGAAGCGTCGCGTCGCCGTGTCCCTGCATCCAGACGCCCGACGTGCCGAACGACCCAGCCTCCGAACCCACGCCAAAGGACGCAACGCCCATGATGCCGCGCTGCAGGCGAAAGTCCCTGCGGCTTTCGCTCGACGGCTTCAGAAGACGCTGGTTTCCGCCGTCCAGCGTGAAGGCGAGGTTTTCCGGAACAGTCCCGCTGAATGTGAAGGCCCGGCCGTCCGCAGCCCCCACAAGAACGAGCTGCTGTGCCTTCGTCGTGTCCGCCTTCGGATGCACGACGAACGTGCCGTCGCCTGAGATCCCGCGTACCGTCAAGTTTCCGCTGCGCGGCAGGCAGACGACGCCGGGGCTCGCGATCTCAAGAGGCGGCAGGGGACGCCAGGCGGCATCGGTGAAGTCCGCCGCCATCTCGACGCGACCACCGCGTACGACGATCCGGCACATCCGGGAAGCGTCCGGCGGAAGGACGACCGTGCCCGCTTCAAAGGCAAATCCGCCCGCCATGGAGGATTCGGGCGAGCGGAAGACCAGCGTTCCGCTCCCCTTCCGCACGACGGCACCGTCTCCCGCCAGGGCGGTCGCAACCTCGTAATCCGCATCCAGGTCAAGCGTCAGCACGGTCGCCTCCCCGCGTGCAACGGCGTACTTGGCCCGCATGAGAACGGGCATCTCCGCATCCGTCACGGTCACGGAAGCCCGAATGTTGATGTCATCGCCAGCCTGAGGCATCGCGCCGTCTTTCCAGCGCGTCTGGTCCGTCCAGGCGCCGGTGCCGCCCTCCGCGTCCGTCAGGAGCGTACAGGACGCGGCGCCGCAGGGAAGGACGGCAAACGGAACAGCCAGCATGAAGGCTGCCGCCACAATCAGATCTCGTTTCATAGGGGGGCTTTCCTTTATAATGTTTACAATGGCAGATGGACGACAACACAAGTGTAGCACAGGCCCACGCATGTTTTCAGCACGAATTAAATACGCTTTCAGGCAAGTTGACGCCATGCACCTGGAACTGCTATACTCCCGCGCATGAAGAGATTCCCTCCTCGTGCCCGCAAGGTCTTGTTGGCACTCGAAATGAGCAACGCGGCCGGACGCCAACAGCTCGTCGGCATCTTCCGCTTTCTCGGCGCGGGCATCGGATGGGATGTCCGGATCAACCAGCCGGCGACCGAACTGACGGCGGCGTCCGCGAGAATGGTCCTCCAGAACCGCTTCGACGGCATCATCACCGCGCTTCCCTGTGCGGAAAGCGTTCGCGCACGGCTCGCACGGGCCAACATTCCGACCGTCCTCCTCGATATTCCGTACGACGGGTTTCCGCGCGCCACGACGAGCCGGCTGGATATCGACGACATGGAAATCGCCGGAAACGCAGCCCGCTATTTCATCCAGCAGAACCGCTTCGCGGACTTCGCGTTTGTTGGGAACGACGATGGCGAGAATTGGCTCAAACGCCGCAGGCAGGCGTTTCGCCGCGCACTGCTCCGGCTCGGGCACACCGCCAAGTACCTGAGCGGATCCACGCCCACCGAAGGTGGCACGCATGTCGCGGCCCTCGCACAGGGGCTTGCCGCGCTTGCGAAGCCCGCCGCCGTCTTCTGCGCAAACGACACCTACGCCGTCCACACGTTGGATGCCTGCCGGCGGGCCGGACTCGCCGTGCCAGACCAGATCGCGATTCTCGGCGTCGACGACGATGAGTACATCTGCAACCTTTCCAGACCGCCCCTCTCCAGCATCCGCCCCGACTTCGAGAACCAGGGCTTCCAGGCCGCAAACGAACTCGCGCGGCTCATGGACGGCCGGCATCGCGGGCGGATACGCCGCATCGCCCTTCCGTCGGCCGTGACCGAACGGGCCTCGACCCGTCAGATTCCGTCCCAAAAGGCGCTCGTCAACCGTGCCAAGGACTTCATCAAGCTCAATGCCCGGCATCCGATTTCCGTCGGGGACGTTGTCGTCCACCTGGGTGTCTCCCGGCGGCTCGCCGACCTGCGCTTCCGTGAGGTCGAGAACCGGTCAATCCACGAGACGATCACGTTCTACCGGCTCGCGCACGTCAAACGGCTCCTGCGGGAGACACAGTTGTCCATCGGCCAGATTACGCATCTCTGCCGCTTCACCCGCGCCGCCACGCTCAAGGAGCTTTTCCTCAAGAAGGAAAGGATGTCCATGCGCGACTACCGATCTTCCGTGCAGGCGGCGGGCAAAACGGGCCCCGGACAGAGCCCCAAGGACCCTTAACGACGTCCATGCACGCGATGGGCCGGATTCGGCGCATGGTGCCCCTTCGAACGCTGTGACGCCCTTTCCGCCATTGTCGGGCCGCCGATGTCGCCCGCGCCAATGCAGACGATGTTTCTGTTCATCTCTCGCAGAACGGCGCCTAGACGCGGTAGAACGCCTCCCAGCCCTTGCGCGGCGTGCCCTTCGAGCCCTTCAGGCGAGAGGCCGAAGAACTTGCCGGGGTTGAGCGTGCGCTTCTTGTCCACCACGGACCCCTTCGCCGCCGAGATGTCCTTCCCCCACTCCACCGCGCGGTGCCCCTTCGGGAGCGCGGGCAGATTCTTCACGCCCTCGTACCATTCGAGGTCGACGGCGGGACGGCGGCCCTTCGCGGCGAACTTGAAGATGAGCGTGTCCTGCATCGGGAACACGTACGGGTTCCAGCCCTGGACGTCCTTGATCTGCACCTCCGTCGGGAGGCCAAGGTCGAAGAAGCGGTGCATCGTGTCCATCGTGTGCGCGCCCCAGTCGCCGAGGCAGCCGTTGCCGAAGTCGTACCAGCTGCGCCACTCGCCCTGCACGTAGTCCTTCGAGTAGTCGTGGAAGCTCGCCGTGCCGAGCCAGGTGTCCCAGTCAAGACCCTTCGGCAGTTGCTCGCCCTTCGGGAAGGCGGCGACCTTTCCGTTCCACTTGTGCCAGCGGCGCGGATTGTTCATGTGCGCGACGAGGCGCGTGAGCTTCGAGACGTCGAGGATGCCCGTCTCGACGTAGTGCTTGAACTGGTAGTAGTTGTTGCCCGAGTGTCCCTGGTTGCCCATCTGGGTGACGACGCCGTACTTGCGCTCCGCCGCCATCAGCAGCTCGCACTCCTCGAAGGTGTGGGCGAGGGGCTTCTCGGAGAAGACGCCGAGCCCGCGCTTCATCGCCGCCATGAGGGCGGGGAAGTGCGAGAAGTCGGGATTCATCACGGCGACGGCGTCGATCTTGCCGTCCATCGCGTCCAGCATCTTGCGGAAGTCGCGGAAACGGGGCACGTTCGGGTACTGCTTGAGCGCGGCGACGCACTGCTTGCCGTCAAGGTCCGTGTCGCAGAGCGCGGCGATCTGGACGATGCCGGTCTTCTCGAACTCCCGGATGTCGTTCCAGGCCTGCTGGCCGATGCCGACGCACGCAAGGCGCACCTTGCCGTCCGGGCACTTCGCCGTCGTGCAGGCGCCGATGTACGGGAACGCGCCGGCGGCGAGCGCGGCCTTCATGAACGAACGGCGGGAGAACTGGAATGTCGGTTGATTTTTCATTTTCGGTTCCTTGGATTTAGGTCATGGGACAGATAAAGGGAAGTCGGGCGCAACGTCCTCGGCGCGCCGCACGGTCGTCGGGCGCGATACCTGGTAGGGCGCGACGTCCTCGGCGCGCCGCACGGCCTCACTCCTTCCCGAGGACAAGGTAGTCCTCCGCGGGGATGGCACGGCCCTCGAACGTGTAGGGCGAAGTGCGGTAGTTCGTGACGAGGCGCGTGCCGTCCTCCCACTCGGTGAGGAAGACGTCGGCGGCGAGCCGCGCGTGGCGGCGCATGTACTCGAACTGCAGGTGGCTGAGGGGCGCCCAGATGTCCCAGCCGGCCTTGATCTTCGCGACGGAGGCGCGCAGCTCCTCGTCCGTCGCGCAGCCGAGGTCGCTCTTGCCCATCCAGTCCGTCCCGTCGTCCACGAACTTCGAGTAGAAGTAGAAGTTCGGCCGGCCGCCGTATTCGAGCAGCTTGAGGCGCGAATAGCGGTCCTGCGCCGTGAAGTTAACCGTCGTCGTGAACGGGTTGTTGACGATGATGCCGTTGTAGACGAGCTGCCAGACGGGCAGGATCCCGTCGACGAGACCCTTGTTCTTCGCGCGCGGGTCGCCGAAGGACGCATAGAGCACCGAATCGAGCGAACCGGCGAAGTGGTCGAGCGAGCCCTCCGACGCGAAGCCGCCGAAGAACGCGCGCGCCGTCTCCGCGCTCCGCCCCCACCACGCGGCCGCCTCCGCGCGGCTGAGCGGGTGGCGCGGGTCGTTGCAGACGGGCGCGAGGAGGATCGTCACCACGTCGAAGTACCCCATCCCCCGGAAGCCGAGCGCCGCCATGCGCGGCATCTCGCGCGAGGACCAGAACTCCCACGCGCGCTGCGGGCAGATCTGGAACTGGCGTCCGCCGCCCCAGAACTGGCTGTGCGCCTGCGCGGGCTCGCCCTTGTCGTTCTTGATCAGGTACTCGATGTCCCAGTTCTCGGCGATGCGGTAGGCGTCGCGGAAGTTGGCGTGCGGCACGATCAGGTAGCCGCAGTCCTGCGTGTCCTTGATGCACCGGCGCAGCTTCGCCTCGCCGCCGAGCGCCGGCTCGACCGGGAACGACTGCGGCCAGCGCCCGTCGTGCCCGCCGATGTTCCACCCCACGAGGCAGAGTTCGGCCCTGCCGACGCCCTGGCGCTTCAGCTCGCGCGCGATGTCGCCCACGCGGTCGAACGTCACGGCCACCCTCTTGATCGCGGGCTCGTTCTCAGGCACCTGCTCCGGCACCGGGCTCGGCACCGGCTTCCACGCCTGGCGGATGCGGATCTCGGGCGCCGCGACGGCGTACTTGAGGGCGTCGTTCCCCTTCACGCGCTCCTTGAACGGCTTCACCGCGCCCCGTTCGAGCTGGTACGCCCGGTACGCGCGCGCCATGCCGCTGTAGTCCGCCGCGTCGCCCGTGAGCGTGCGCCACTCGATCGCGAAGTCCTCGTAGGGCGCACTGCACTGCTCCTCGTTCAGCACGCAGCTCTGGCGGTAGACGCCGTTCCGCGCCGTCACGCGCGCCGTGAAGTAGTACTTCAGGCCCTTCACGAGCGCGACGTAGGTCTTCGCGGGCGTCTTCATGCCGAACATGGACATCGACGGCCAACTGCACGAGAAGTCCCCCTTCTCGCAGCGGAACGTGCCGTACTGCCCCGTGGGGACGACCCAGTAGCCCGCGTCGCCCACCTTCGCCGTCGCGAAGTCCGGCGTCACCGCGAGGCGCTTCGCGCCCTTCGCCCGGATCGCCGCGCGCGGCAGCGCGAATGCCGTCACGCCATCCTTCTCCGCCACCTGCACGCGCTCGATCTCGGTCTTCCCGTTCTTCAGCGTCCACGCCAGCTCGATCTCCACGCCCGACGCGGCGACCACCGCGCAGACGGCGAGCGCGCCCGCCACAAAAGCCTTCTTCGTCATTCTACCGTTCCTCCATCTTGGCCTTCTGGGCGAACTTCGCCTTCACGACCGGCACGACGGCCTTCGGACGGCGGAAACCGTCGTAGAGCCCCGCAAGGTTCTGCGCAAAGGGCTTCGTGCGGATCGTCGCGCCGCCCCGGTGGTAGCTGCGCGCGTCCGTGAACTGCCAGATCGTCATGCCGGTGATCTCGGGGTGGGCGAAGACGACATCCAGCACGTCGCCGACGTACTCGGCCTCGAACTCCTCCGTCCACTGCGCCCCGGCGGGGTCGTGATGCCCGTAGACGCCGCACGTGCCCATCTCGGCGACGATGATCGGCTTGTGGGGGTAGAGCCTGCGGAAGCGCGAAACGACCTTGTCGACGTCCTCCGTGATGAGGCGGCGCAGGTTCGCGGGGTCGCCCGCGTCGCTCCCGATCCAGCCCGGATAGGTGTTGAAGGCGACGAGGTCCGTGTTCGCGTTCGCGATGTCGCTGCCGTTATGGCAGCAGGCGTAGGTGACGAGCCGCCCGCTGTCCTCGGCCCTGATCGCCGCGATGAGCTTGTCCGCAAGCGCCTTGCCGGGCTTCGAGCCGGACGCGAACTCGTTCATGAACGCGAAGATGATGACGGACGGGTGGTTGAAGCTCGTGCGCACCATCTCCCGCGTCTCGATCAGCTGCTCGGCGATGAACGTCTCGTTCGTCAGCTCGTATGACGACATCTTGCCGCCGTGGCTGCCGTTCCCCCAGCCGAGCGACTCCTCCCACACGAGGACGCCCATCTCGTCGCAGTAGTCGAGGAAGCGCTGCGCCTGCTGGTAGTGGCAGCCCCGGAAGAAGTTCCCGCCGAGCGCCTTGAGGTTCTGGATGTCCTCGACCATGAGCGCCTCGGGCGTCGCCGCGCCGAACTGCGGGTGCGACTCGTGGCGGTTCGCCCCCTTCAGGTAGAGCGGTCTGCCGTTGAGCCAGAGCCGCCGGTCCGCCGCCTTGATCTCGCGGATGCCGAAACGGACGGCGACGGGCGTCGCCGCGCCGTGCGCGAGGGCGACCGTGTGGAGGTTCGGGGACTCGGGCGACCAGAGTCTGAAGTGCGGCACGCGCACCGTCGCGCGCGCGTTGCGGAACGCCGCCTGGACGGCATTCGTGCCGTCGAAGACGAGCGTCGCGTCGAAGTCGGCGTCCTTGAAGTTCACGGCCTCGATCTCCACCGTCCCCGCCCGGTAGTCGCGCGTGCGCACGAAGAGCGTGCGGTTGTCGAAACGCAGCGACACGCCGTGGTAGAAGCCGCCGAAGAGGTAGAAGTCGTAGTAGGGGCGCGCGAGATGCAGGGTCTCCCAGTCGAAGCGGTTGTCGAGCGCGGCGAAGAGCGTGTGCGTGCCGGCGGCGAGCGGACCCGTCTCCAGCTCCAGCCGCGCGTAGGGATAGGGGTGCGTCCCGAGGTCCCTGCCGTCGATCTGGAAGTGGCCGACGAGCCCCATGCCGTCGACGACGAGCCAGGCGTTGTCCACCGCCCGGTCGAGCGTGAACGTGCGGCGGTAGAGGCCCGTCCCGCGCTTGCAGAGCCACTGCGGCATCATGTCGTAGCAGCCCGGCACGGCCATGCGGTCCGTCGCGGCAAACACCGCACCCGCCGTCTGGGCCGGCGCCTTCCCCTCCTCGAAGCGGAACTCCCAGGACCCGTTCAGGTCGAGGACCGCCGCGTGAACCATCGTTCCGGCCGCGCAGAGCGCCGCCCCGATCATCGCAGTGACATGTCTCATGCGGGCCAGTATACCATATTTCGGAGTGCGGGGGGCGGCCCAGCGGCCGATCAGGAACCGGCCGCGCAGGAGCGCGGCCGACTTGTCGGACGCCACGCGCCGAACGAAACCCGGAACGGGGGGGGACGCGCTCCTGCGCGTCCGCATCCGCCCCTCCGCGTCCCCCCTACCGGCGGGCGCACATGTCCAGGAACACCGCATAGGCGCGGCGGTCGGCCGTCAGCTCGGGGTGCCAGGCGAAAGCGAGGATGTTGCGCCAACGTACCGAGGTGGGCTGTCCTTCGAAGGAGGAGAGGACATCCACGCCGGGGGAGACCTGGGTGATCGCCGGGGCACGGATGAAGGTCATCGGCACGTCGGCGAGACCGTTCCAGGTCCCCGTCGTGGTGAAGCTGCCGAGCTGGCGGCCGTAGGCGTTGCGCCGCACGGTGACGGGAAGGCAGCCAAACCAGGTGGTTGGGTCGTCCGCCAGCCGTTCGGCGAGGAGGATGAGGCCTGCGCAGGTCGCAAAGACGGGAAGGCCGGCCTCGATGCGCGCGCGCAGCGGCTCGAAGAGGCCAAGGTCCTTGAGAAGCTTGCCCTGAACGGTCGATTCGCCACCTGGGAGGACAAGCCCGTCCATCGGACGGTCGAGATCCCGAAGCTGGCGAATCTCGAACGTGCGCGCCCCCGCACCGGCGAGGGCGCGCGCGTGTTCGATGAAGGCGCCCTGTACGGACAGAATGCCGATTGTCATCGTCTGTCTTTCCTGTTGCGTCCGCCCGTTGGCGTCTTACTTGCCGCGCTCTTCCATGATCGTCTGAATCTCGTCGGCGTTGATGCCGACCATCGCCTCGCCGAGGTTCTCGGAGAGCTTGGCGAGGAGCTTCGCGTCCTGCCAGTTGGTGACGGCCTGGACGATGGCGGCGGCACGCTTGGCGGGGTCGCCGCTCTTGAAGATGCCGGACCCGACGAACACGCCCTCGGCTCCGAGCTCCATCATGAGCGCGGCGTCCGCCGGGGTCGCGACGCCGCCGGCGGCGAA
>OIZT01001573.1_pt1 | contig 10069 bp, 6 predicted proteins | sample 1588611 | NCBI WGS metagenome assembly OIZT01 (sample SAMN03283278) | human gut metagenome | biome: human-associated habitat; material: feces | host: Homo sapiens | place: Peru | collected 2012
CCGCCATAGCCCATCACCTGTGCTTGGCAGTCGGGCCATGAGGTGTAGATGCCTGGCTCGTGTCCACGCCATACCACGTAGTATTTTTGCTTATTGTTTGACATCCCGTTCTTACTCAAATTACGATTTACCTTCCAAGCCAAGCCTCTGGATTGAGCTTGGCCGTCTCCTTGCGTAGCTGGAAGTGGAGCGTGCAGTTGCCCGAAGCATCCGTGGCCACGGCTCCTAACGACTGACCGCGCTGCACGTGCTGGCCGCGACGCACTGAGGTGGAACTAAGGTTGCAATAGACCGACATATACGAACCATGGCGCACGATGATATTGTACATGCCACTATAGGTGAATATGGCTGTAACTTCGCCCTCAAAAACGGAGCGAGCATGAGCACCTGCATGTCCTGTGATATTGATACCCTTACTATCAAGCTGCACACCATTGAGCCCCGAAACGTTGTAAGATCCGTAATGACGCGTAATGGCATATCCTCCCGTGATAGGCATGGGCAGACGACCGCGATTGGCGGCAAAACTGCCGTTGATTACGCGGTCGGCATTGTCGGCTTCGTTGAAGCTCGGAGTTTTCTCTTCGCGTGGATTTTCAGCCTTAGAGGGAGCCGTTCGACGCCTTGAAGAAGACGTGGCGGCATTGCGGCGTGTTGATGTAGTGGAGCGTTTGTTTGATGCGATGGACTTTCCTTCGTCGTTCTTCTTCTTTACGGCAGCCGTAGCTCTGCGTTCGGCAGCTGCTTTCTCTCGTGCCGCCTTCTCTCGTGCGGCTTTCTCTCTTGCTACTTTCTCTCTTGCTGCTTTCTCTCTTGCCGCTTTTATTTTAGCTTGGCGGGCAAGTTCTGCTTTGCGTCGGCGCTCTGCTTCAGCTTTGCGTCGGCGTTCGGCGGCAATAATTTCTTGTTGAATGAGTTGGTCGATACGGGCATCTAATGCAGCAGCCTTCTTGCGCTGTTGGGCTATCGAAGCTTGCAATTCGCTTTGGCGCTTGTTGAGATCGTTCACCACCTGTTGACGCTCCTGCTGCTGCGTCTGCAGTTTGCGTGTTTCGGCCTTACCCTCTTCGAGCAGACGGTTCTTTTCTGTCTTTACTCCCATCAATTCATTGCGCTTAGCCTGCACTTGAGCTTCCTTGCGGCGGATGGTCTCGGCTTGTATGCGCTGATAGCGACTAAACTCAGTCATGTAGCGCATGCGTCGGTACATCTGACGGAAGTTTTTGGCCGACAGGATAAATTGCCACTTTGAAAGCTGCATTCTGTTGCGAAACATATAGGATACACTTCGCTGGTAGCGTCTTTTGCAGTCGGCAAGGTCAAGTTCTAGCATACGCAGTTGCTGCTCAAGGCCGCTGATATTGGTGGCCAGTTCTGTCAGCTCGGAGTGGATGCCGTTGACATACTTCTGCTGCCCTTCTATCTGCACGTTGATTACTTGCAGATTGGCCAATTGAGAGTTGACATCCTTCTTGGTTGTCTTGAGCATCTGTTCCTGAGAGGCGATTTTCTTCTTTAGCGTCTTTTGTTGTCGTTGCAGCGACTGAATCTTCTTGTTCGTCTGCGCAGGAAGTGCCGCGCCCAAGGCAAAAAAGAGACAGAGAGTATAGAGTATGCGGAGCATAGGAGAAAATATATTAAGAGGGAAAAAGAATTTTTTTAGAAGAGAAAGGCTTCTGAGGGTGCTACTGTACAGAATGTTTGAAGGTATTTAGATGGAGTGGGTAGTCAAGATTCCTTCTAGAACATTTCTAGTGGCTTTAGAGAAGATAGGGCTTTCCAAGAAAGTAGCTAAAATAGTTTGCCGAGCACTTCTTGCACGGATCGACGCGTATATTTGCTAGAGATGGTGGTGCGGTAGTTCCAATTAGCGTCAGTTTTGAGACCTGAGAGGTTGAGAGAGAGCGTCACATCCTTTGTAGTACCGCTTACGCACATTTGCATTGAAGTGGGGAAAGGGCGTCCTTGAAAACGCTCAAAGGAATCGTAATTCCATGCGAACTGCCCCTTGTCAGCTTTGTTGGAAGATACCACTTGCAAGCGATTGAGCGTTTGCTGTGCAGGGTCGGCATAGAAATGATAGGTAAGTTTGGGAGTGTCTTTCGGTGTGAGCACGCAGAGGTTATGTTCTTGTGTCATTTCTATATCCGAGGCATTTACCATTCTTCCCTCGCTACTTCCAGAAACGAAGATTTCATTCCAAAAGAGTGATTGCAAGGAGTAGAAATCGAGTGCAGCCTGGCGCAGGAAACTCACTTCTGAGTATGAAGCTCTCACGTATTGCTTGTTAACGCGATCTACCACTAGCACATCTTTCGGTGTAAATTCTAGCAGCCCCACTTCCATTCCGAGGAATCGAAGTGAAAGCCTCACCACATCATTCCGACGCATACGAAGTTGCCCATTTACGGAAAGATCCTTCGCGCCTACTCCTGTGATGCGCACTTTCGCTGAGGCTGTGAGGCACTGCTTGCCTGTGCGTTGTGGCGAAATTTTCTTGACGAAGGCCGCTGTTTCAGCCTTCGATGCGGTGGTGCTTGATGCTCCGTCCTTGTTTGAATGGATAGGAGTGGTGGATGTGCTTCCTTGGCCGATGGAAATTTTTTCCTTTGAGGCTGATTTTGATGAGCGGCATGAACTAAGAAATATTCCTGCCATGATGATGCATATACTATATAATAGGTGTTTCATTGCAATGAATGGATATATTGTTCTTCTAAAGAAAAAATATTCAGCTTATAGGCGCTTGCGCCACACCTTGCGTTGCACTTTCTGCTTCAGTGCTCTATCTTTGGTGAGCGAGATAGCCTTTTTCCAAAAAGCAATGGCTTGCGAGCGAATGTTGAGGCGGAAGTAAATGTCGCCAGCGTGGTCGAAAGTGGTGGCACTTTCTGCATCCTCGGGTGTATAGCGCAAGGCTTCCTCTATGTAGATGCGAGCTTGTGCGTATTCGTGTTTGAGGTAGAGAATCCAGGCATACGTGTCAAGGTATGTGCCATTGTCTCCTTCAGCCTCTATTGTAAGACGGCTCATGCGCTCAGCCTTGTCGAGTTGTCGGCCATCTATGGAGAGGAAGTAAGCGTAGTTGTTGAGGCAAAGCAAGTTTTGTGCATTGTATTCTAGTGCATGGTCGTAGGCTGTGTAAGCCTCGTCCTTTAGGCGCATATCGTAGAGAATATCGCCTAGCAGGGCATAGACGTCCGAGGCGAGTTCTAGGTCAGTTTCATCGTCGATGCGTTCCACTCCTTTCTGTACCTGCTCCATTGCTTCGCGATTGCGTCCTAGGCGGAAGAGAGCAAGTCCTTCGTAGTAGTAGAACGTAATCTCCGTAGGGTCGTAAAGTTCTCCTTCTCTGCAAGTTGAGGCCACTCGAGTCATGTCGTCTCGGTCTATCATAATCTTAAGAACCTGTAGGCGAGCCATGGAATAGTCTGGTTCGATGCGTAAAATGGTATAGAGCGCAGCTAGTAGCGAATCGGTGGGCATATTGCGCTCAGCCACATACGAGGCATAAAGTTCTGCCATGTCTCGGCTCTCTTGCGGCTGTGCCAATACTTCGTGAAAGAGTTTTAGTACGGGAATAGAGTCGGCTTTTCTTTGCAGATTATCGGCTGCATAGCCTCGCATGGCTTCGATGCGCGCTCCAGTCTGCGTGTGTGGATTGAGCACTACACGGCGCAGGAGGTCGAGATAAAGAGAATCCGCTTCGGCTGCCTTATAGTAGGCAAGGAGCGAAATTTGTGCATAGCTATTGTCGGGTTCAGCGGTGAGTACATCGCGATAAATGTCGAGAGCCTGTTCGTGGTAGCCATGCTGATCGTAGAGATCTCCTAATAGGACGCGATAACGCAGGTCGAGGGGATACTCCGCACAGAGGTCTTCGATAGCTTGATATGCATGTTCGTCGTCCTTCATGGCTAGGTACGTCTGAAATTTTTCCATGCTAAGCTGCTCGCTTTTCCCCTCTAAGTGCTCAAGTCGTTCTATTGTGCGGATGGCTCCAGCGTAGTCGCCACTTGTCTTGTATAGCCATATAAGAGTGGCGAGCGTCTCTTCCGAGAGTTTTTCGTCGGCTATTTCTTCGTATAGTTCTATCGCTTCGCGATATTGTGCTGCATTTGCCAGATAGGTGGCGAGTGTCTCTTTGAAGTAGCAATTAGAAGGATCTAGCTCTACGGCTTTGCGCAGCAGAGAGTCGCCTTGTGCTCGTGCCAGTGTGTCGGAGTAAGCGGAGTAGGAGAGTCTCAGTATGCCCATTTCGTAGAGAGCTTCTGGAGCGAGTGGTCGAATCTTTAGCGCCTCGGCTAGGAGTTCGTATTCAGCATCTATGTGTTCCGCCTCTTTCTGCCTAATGGCTTCGAGGAAGAGTTTGTCAAACCGTCGCTTATCCTCGTAGCTCACAGGGCGTGGTACAACGGGTGTGACCGTTGCTGGGCGAGCTGTCGGAGCTGGTGCCGATGGTTGCTGTACGGGGGGTACGGTCTGTCGGCTCCCATGACACGCAATGCACAGGAGTAGCACGAATGAACTGAATATGTAGAGGATGAAATGACGCAAGATATGGAGCGTTATTTAAGTTTTGTCAGCTATGTTGCAATGGGCCTATATGATAGATAGTCCATCAGAGAGTTGTTATATAGATAGCTTTAAGTCTCTGCCCCTTTTTTATTGTTTGCCAGAATGGCCGAATCCGCCTTCTCCGCGTTCAGTGACGTCGAGAGAGCTTACTTCTGTCCACTCGGCTTGTTCGTAGCGAGCAATGACTAGCTGTGCAATGCGGTCACCATCGGCAATGGTGAAAGGTTCGGTAGAGAGGTTGACAAGAATTATTCCAATCTCGCCACGATAGTCGGCATCGATGGTGCCTGGCGTATTGAGCAATGTGATACCATGCTTGAGAGCAAGGCCAGAGCGAGGGCGCACTTGTGCTTCGTAGCCTTGGGGTAAGGCAATGCGGAGTCCCGTTGGTATAAGGCGACGCTCCATGGGAAGGAGTGTGATAGATGTGTCGAGATTGGCGCGAAGGTCGAGCCCAGCACTCTGCACCGTGGCATATTGTGGAAGTGGATGGTGCGATTCGTTGATTACTTGAATCTTCATGGATTTTCTGTAAATAGCGTGGAAGACCGAGTAATGGCCTTCGTCGTTCTTTCTTTGCTTACGTGTAAAGCACGTGTTTATGGGATATATATAATGCAAAAGTACACAATTCGGCACAATTATGCCCCTTGTTAACGGCTTTTTGTGTAAGTTTGTCGTGGCTTTGAGGCTGTTTGTATAAAATAGTCTTGTGTATTGTAATCATTTTATCCTACCCCTTATGTCTCAGATGAATTGGCAAATGCTTTTATCGTGCATGCGATTAGGCAAAGAAGATCGTCCGAAGCCGCTGGAGGAGCGGCGCACGGAGTTTCAGCGCGACTACGACCGATTAATCTTCTCGGCAGCATTCCGACGGATGCAGAATAAGACACAGGTATTCCCGCTTCCGGGGAGTGTTTTCGTACACAATCGCTTGACGCATAGCTTAGAAGTGTCGAGCGTGGGCCGATCGTTGGGAGCAGACGTGAGTCGCGAGTTGATGATGCGCCACCCAGAACTAGCTGAGACGGAGTTGACGGGGATGGGATCCATCGTGAGTGCGGCCTGTTTGGCTCACGATATGGGCAATCCGCCTTTCGGCCACTCGGGAGAGCGTGCCATCCGCACCTATTTCAGTGAGGGGCGTGGTCAGGAGCTGCAAAGCCTTATCACGGACGATGGTCGAGCGCTCTCGGAAGCAGAATGGATGGATATGACGCGATTTGACGGAAATGCGAATACCTTCCGTCTGCTCACCCATCATTTCAACGGCCGCCGTCCGGGAGGATTCGTGATGACCTATGCCACGTTGGCCTCAATTGTGAAATACCCTTATGGCTCTGACGGAGCCGTGAGAAAACCTAAGTTTGGATTTTTTGAGGCAGAGCGTGGTACTTATTTACACATTGCCGAAACGCTAGGGCTGAAACGCCTGTCCGATTTCCCTGGAGGTGCATTGCGCTATGCTCGTCACCCACTAGTTTACTTGGTTGAGGCGGCAGATGATATTTGTTACGAAATAATGGACATAGAAGATGCGCATAAACTTCGCTTGCTCTCCGACGAGCAGACAATGGAACTCTTCCTCGCCTTTTTCGAGCCTGAGGAGCGAGAAGCGTTGCGCCGCCGCTATAGTTCTGACACGGATGTCGACGATCAAATAGTTTACTATCGTTCCTGTGTAATCAATGCCTTGGAGCGTGCTTGCGTGTGTATCTTTGTAGAGCATGAGCAGGAAATATTAGAGGGTACGTTCGAGGGCTCACTCATAGAGCATTTGCCTCATCGCTTGCGAGAAGCTTACCATCGCTGTGAGCAAGTGGCTGCCACGCGCATCTACTTGTGTCGGGAGGTGACCGATGTAGACTTGGCAGGTTATCACATTATTTATACTCTTTTGGAACTTATCACGGATGCTGTGATGGCTCCGCAGAGAGCCTACTCGCAGCTATTGTTGCAGCAGATTCCTTCGCAGTATGAGGTGAAGGCAGAGCGCGAGGGAGATAGGTTGATGGCTGTGCTCGACTATCTGTCGGGTATGACAGATGTATATGCGCTAGACCTTTATCGAAAGATTAATGGGCACTCTCTCCCGAGCGTATAGGAGGGAATGGGTTTTTAGTTTTCTTCCTCTTACTACTAGAGAAAGTCCTTATAAGATATAAAGTGGCGTTCTTGCGTTGCAAGGAGGGGGTGTATAGGAGGTGTTCAGAATAGACATTATTAACGAGACAAAAAAATGTCTATTTACAACAAAGGGAAAGCTTGTAAGCCTTTTCAGTAAAACACTTCTTACGCAGTAAAGATTTTTAGTAAAAGATAAACTTTTGGTATAAAGTATTTTCAGCCAAAGTCAATAAAAGCAAACTTTCATTTTGCTTTGCGCTCGGTTTGCACTACCTTTGTCCCTCGAATCAACCTAAATAATATATCACCACCTATATGGATTGGCTATACGATACACTTCTCAAACCTACGGCAGTACAAGCCGTTATTGTCATTGCGCTGATATGCGCGCTGGGGCTCTCGCTCGCCAAACTGCGCTTTCGTGGTATCAGTCTTGGCGTTACATACGTGTTTTTCTTTGGTATTTTGGCTGGAGCCGTAGGACTGCATGTCGATGCGCAGATGCTAGGTTATGCCGAGAGTTTCGGCCTCATACTCTTTGTCTATACCCTGGGCTTACAAGTGGGGCCGGGATTTATGAGTACTTTCCGTAAAGGGGGTACCACGCTCAATCTTCTTTCACTCAGCGTGGTGGTGCTCGGTACATTGATTGCCCTCATAATGGGGTGGATAGGGCTGCTTCCGCTGCCCGATATGCTCGGCGTCCTCTGCGGAGCTACTACGAATACACCGGCTCTCGGTGCTGCCCAGCAAACGCTCAAGCAGATAGGCTTGCCCGCTTCGGGAGCAGCCTTGGGGTGTGCCGTGACCTATGCCTTCGGCATGGTGGGGGTCATCGTGGCACTCATGATGGTGAAAGGATGGCTCACACGCCACGAAAAATGCCAAGATTCCGATCACGATGATGAGGCATTCATCGCCTCCTTTCTCGTATGTAATCCTGCAGTGTACGGACATACGCTAGGCGAAATCAGTGGCATGGACGAGAGTAAATTTGTAGTTTCCCGCCTCTGGCGCGATGGCAAGGTGATTTTGCCCAATGCGCAGACGCGGCTGCAACAAAACGACCGCATACTTGTGATTACGCAACAACGACAGGTGGCACAACTGACTATCTACTTTGGTCAGCGCGATGAAACGAATTGGAATCGCAACGATGTGGATTGGAATGCACTTGATTCGAAGCTTATTTCGCAGCGCATCCTTATCACACGTGCGAATATCAATGGGCGGCACTTGGGCGACCTCCAACTGCGTAATCGTTATGGCGTGAACGTGAGCCGCGTACAGCGTTCGGGCATTCAGCTCGTGGCCACTCCTAACCTAACCCTCCGTATGGGCGATCGCGTTACAGTGGTGGGCGAAGCCGAAAGCATTAAGCGCGTGGCCACGGAACTTGGCAATGTGGTGAAGCGCCTCGACGAGCCTAATATGGTGACTATCTTCATCGGCATCGTGCTCGGCTTGTTATTGGGTAGTATCCCCTTGTTTGTGCCGGGTATGAGCTACCCCGTGAGATTGGGGCTTGCTGGCGGTCCCATCGTGATGGGTATTCTCATCGGCGCTTTCGGTCCGCGCTTACACATGGTGGCCTACACCACTACGAGTGCCAACCTTATGCTTCGTTCGCTAGGTTTGTCTACCTATTTGGCCTGTTTAGGGCTAGATGCAGGAAAGGATTTCGTGGCTACTGTGATGCAGCCACAAGCTCTGTGGTGGATAGGTATCGCGCTCGTCATTACGCTCGTACCTGTGATCGTCATGAGCATTGTCAGTGTGGTATGCTATAAGCGTAGCTATGCTACCACGGCGGGTATGCTCTGTGGTGCCATGGCCAACCCTATTGCTCTAGAATATGTCAACGATTCCATGCCCGACAACGACAAGGCTGCTGTGGCTTATGCCACCGTGTATCCTTTGGGTATGTTTCTCAGAGTGATTATTGCCCAGCTCATCGTGATGCTATGGTGATGGGATGTGCTTTTCCCTCTCGCTCATAGATACTCTGGATATTTTGAAGATGAAAGGTGCGCCCTCTCCTCCTCTCCTTGAAATTAATTACTTTCAATAATGATCAATAACTCTCTATTCAAGAAAGCTGTGCCCGACATTCTAGCGGTGCTAGTATTTCTCATCTTGAGCACAGCTTACTTCTTCACCCCTATGAGTGAAGGACTCGTTCTCGGAGGCCATGATAGTGTGGCCGCTGTAGGCTTGGGGCAAGAACAAAAAGAATATCGCGAGAGCCATGGCGGCGAGACTACCCGATGGTCTAACGCTATCTTCAGCGGTATGCCTACGTATCAGACGGCGCCTACATATAGCGCCACCGATACGGTGTCGGCTTTTGCCGACATCTACGCGCTAGGCACTGGCAAGTGGTTTCCCGCTATTAGTTACCTATTCCTCTATCTTTTGGGGTTCTACGTGCTATTGCGCGCATTTAACTTTAAGCCCTATTTGGCAGCGCTAGGTAGTATTCTGTGGGCATTCTCCTCGTATTTCTTAATCATCATTGCTGCTGGCCATATATGGAAGGTGATGACGTTAGCCTTCATTCCTCCCACCATCGGCGGATTGGTGTTGTGCTATCGTGGAAAGTATCTTTGGGGCGGTGCAGTAACGGCACTCTTCACGGCTTTTCAAGTGGTAAGCAACCACATGCAGATGACCTATTACTTCCTCTTCGTGATGCTCTTCCTCGTGGTGGCCTACTTAGTCGATGCCATCGTGCGTCACAAGTTTGTTAGTTGGCTCAAAGCCACGGGAGTACTCATCGTGGCTGGTTTGTTAGGCGTAGCTGCTAATCTGCCTAATATCTACCATACGTATGAGTATGCCAAGGAGTCAATGCGCGGTAAGGCCGAACTCTCTCAGAAGCACAATGCTCAAGGAGAACAAGCGCAAAAGGCTACCGATGGCCTTGACCGCGACTACATTACGATGTGGAGCTACGGCCTCGACGAGACGCTCACGCTGCTCATCCCCGACTATAAGGGGGGAGGCTCTTCCTCTATTCTCGACCGCGAAGATGCAGAAGAACTGCCTGGCTACGATGACTTCTATCAATCGGCCGGACAGACGCAGGCTGCTTTCCAGCAAAGTGGCATCCAAGCCTATCCTCCTGGCATTCAACTCTATTGGGGCGACCAGCCCTTCACCGTAGGTCCAGTTTATGTGGGAGCATTGGCTTGTTTCCTCTTCGTCTTGGGCTTGTTCTATGTGCGTGGACCTGTAAAATGGGGCCTTTTGGCAGCCACGGTACTGAGTTTTCTCTTCGCTTGGGGTAAAAATGTGCCCGAACTGACCAATTTCTTTATAGACCACATGCCGATGTACAGTAAGTTCCGCACAGTTA
>OIZT01001577.1_pt1 | contig 10054 bp, 6 predicted proteins | sample 1588611 | NCBI WGS metagenome assembly OIZT01 (sample SAMN03283278) | human gut metagenome | biome: human-associated habitat; material: feces | host: Homo sapiens | place: Peru | collected 2012
CCGATGATGGCCCTGCCGCTCGTCGCTCCGAGATCAAATGCTAGAAATTTCATAAATTACGTGGCTTTTTTGTGCATTACAAATTTTGTTTTTTTTCGCTGTTTTACCGCTGAATATTTTGATATTATAACTTGGAAATTTGATTGGGAATTATTTTTTGTTATATTTGTGACGCACAATTAGTAACAAAAGGTCTGCAAACTATGGCTTCGGTTCATCTCAAATATTTGGCGGTCAACCCTGTTGACCTTAAGTGGGGGACTGCTGTCAACTCGGTGGGTTTTCAGGAGATCGCTCCCGGAATGGACTATCCGCCTCGCAACCATCCGTCGCGCTATGTGTTTTCCGTCGCCAGCGGAAGGATCCTTCAGGAATATCAGCTCCTTTACATAACAGAGGGTAAGGGCAAGTTTTCCTGCGAGACTTTGGGGCGGTCGAAGTCAATTCCTGTCAAAGGCGGGATGATGTTCCTGCTTTTCCCGGGCGAGTGGCATTCCTACTATCCTGACAAATCGACTGGGTGGAAGGAATATTGGATCGGCTTCAATGGGGAGTTCATCGACAATCTGATCCGCCAGGGCTTTTTCTCGAAGGACAGGCCGCTTTTCAAGGTGAATATCCACGAGGACATAGTGAACCTCTACACTTCGGCGATCAACGCCGCCGTGGCTCAGGAGTCTGGTTTCCAGCAGGTTCTTGCGGGCATAGTTGACCGGCTTCTCAGCCTTGCGTATTTCTACGACAGAAACTCGCAGTTCCAGGAGTCGGACACGGCGAACAAGATCAGTCAGGCGAAGGTGATGATCCACAGCCATTATATGACGATCTCTCCAGAGGAGGTGGCGGCGAAGCTGTGCCTGAGCTATTCCTCTTTCCGCAAGACTTTCAAGGAATATACCGGGTTCTCGCCGGCGAGGTTCATCAACGAGGTGCGGATGAGCAAGGCCAAGGAGCTGCTGACCAACACGACGATGAGCATCAAGGAGGTGGCCTACAATGTTGGCTACAACAATCACGACTATTTCTTCACCGCCTTCCGCCATATGACCGGCCAGACCCCCGCTGAATATCGCAACGCCACCCAGGTCGCCAAGTTGTGACCTTCCGGGCGCAGAGTCTGCCGAAGTGCGCTGTGATCGTTAAGATGTTTATTATTAGTATGTTGTGAAATTCTGGTGGTCAAAATGGAAGGCCGGCGTTTCACAACTGATTGAGGGTTAATTAGTGACGCGGCACCGTTTTGTAATCAATGATTTATGAAATCGTACGCTCTAAAAAGTGTTGCAAGGCCACAAAAGTCGATCGAAATATTGTACCTTTGTTCATTCATTCTTAATGAGAAAATGCAATAAAGATCCTATATGAAAACGAAATCACTTATAGGACTTGCGGTGCTTCCGGTTGTGGCCGGTGCCTGTGCGGACGCGAAGCAAGAACCTCAGAAACCGAATATTCTGCTCATCATTGCCGATGACTTGGGAATAGGTGACGTGAACGCTTACGGATACGGTTCGATCCCGACACCGAACATTGACTCGCTGGCGGCGGAGGGGGTGTTGTTCAACAATGCGTACGCGACCTCGGCGACATCAACCCCGAGCCGATACGGACTCCTTACCGGAGCATACCCGTGGAGAAACACGAATGCCAAGATCCTTCCCGGGGACGCTCCATTGATCATCTCCACGGAAATGCCAACTATTCCGAAGATGATGCAGGCCAACGGCTATCAGACCGGCGCGATCGGCAAATGGCATCTTGGAATGGGCAACGGCAATCTGGACTGGAACAAGCACATCAGCCCTTGCGCCAACGACATAGGCTTTGACTATTCCTGCCTCATCGCCGCCACCAATGACAGGGTTCCGACTGTCTATGTGGAAAACGGAAACGTGCTGAATCTGGATCCGAACGACCCTATCGAGGTAAGTTACGAACACAATTTTCCGGGAGAACCTGACGGAAAGAAAGATCTGGATATGATACGGATGATGTGGGATCATCATCACAATGAGGCCATCATAAACGGAATCCCCCGCATCGGCTATATGCGTGGCGGCAAGAAAGCCCTCTGGGTGGATGAGGATATGGCGGATTATTTCGTGGACAAGGTTAAGAACTACATCGACACTCGTGACGAAAGCAAGCCGTTCTTCCTCTATTATGGACTTCATCAGCCTCACGTCCCGCGCACGCCTAACCAGAGGTTTGTCGGAGCCACCGCTCTCGGGCCGAGAGGAGACGCGGTTGTGGAGGCCGACTGGTGTGTCGGAGAGGTCATCAACTACCTGAAGAAAAAGGGCATCCTCGACAACACGCTTGTGATTTTCACCTCTGACAATGGCCCTGTCCTCCAGGATGGCTATGTGGATCAGGCATACGAGCACAGGGACGATCACGATGCCTACGGAAAACTCCGCGGAGGCAAGTACAGTCTTTATGACGGCGGCGCGCACGTGCCGATGATAATATGGTGGAAAGGGCATACCCACAAGATGGTCTCAAACGAGCTTGTGTCCCAGCTTGACTACTATGCCTCGCTGGCTTCATTGATAGGGGCCGACACTCCTGACAGCCTTGATTCACAGAATCATCTGAACGCGTTCCTCGGCAAAGGCAAGGGACGTGAATCGCTGATCGTGGAGGCGAAGAGCCGCCTGGCGATGAGAAAGGGGGACTATATTATGATTCCGCCATACTATGGTCCGGCTTACAGAAAGACGAAAAAGGTGGATCTTGGAAATGTTCCTGACTATGTTCTGTTCGATGTCGTAAATGACAGGGGACAGCAAAACGACATCGCCGCCGAGAAGCCTGAAATCCTGGAGGAAATGAAGAAGGAATTCCACGATTTCGTCGGCAGCTATTACGACATCGACATCACAAAGAAGCTCAAGAACTATTAGCGTGCCTGTCGCAAGGTGACTTTGGGGGGGGGAAAACAAGGAACGAAGTTCCGGCCTTTTTTGATAAAATCAAAAAAGGCCGGAACTTCACAGCTCCGACCTTTCCCACTTAATACAAACCTAATTATGAATAAAACGTATGATGAATAGCATCCAAAGGCTAAAGGCTAGAAAGATAAAATCCTATTAGAACCAATTAACTCTTGAAAGTCATAGGCATTATCTGTGCCAAATTCGACTTTCTCGATAATATTTCTGCCTTCTTATCAAAAATCTAACTACGTGTATCAGTTTTCAAAGAAGAAAACCCATTTATCACCAAGCGCGACAAAACTCCCCTTGAAATAATGGCCTAGGATGTTTATATTTGAACACAAATTCAAAGAATATGCGCTTACAGATATTATTCATAGCACTGGCATCGATGCTGCCTTACGCATCAATGGCCACAACAACAGACTCTTTGGCTTTACACAGGGCAGATTCCGTCACTGTACGGCAAGACATTGGGAGCATTGCCGTCATACAAACAAGCAGAGACTCTTCAGACTTGGTCAAGATATTCCAAAAACCATCGAAAGCCGCGAGGCCGCAGGTTTGGTGGCACTGGATGGACGGAAACGTCTCGAAGGAAGGCATCCGCAAGGACATCGAATGGATGAACCGCAACGGAATCGGCGGATTCCATCAATTCGACGCGGGCGGGGTGAATATGCCGAGAGCGGCCAAGGTCAAACTGCCCTACCTCAGTGACGGTTGGAAAGATGCGTTCCGCTTCGCACTGAATCTGGCCGACTCGCTGGATATGGATGTCACCATCGCAAGTGCACCGGGATGGAGTTCGACAGGGGGCACATGGGTGAAGCCGGAGGATGCCATAAAGAAACTCGAATGGAGATCCATTGACACAAGAGGCGGCAAGATTTCCGTGCAACTCCCTGACCTCTACAATGTTGTCGGCCCGTACCAAGACTATCACACAGACAACGACCGCATCAGTGTCGAGCCTTATGGCAAGGATCTGTACGTCCTCGCCGTCAGGCTGCCATATTCAGACAAGTCGATGAACGCGCTCGGAGCGCAGGTCAGCAAGAGCGAATCCACAATCAGCGTCGAGTTCCGGAAGCCGCAGACAATCAAGTCTCTGACATTAAAGACAATGGCTATGGGCGACAGGCCGAGAACCGGGAAACCGGAATGCCGGAATATTCTCGAATGCAGCGACGATGGGTTGAAATGGCGGAAGGTCTGCGACATTGAGCCGACCGTACTGCCATACCTGACGGTGAACGTTCCTCCTACCTGCGCCCAATTCTTCAGGGTCAAAGGCGAGAAACTGGAGTCACTGGAGCTGTTCACGGTAATGAAAATCAATCACAGCCAGGAACTTGGCGGATTCGGAATCATCCACGATTTCTGGAAATACCACACACCGTATTCAAAGGACGCGATCAGGACCTCGGACATCATCGACCTCACCGGGAAGATGACCGCGGACGGAAAACTGGAATGCTCGCTGCCGGCCGGACGCTGGAGAATCTACCGATTCGGATGGTCGATCACCGGAAAGATCAACCACCCTGCCTCTCCGGAAGCGACAGGGCTGGAGGTTGACAAGCTTGATCCGGACGCCTGGATGAGATATTTCCGAACCTATCTCGATCTTTATAAGGATGCGGCCGACGGGATGCTCGGCGAAAAAGGCATCCGATATCTGCTGGTTGACAGCTACGAGGCCGGGGCATATACCTGGACACCGAAGCTCGCCAAGGAGTTCAAGGCGCGCCGGGGCTACGATCTGCTGCCGTGGCTGCCGGTGCTCGCGGGCGAGATCATCGGCAGTTCCCAGATGAGCGAACGTTTCCTCTGGGACTGGCGCCGCACTCTCGGCGAACTGTTCTGCGAGAACTACGACAGAATCAATGAGATAGTCAATGAACATGACCTTGCTGGCCGCTACACGGAATCCCACGAGGCAAGCCGTGCCTACACCGGAGACGGAATGGATCCTAAGATCAAGGCCACGATTCCGATGGCGGCGTTCTGGATGGAGAACACTCCGACCGGATCGGCCGTGCCGTCAGCGATCTGCGACATCAGGGAATCAGCCTCTGTGTCACATATTTACGGACAACAGCTCGTGGCTGCGGAATCCTTCTCCGTGAACGGGGACGAAGGAAGGGCGTACACATATTGCCCGGAGAATATGAAGTATATCGCCGATGTGGGGCTCAGCGCAGGTGTCAACAGGTTCGTGATCCACGAGTCCGCCTCGCAGCCGAACGACCAATATCTCCCGGGCCTCCAGCTCTTCCGCTACGGGCAGTGGCTGCACCGGAACGAGACGTGGGGTGAATATGCATGGGTACTGACCGACTACCTTGCCCGTTCCAGCTCGATGCTCCAGCAGGGAAACTCCGTCGCTGACATATTACTATACTACGGAGAGGACTTGAATATCACGGGGCTCTACGGTGGACAGGCTTTCAGCAGCCTTCCGCAGGTTCCGGACGGGTATAACTACGATTTCGCGAATCCGACCGTGCTCAGGTCTGGGATCAAGGTTGAGAACAGGACTCTCGTGGCTCCGTCGGGAGCGCGATACAGGGTTCTGTGGCTGGACAGGAACTGCGAGGTGATGTCCTTGGATATTCTTAAAAAGATAAAGGAGTTCGCCGACGCTGGGGTAATCATCTGCGGCAAGGAGCCGAAGAGTTGCGCGGGGCTCAAGGCTGACGACAGGGCTTTCGCCTCGATTGTGGATGACATCTGGCATTCGCGCAGGAAGAATGTATTTGCCAAAGGGCTTGAAGACTGTTTGAGGCGCAGCGGGATCGCTCCGGATTTCAGTGCGACGGTTACATCACCAATCGCAGAGTGGAACACTATGGTCGCTGAGCCTCTGGTTCGACATAGCTCACCAAACATCGAAGCGACTGGTGGCACCACAGGTCACTTAGACAAGATAAGTGACCAGGAAGATGCGGTCGAGGCGCCGGCGAACGCTCCGGACAGTTACGGAGACTTTAAATATGTCCACAGAACCCTTTCGGACAGTACCCAGATCTACTGGGTAAGGAACTTCTCCGGAAAGGATTCCAATGTGGAACTCAGTTTCCGGGACGGAGGAAAGTTCGCGGCCATATTCAATCCTGAGAACGGGGAGGTTACGGACGCTGATGTCAAGCACGGTGACGGCCGTTCGACCGTCTCGCTTCCGCTGCTTTCCGCTGACGCAAGGTTCGTTGTGCTGTCAAACCGGCCGCAAATCAAGGTAACAATCGACACTGTGTTCGTCAATACGACAGACACAACTATGATTTGCACATCGGACTCTATTGAGGTTCACCAGGTTGATTCGTTGGTGAGCGCCGGCCACTTCAATACTTCGGCTGGCTCAGCACAACGCAAGCTCAGTGACCAAAATACACTGGTCGCTGAACCTGTCGAAGCGACATCTATCCATACTGTAAACTCCACTTGGCAGGTGCATTTCGACCAGAAGAACGGCGGCACAGCCGACGAGGAGTTCCCGGAACTGGTGTCCTGGACAAGAAAGGAGAACCCTGTCGTGAAATATTTCTCCGGCACAGCCGTTTACAGGACAACGATAGCTGTCGATTCGACTATGCTGGCCACAAACGCAAGGATATTCATAGATTTAGGTGTTGTGAAGAACATCGCAGACCTTTCCATCAACGGCATCCCCGCCGGTGTCCTCTGGAAAGCCCCGTTCAGGACCGCCGACATAAAGCCTCTGCTGAAAGAAGGTGACAACCTCCTTGAAATCAAGGTCACCAACGTCTGGCGCAACCGTATGATCGGTGATGTGCAGCCCGGCGAGAAACACCCCGTAACCGCTATCCGCCGCTTCTACAAGTCCACAGACAAACTCCTTCCGTCCGGCCTCCTTGGACCTGTCAAGATCCTCGGAATATGATAACATTTTATAATACAAAGCAAATCTAAACAGCTTCTTATTCGTTGATCGTGGTCAGGCAGTAAGGTCCGGCGTAAAGGACGGTCCCCTTGCTGAAAAGTCGCTGAAGCTCAGGTGTTTGCTCCAAGCGGGACACACGCGTGATGATTGTCAGAGGCTTGTCGGAAACCGAGGCTGCTTCGATAAGACGTTCCGGCTCCTTGCCGTAGTCCGTGATCTGACGGCCTATGTAAGCGTCAATGTTCTCGGGCCTGTGCAGGAAGACCGTGGCGACATCGGTGCCTTCCGGAACCTTAGAGCAGATGGAGCCGTAGCCGATGTACGGATTGATGTCCTTGACAACCGCCGAAGCGGAGAATACAGCCAGGAAAAGACCCGCTCCCAAAAGGAGGGCGGGAATATTCCATACTTTGCGTTTGACGAGGAACCATATTCCCAGAATATTCGCCAAAGTCAGAAGGATTATGCCGTTGATTATCGGGGCCTCGAGGGCGAAAGGATATTCATTCAAAAGATTATTGAGGGCCGGGATGTCGATCTCTCCGAAAAGAACCGTCAGTGCGGCCAAGCCAATGACTGTGAATATGATCGAGAATATTCCGACACTCCATCGCATCCATCCGCGTTCCCCGATGCGGTCAAGAACGGTAGGGAACAGATAGACGCAGAACGGGAGGACCGGCACGAGGTAGATCGGAAGCTTTGAACTGAATGATGACAGCATCGCGGCTGTGGAGATGATCGTGCAGAGGAACAGAATTTCAAGATCGGAGGACTTTTCAGCACCGGCCTTCCTTACCGGAAGAAGCGAGGCCATGAATGAGCCGATCAGCAGCAGGGTGTAGGGAGCCAGGCACCATAGGATGGTCACCAGATAGAACCAGAATGGTCTCGCATGGGTGAAGGCGTTGACGGCGCGGCCTACTGTCTGCTTGAAAAGAAGGTTGTTGATGTACTCCTGGCCTCCTTCCAGCCAGACACAGGTGAGCCAGACGGCGGAGAGGGCGGCGATGATGCCCCAGGTCTTGAGACCCAAGTACTTGCGGAATCCTTTCCAATCCCGCTTGACCGCAAGGAACACCGCGATCGCCAGCGGCGGCATTAGTAGGCCTACGGGTCCCTTGGTGAAAAGGGCAAGGAAGATCCATAGCGGTAGCGTCAGCGAGTCCTGGCGCCGGGAGCCTTCGCCGGTGTACATCCTGTAGAAAGTCCAGAGAGCCAGCACGATGAACAGGCACATCAGCATGTCCATCCTCAGCACGACCATCGTCCCGAGAAACATCACGCAGGTCAGCGTCATTCCGGCCACGGACATCCTGTGCATCGCGGACTTGCCTTTCATCACCCACCTGTCCATTATCCCGACAATGGCGAATGCCGGAATCAGAGAGAACATCGACAGCGCGAGGCAACTGTGATGTCCGAACAACAGCCTGCACAGCATCACTATCCAGAAATAAAGAGGTGGCTTGTCGGCGTAGGGAATGCCGTGGTTGTAGAATGCGAACAGGTGGCCGTTGGCGATGGCCTCGTCAGCGATGCTCAGGTAGCGCAGCTCGTTGGATGGCGTGAAATCCCGCATCGCCATCATGGGAAGAAGGCAGACGGCGCAGAAGATGAAGACCGTCATTATGGGATGGCGGGTGAATATGTTCCCTTTGCGGCACCGCAGGGGCGACGCTCCCGCAGGCCCGGCAACCGGTGAAGAAGGAACCGGGGCTGGAAAAACCTGTGAATTCTTATTCCGCATCTGACGATTGGGTTTTGCCTGATCCAAGGATCAGATTTCTGATGTAGGTGACAAAGCCGAACGTCTGGCCGATGATCAGCACCGCGTCCAGACGGATTATTCCGTAGGTGATGATCATTCCGGAACCTGCCAGGCTGATGATCCAGAAGCCTCGCGGCAGCACGGACACGTGCCTGCGGTGCGAGAAGATAAACTGGTAGACAAACCGCAGCGTGAACATCACTTGTCCGACGGAGCCGAACACAACCAGCCATACGGGGATGTCGCGGTTGTTGAAGAAGCTTTCTGAATATTCATGAGCATCATTCAGCAGGAATACTGTCGCCACAAGGGGGAGGATGAACAGGAAGACTCTGATCAGGGACTTGATCTTCGTCCAGATGCCGTTGGCATTCAGATTCCACAGGTAGATGTAGTAGGAGATGAACTGGCCGAGTATGATAGAGAAGTCGTTCCTAAGCACACCGTAGATGAACATCAGACATGCCCCGATCACGCTGAAGATCCAGTAGGACACCGGCGAGACTGACTTGTGTGCGGCCTCGGACTTCAGCCACTGGAGCATGGTCCTCAGTCCGAAGAACAGCTGCGCCGAGAAACCTATGGTCAGGATCAGCCAAACGGGAATGTTCTGGAACATATTCATGGAAGACAATTATTTGACGGGTTGGCCTTGCTCCTGGAGATCGCTTTTCCCGACTGAGTAGTTGATGTACCTTGGTCTCATCCAGCGGTAGGCGAAACAGTCCGCCAAAGGCCCCCAGAACCTGTTCCGTAGATTGAATTTGGACTTCCCGGCAGAGCGCGGAAAATGCCTTACAGCGACCTCGCCGAAAGAACCTCCATCCTGCAGCAGAATGAGGGCCGGCAGGAAACGGTGCATCCCCTTGAACATCGGAATCCGTCTGGCGGCCTCCGTGCGGATGATCTTAAGCGGGCAGCCCGTGTCTCTGGCTCCGTCGTGGGTCATCATATTCCTGAACCTGTTGGCGATTCCGGACTGCATCCTCTTGAACGCCGTGTCCTTGCGGTCAGCCCTGTAGCCGGTCATCAGGGTGTGATCCTTCATTCCGTCGATCAGAAGGTTGAAATCCTGCGGGGAGGTCTGGAGGTCAGCGTCCATGTAGCCGACATATTCAGAGAAGGTGTGGTCGAATCCGGCCTTGATGGCGGCGCTCAGTCCGGCGTTCCTTGAGAAGCTTATGTAGAAGAAGTCCCTTTGCCTTTGGCAGGTCTCCTGGATCAGCCTGAGGCTCCCGTCGGAGGAACCGTCGTCCACGAAGAGGACGCAGGTCTTGACCTTGCTGACCGGAATAAACTCTGCCAGAGCCTTTTCGAGGTTGCGAATGTTGTCCTCCTCGTTGAAGACAGGCACCACAATGGTTAGAGCATATTCAGATGTCCTGTTCATATTTGAATATTAACTTGATTTCTTGTAACTGATGATCGCCCAGCTTC
>OIZT01001579.1_pt1 | contig 10050 bp, 10 predicted proteins | sample 1588611 | NCBI WGS metagenome assembly OIZT01 (sample SAMN03283278) | human gut metagenome | biome: human-associated habitat; material: feces | host: Homo sapiens | place: Peru | collected 2012
CCGCCTCGACCTCCCCGTCCGCGCACGGCGTCAGGCGCAGCGCGACCGCGCATCCCGCCTGGGGATCCGGGAAAGCGTCGGCGTAGAGGTCGGGCGTCGCCTCTTCCGCATAGACGAACACGACCGGGGCACACAGGGCCAGCGCCTCCAGGAGCCCCGCCTCCAGCGACCGGTCGCGCGCCGCAATCGCCGTGTAGGGCGCATGGTTCTTCGTAAGGAGCGAAAAGACCCCCGGCGCGGCGTTGTGGACCGAGGCGGAGAAACCGGCCGGGGACATCTCGCCCTCCGCGTGGAACTGCCGCATCAGCTTCGCCGTCACGCCGATCTCGCCCCAGCGCGAGGCGAAGACGACCGGCACTTCGTTCGCCGGACGCACCCGCCAGGCCACGCCGAGCGCCGCCCGTTCGACGCCCGTCAGGCGCCGCCGCTCCAGCGGCGGTACGAAGGAGACATCCGGCTTCGGCGTCTCCGCCGTCGCCCGCCACGCCGCGAAATCCAGCTTGAGTCTAAAGCCCATCGACGTACTTCCCGATGATTCTGAAATCCGACCGCAGGGAGATGTTCGCCCGCCCGAGGACGCGCTTCCGGCGCCGGTCGACGAGCGCCACGGAAAGCTCCATGTCGTCACGTGTACCGCGTCCGCCGAAGCCCGCGTCGTTGAACTCCCAGGCGCCGACCTGTACCTTGACGATCACGTCGCACGCCTCCTCCGTCTCCACGACCTCGAAACCGCGCGCCCGCAGCGCCTCCTCGAACGCCGCCTTCACGCGCTTCTCCGTCTTCGCGACGCAGAACGCCACGTCGGACGGGAACTTTTCGGTGCGCCGTGGCAGTCCCGGCGTGACCGTCCCCCGCACCCAGGGCGTCGTCGCCGTCTCGCACCCCGCCAGCAGAACCGCCAGCAGCAGACCTTTCAGAACGCCGCGCATGTTTCCCGATCGTCGAAGTGGAGGACCCGGCTCCCGATGGTCTGCGTCGTCTCGTGCCCCTTTCCGCAGACGACCACCACGTCGCCCGGCGCCGCCCGCTCCAGCGCGAGGTGGATCGCCGCGCGCCGGTCGGGCTCGACGACGGCATCCGTACCGGAGGGGATGCCTGCGACGATCTGGTCGATGATGGCGCGCGGGTCCTCGCTGCGCGGGTTGTCGCTCGTGACGACAAGGTGGTCCGCGAAGCGCGCCGCCGCCGCGCCCATGAGCGGACGCTTGCGCGTGTCGCGGTCGCCGCCCGCGCCGAACACCGCCCACACCTTCCCCTTCGCGAATTCCCGCACGGTCGAAAGGACGTTCGCGAGCGCGTCGTCCGTGTGCGCGTAGTCCACGAACACCTCCGCCGCGCTCCGCGTCTTCACGCGCTCCAGGCGCCCCCAGCGCGGCGTGAGCGCGGGGATCTTCGCGCGGATCGCGTCGCGCGGAACGCCCGCGCCCTCGGCGAGCGCGGCGGCGAGGAGGACGTTCTGCACGTTGTAGCGGCCGACGAGCGGGCAGCGCGCCTCGATCTCCGCGACGAGCGCCGGATCCGACGCGGCGAACCCGCAGGGGATCGTCGTGAGCGGCAGCGCGCGGCACAGCGCGGCGAGGCGCCGTCCGTAGGGGCCGTCCACGCAGATTGCCGCCGGCGCGCCGGGGTTCGTCTCGGCGAGGCGGCGGAAGAGATCGGCCTTCGCCTCGAAGTACGCCTCCATCGTCTTGTGGTAGTCCAGGTGGTCCTCGGTGAGGTTCGTGAAGGCGCAGCCCGCGAAGACCGTGTCGCCCGTGCGGCGCTGGTGGATGGCGTGGCTCGAGACCTCCATCACGCAGTCCGCGAGGCCGTTCGCCTCCATCTCGGCGAAGATCTCCTTCAGGGCCTTCAGGGGCGGCGTCGTGTAGCCCGAGGAGAAGCGGCGCGTGCCCGTGTCCACCTCGACGGTGGTGACGAGCCCGCCGCCGCCCAGGAACTCCCGCAGGATCCAGGCGGTCGTCGTCTTGCCGTTCGTCCCCGTGATGCCAAAAATCCTCATAGATCCTCCTCTTCTTCCTCCGGCACCTCGTCCGGGATGTCCGGCTCGACCTCCAGGTAGCGCAGCACGACCGAGGCGATTTCGCGGAAGGTCGGCGCGGCGCAGAGTCCGCCCTGGTGGTTGAACATCGGCACGTCGGCGGCCTCCGAGGTCGCGCGGCTGCGGCAGTGGAACGGTTTCTGGTAGGTGACGAGGATGACGATCTCGGGGCGCGTGGCGGGGACGATGCCGATGAACGAGGCGTTGTAGTTCGTCGACGAGTAGCCGCGCCCTTCCTTCATCTGCGCCGTGCCCGTCTTGCCCGCGACGGTGTAGCCGGGCACGGCGGCGCGCTTGGCGGTGCCGCCCTTCTTCGCGACGCCGATCATCATCTCGCGCACCGTGCGCGCGACGGACGCCGCGATGGGCCGCCCCACCACGTCGCGGTGGTGGCGGTAGATCTCCTCGCCGTCGGCCTGCACGACCTTCTCGACGAGGTAGGGGCGCAGCAGTTCGCCGTCGTTGCCGATGGCCGCGTAGGCGGCCGCGAGCTGGAGCGCCGTCACGGCGACGCCCTGGCCGATGGGCGCGCGGGACCACTTCACCTTGTCCCAGCGCTGCCAGTTCGGGATGATGCCCGTCTCCTCGCCCGGCAGCTCCACGCCCGTCTTGCGTCCGAAGCCGAAGGCGGCCATGTACTCCCAGAGGCGGCGGGGGCCGAGGTCGCAGCCGAGCTTGCCGAAAACGATGTTCGAGGAGTGGACAAGCGCGTCGCGGAGGCTGATGGTGGCCTCCCAACGGTGTCCCGCGTCGCCGGGCAGACGGTAGTAGTTCGGGTCGTTCCGCGCCGTGCTGATCTGGGAATCAGGTCCGAACATACCCTCGTTCAGGACGGCGCACGCGGTGATCGTCTTCATCACGCTGCCGGGTTCGTAGCTTTCCGAAATGGCGCGATTGACCCTGGCGTCGTCGGGCGATTTGTTGAACTGCTCGGGCTCGTAGTCCGGCAGCGAGGCCATCGCGAGGATGGCGCCCGTCTTCACGGCGAGGACGATCGCCCAGACGCGTTCCGCCCGGTGCCGAGCCAGGCCCTCGCGCAGGATCCGCTCGGTCTCGAACTGGACGTTGTGGTCGATCGTGAGATGGACGTCGCAGCCCGGGCGTGCGTCGATGTCGAGGTCACGGCGACTGCGCTCCTCGCGCCCGATGGCGTCCTTCGCGCCGTGGACCTGGCCGGGCGTGCCCTTGAGGTACTTCTCGTAGCGCAGTTCGAGACCGGCCCCGCCCACGGCGTGCGCGGGGTCCTTGCTCACGAAGCCCAGCGTCTGCGAGAGGAGGCGGCCCTGCGGGTAGACGCGCACCTGCTTTTCAAGGATGGCGAGTTCCCGGAAGTGGTTGGCCGGGTTCGCCAGCGTGTCGTGCGCCTCCTGGTCGTCGCTCGTGGCGAGATACTGGTAGCGCCGGTTCGGGCGCGCATAGGCGTCCATGACGGAAACGAGCGGCAGGTTCAGGCACGTCGCCACCGTCTTGATCTTCTCCATCCGCCGCTGGGGCGTGATCGGTTTGCGGGGGTTGACGGGATCCTTCGTCGCCTCCAGGGAGTCGAGGCGGTATTCCCACACAGGCTTCGTCACGGCGAGCGTGACGCCGCGCGCGTCGAAGATCGTCCCGCGCTGCCCCTGCGTGTAGCGCGTGAAGATGTAGTTGGGGGCGGGTGGCCTGGTCGTCACGAGGTCGAGGTGCAGGTAGACGAGCCGGACCGCGAGACCCGCCGCGACCAGGCCCAGACCGGCGAACGGCAGGGCGAACCGCGCAATCTCGTTCCGTCCGGACAGCGTCACGTCCGCCTCTCCCCTCAGCGGCGCGCCGTCCGCTTCGCCACCGCGCCACCGCGCTTCGCCGGCGGGCGCGACGACGCGGGCACGGCGTCATTGAACGCCACGTCCGCCGCCTTCGCCCGCGCCTGCGCGCGCGCAACGGAAATCTGCCCCACCGCCGGCCTCCCGTCGGCCGTCATGCGCACGATCTGGTCCTGGCGCGGATAGCGCATCTCCAGACCGAAACGGTTCAGCTTCTCGGTCAGGCGCTCCGTGACCTTGAGTTCGTCCCACCGCGCCGCCTCGCGCACGCACTCGGCCTCCAGCTGCGTGAAGCGCCGCTCGACCTTCCCGATGTCGCGCGCGATCAGCGTACACCGCGAATCGAGCACGTAGTAGATCATCGTCATGATCAGGGCCGAAACGATCAGGGACGCGATGCCCATCGTGCCCGACTTGAGGGCGGCGTTTTTCTTGACTTTCCTGTTCCTTCTCATCTCACATCTTCTCCGCTGTGCGCAGCTTCGCGCTGCGCGCCCGTGGATTCAACCCCATCTCCTCGTCCGTCGCCATGAGCGCATGGCGCGTCACGAGGCGCACGCGCGGGAGGTCGCCCTCCCAACGCGCGCCACCCTGCTGGAGCGACACCATCTTCCCGGCATGCGCGGCGAAGAACCGCTTCACGATCCGGTCCGTGATGCTCTCGAAGGTGATCACCGCGAAGCGTCCGCCCGGCTTCAGCAGGTCGAGCCCGCCCGCGAGCGCCCGCTCCAGTTCGCCCACCTCGTCGTTGACCTCCATGCGCAGCGCCTGGAAGACGCGCGTCGCGGGGTGGTGCGCCCCGTGGCGCCCCACCGTCCGCTCCACCAGGTCCGCGAGCTGCCCCGTTGTCACGAGCGGCGCCTTCTCCCGCGCGCGCACGAGGGCCCGCGCGATCCGCCGCGCCTGGGGCTCCTCGCCCAGCGTGCGGAACGTCGCCGCCAGCGCGTCCTCGTCCTTCGTCGCGATGAGATCGGCGGCCGTCAGGCCCCGCGACCGGTCCATCCGCATGTCAAGGGGTCCATCGCTCCGAAAACTGAAGCCGCGTTCGGCTTCGTCCAGCTGAGGACTCGAAACGCCCAGATCAAGCAGGATCCCATCGACTTCATCAATGCCCCTTTCCCGCACGAGCGCCGCAAGGTCGCCGTGCCGTCCATGTACAAGCTCCACCCGTGCGCCGGCGACGGCCTTCAGTCGCTCCGCGCTCTCCCGAAGTGCCTGTTCGTCCCGGTCGATGCCCACCAGGGTCGCCCTGTTTCCGGCCCGCGCCAGAACCGCGCACGCATGGCCGGCGCGCCCCAGCGTGCCGTCGACGTAGACGCCGCCGGGCCTGACCGCAAGGGATTCCACCGTTTCCCGAAGAAGGACTGGTACATGCATTCCCATTCCTCCTCAGAACTTCAGCCTCGCCATCGCGGCACCCAGTTTCGCCATCCGCTCTTCCGTCCCTTCGGCCACAGCCTCCTCCGGCCAGATCGTGGCCATGCGGAAGCCGCCCTTCAGGACGACAGAGCCCTTCAGATTTGCAAAATCGAGCAACGCATCGTTGATGCGGATGCGCCCCTGGACGTCAAATTCCAGCATTTCCGACGCGGCACTGATTGCGTCCAGCGCATCGTTGACCTCCGCGTCGCCAAGCGCCAGTTCCTGGTATTTTGCCAGCTTTGCCTCCATCACGTCCCGAGGGACGAGCTGGAGGCATCGCCGGCGTGGATCAGGTACCACATACACCAGATCAGGCCCCAGAGCCGCGCGCCACACGCTCGGAATCGTGAGACGCTTCTTCGGGTCGAGACTACGCGCGAACGTGCCCATCAACGCGGTGGGCCGCCGATTCGTCGTCTCGACACTCTGTCTGCCTGGCTCTGACATTTTTTGACATTATTAAACACTATTCCCCACCACAAGTCAACACGGAAGTACAAGATATTCAAAACTAAAATTTCATTGCGATTCCTTGTCGCATTTCTCATTCCCCATGTCCTTGATGTAGCCTAAAAATCGCAGTTGAAGTCAAGGGGGGCGTCGCCTCGCCAGTTCCGGTTGGCGGGTTGAGGTGGCGTTTTCCCATGGTTCTTCCGGCTCAGCGGCTGTGTCAGAAGTTTATGTTTTAGAGGGTTTGGAAACGCCACCCATAACATTGGAATCGATTATTAATGCCGAAGACGAAAAATGTAAAAGCGATAAGGCTATCAAGGAGTTCAGAAGGAACTATGACAATACAGATGCATACCTTGAGGCGAATGGAAAAAGAATTAAAATCAAAGGTTTTATTGGAAGGTTTCGTCCAAGTTATACGCAGGTCGACAGGCTGGAAATTAACCCAGAAGTGATCGGCGTGATTGAGTACATACTCCAAAAACAAAAAACTATGGTTATGCGGCAGGATGGTCATGTTATGGTAAAGATACTTCCAATAAAATAGCCTCTCGGCAATATCAATGTCGCCAGTCATTTGAGTGGAGGTGCTTGAGAACGAAAATCAGAATGGCTATTATTTGCCCACGGGTGGCTAATTTATGATATACTATTGGGCGTATGAGAAAAGAAGGCAAGCACATGGACAATCTCATCCTGACCGGCTGGGGCTGGAAGGAGTATGCCGTCTCCGCCGCCGTGACGCTGCGGGCGTTGAACGGGCAGGCGGACGTGATGGGCATGAGCAAGCGGCGGCTCTCGGAGTTCCTTGAACTTGAAGGACGCAGCTGGAAGCACATCTACCTCATCGGCCTGTCGCTCGGCGGGGACGAGGAGCGGCTTGCGGCGGCGTTGAAGTCCCTTCGCGGAACCAAGGTGACGTGGGTGAGCGCACTCCCGATGAGCGATGAACAGGAACGTCTGATCGCGCCGCTCCTCGATGTGCGCAAGGTGGACGGCGAACTGTTCAACGGCTCCCTCGTGAAGGCGGTCGGCCATGTGTTCAATGTTGATGTTGCCGATGTCCTGCCGTATGCAGTTGAGGGCGGCAAGGTTCCGAAATCGGTGCCGCAGTACCATGAACTGATCTGCGCCGCCATGTACGCCTATCGAAACTACCGCGACGAGGAACCGTATGCGCAGGCGATTCGGTATCTTGCGAGCGGCGTCCGAGAGGAGGCGTGGAGCGACAAGGCGCGAAAGCTCGTCGCACACTACCGGCGGTACGGCAACCGCGAGCTGATCGGGAACAGCCAGCAGATGAAGAACCTGCGCGAGCGCATCAACTTCGTGGCGGCGAATCCTGATGCCCGCGTCCTCATCCTTGGCGAGAGCGGGACGGGTAAGGAGACGGTCGCCTTGCAGATTCACAACCGCTCTTCCCGCCGGACAGATCCGTTCTATGCCTTCAACTGCGCGAGCGTCGCGCCGCAACTCCTGGAGAGTTGCTTCTTCGGACACGAGAAAGGCGCATTCACGGGTGCGGACAAGCAGAAGATCGGGCTTTTCGAGCTGGCGAACGGCGGTACGCTCTTTCTCGACGAGATCGGCGAACTTCCGCTGGAGGCGCAGGGCGTCCTCCTTCGCGTCCTGGAAGAGGGGCGTTTCATGCGTGTTGGCGGCACGGAGGAGATCGAGACGGATGTGCGGCTCATCACGGCAACTAACAGGAATCTGCCCGCACTTGTCCGGGAGGGGAAGTTCCGCGAAGACCTCTTCATGCGGCTCAATGTCGTGCCGCTCCGCATTCCGCCGCTCCGTGAACGCCCGGAGGACATCGGCGCAATCGCCGACAACTGGTGGTTCAACCACTTCCGCAAGCACCTCTCTGACGAGCAGAAGACCGCTCTTGCGGCATACTCCTATCCCGGCAACGTGCGCGAGCTTTTGAACATCCTTGAACGTGCCATCGTGTTCAAGGAGGATGACTTTTCAAAGCTCATCGCCGAGCATCAGGAGTTGAGCGGCGATCTTTCTGCGGGAGGGGCTGGTTCCGTGTCGGCCAAGGGGAAAGAGGCGCAAGATTCCGCCGACATTCCCGACGACCTCGATGACGCGATTCGACGGCATGTCCACCGTGTGTTCGAGAAGTACGGCGAGAATGTCTCTAGAGCTGCCGCTGCGCTCGCGATTACTCGCACAACACTAAGAAAATGGTTGACCGAAGGCGAAGATCGATGAGGCTGAGACGGCTAAGACACCTGAGACCGCTGGGACGGCTAAAGCCGTTGGGACAACGGCCTTGTGGTTTTAGTGTGCTTAGTTGTCTCAGAAGTCTTAGCGGTCTCAATGGTCCCAGCCTTCCCTGGCCCACCACCCAGGAAGGAGCCACGCTTCATGACTGAAATTCCGCAGATCGTGTTGCCGCATGGCGGATATCGCAAGTTGACCGCCTTTCAGAAGAGCGAGATCGTCTATCAAATGACGGTTGTCTTTTGTCGTCGATTCCTGTCGGCGCATGGCGACCGCACGGTTGACCAGATGACGCAGGCCGCACGGAGCTGCAAGCAGAATATCGCAGAAGGAAGCGCCTCATCTGGCACGAGCAAAGAGACAGAACTTAAGCTAACCAACGTGGCGCGCGCTTCGCTCGACGAGTTGCTTGAAGATTATCTCGACTATCTGAAATCGCATGATTCGCCGCAATGGGCGATGAACGACGAACGTGCCATTGCGGCCAAGAAGCTGGGACGCGAGCATTCCGACTGGGACTATTGGAAGCTTATCTTCGAGAGTCGCCCGGCGGAAACCTGCTGCAATCTGGCGATTACGCTCATTCACCAGACGCGCTCGCTTCTGGATTCGCTGATCAAGTACCTGGAAGCCGACTTCGTCAAACATGGCGGAATACGAGAGCGCATGCATGCCGCCCGTACGGCGGCGAGAGGCGAAGACTGGGACAAATCGGTTTACAGTCGCCTCGATGGCGCGGCAACCGCAGCCGAACTAGAATCCCGCGCCGAAGAGATTCGCCGAAAGGTCTCGCAAGCGGTTTGGGGCATCAAGAAAAGAAAAGGCTGGCAGTAGAAGTGGCTGGTTGCTGGAGCGGCGGAGACAACTGAGGCCCTTGAGACGGCTAGCGCGAAGGCGTTCATTTAATCTTAGCAGTCATAGTAGTCTCAGTAGTCTTAGTTGTCTCAGTCATTCTAGTTGTTTCAGCCGCCCAACGAGGTTGCCTTTCAGCCATAAATTAGCCATTAGTGGTTTATAAATGGCCATCGACCTAGACAAGGTCCTCGCTTTGATGGAGCTTCCCGCCTTGGCACGCTTTTTGCTAATCTATGGGCGTAAAAGAACCAAAACACGAAAGGAACAATTCAATGAACGAGATGCCGTCAGACTTCTGCACATGGGTGTCGGACATGAAGGAGAACCCGGAAATCATCGGTTCCGAACTTGCCAATGTGGGAGGCAAGATAGGTCGCGGTGTTGCTGCCTTGGTTGGCGGGACGGTGGAGGCGGTCGGCGCGGTTGGTGCGGCGGCGGTTGACATCACCGCGAGCGGCGTGGGCGGAGCGGTGGACGGACTCTGCGGGCAAGGGAGCGGAGATGGGATCGCGAGGGCTGGCGAGACGGCGGCACATCTCATAAAGAAGCCGTTTGGAAAGGTCTCGGACTGTGTACGCAGCGGCGCAGCCGTTGCGACGCTTGCCATAAGCAAGGCGGCTGGCGACGTAGGCGGCGAGATGGAGGCCGAGGCGGACATTGAGGAACATGGTTCGCCGGCTTTGAAGGCGGCTTTGGGATTGCGGGTGAAGCCGAAACGCGGGTCGGTTGTGAAGGTTGAGTTGGCTTTGGGGGCGGCAAGCCACACGGGTGTGTATGTCGGTCCAGACGAGATTGTTGAGATATACGTCGAGGACTCGATGGCGATTGTGCGCAAGGTGAACGAGGCGGAATTCCTGTCGTGCAGCACCGTCCGCACCGGTAACGTCATCTCGGTCGCGGCAAGCGACAAAGAGGCGCTACACGCGGAGGAGATCGCCACCCGTGCCGAGGCGGAACTGGAGCGTTGCGCGGGCAAACGCGGGGAGTACGGTCTCTTCTCGAACAACTGCCATGCGTTCACCCGATACTGCATCACCGGCGAGAGATCGTCCGAGGGGGCGTTTGGAGAGTCCGAAGTCGAATCCGTGCTTGAATCCGTATTCAAGACGCAAGTGGTCTGGATTCCAATGGAGAAGGCGTGAGGGCACGTACACAGTTAATCTGGCAAAGTGGTAAGGTCCAACAAAAACAAAACGATGGTGACTTGTCAGAGTAAATGCGACTAAATCTGTGCCTTGATGGCACATGGTC
>OIZT01001588.1_pt1 | contig 10000 bp, 8 predicted proteins | sample 1588611 | NCBI WGS metagenome assembly OIZT01 (sample SAMN03283278) | human gut metagenome | biome: human-associated habitat; material: feces | host: Homo sapiens | place: Peru | collected 2012
GCAACATCATATACATTTAAAGTACCAGTCATACTAGGACTTATTATTGTATATAGACCAAACAGTGGCTTCTTTCCTTGTTTCTTAGCTATCTTACCACTTATAACATAAAATATTAAAAAAGAAGCTATAAACATAAGAATACATATAATCGTATAACTTACAACTTTATAAATCATTTTAAATATTTTTTTAATTTTAATATTCTTATCTTCTTCCATAATAAAACTCCATTACTCATAAACATATTCAACAACTATCTTGGCAATAAATGCTTTACCTGCTAAGTAAGTTTGATTTTGATTATTCTCTTTTAACTTTAATCTAAGTTCATACTCATGCAAAGAACCAATACTTATTGTACCTATACCAATATCTGTTGTAGTTATTGGTATGGCAGTTTCATTTTTAAGAACAATTTTATCATTAACATTCTTAGTTGAAGTACCTTTTAATTCATAAACAAAATTATTTTCAATTTTATCAATCAATGGATTTATAATTTCAAATTTAATCTTGTATTTGCCAACAGTATCAGGACTATAATTTTCTACTGAAAATCTATAAGTTGATTCCCATCCAGGCATAACATCAGCAGCATTTATTTGATTTCCATCATAAAATCTTAGTAACATGTTTGAACTTTTTATAATGACTCTTGTTTCATCCCCATTTTTAATTTTCTTAATATAATAAGCATATGATGTGCCTATTAACATGGCAAATAAAACTATCAGAGTTACCAAATAAATTATTATATTAAATTTTCTAGATTTGATATCTTCTTTTTTCATTTTCTAGTCACCATACTATATATATAATAACAAAATTACGCCAATTATACAAGGCAATTATTATAATAAATACAAATAAAAAAGTAGCATTTCTACTACTTTATTTATATTTAGCAACTATAAACTAATTACCAGTTGATTCATCAACTGCATTCTCAACAAGAAGTTGTCCAGCAAATGTTTTACCTTGAGCGGCATTTTGATCACTGTTAGATTCTTTAAATTGAATTGTATAAGTATAAGTATGAGTTTCAGTACCATTTAATGTACCTGTACCTAATTTATTCTTACCAACTCCAGGAACAACTTGTTCAGTTATAGTATCAGCAACAGTACCATTATTATTAGCAGTACCAGTTAGTGAATGAACAAAATATCCATCTGCTGCAGCACTTAAAGTGTTAGCTGTAACATTTAAGTAGATAACATAATTAATCTTTTCAGTTGCACCTGATGTAGTATTCACAATAGTAAATGTTTTTACACTTTGTGGACTAGTTTCAGGTCTAATATTAGTCATATTAATTTCATTGCCATCTGTAAAAACTACATTACCTACAGTAGCAGTAGTAACAATAATACTTGAGGCTTTTTCATTACCTTGAATAGTAATACTAAACCATGCAAATGTTGCTCCTATAATAGCTACTAACAATGTTGCAATACCTATAACAGATAAGAATATTGTTTGTCCTTTATTATTATCCATAACTCATCCTCCCTTTGCTATAATAATATTAGCATTTTTAGTCAAATGTTTCAATAGTTTTTTAAAAACTTTCAATGTATGATATAATTTCTATGGTGGTAAACAATGAATAAAATTAAAAGATATATGCCAGAAATATTATGCATATTAATACCAATAGTAATCATATTAATTGCATGTGCATTTACAAATACATACCCAATAGGAAAATATTCATTATCAAAATATGATGGATTATATCAATACGCAAGTTTTACCATAAATTTTAAAGATATTTTGCTTGGGAAAAACAGTTTATTTTACTCATTTGGTGCATCATTAGGATATAACTTTTATGCAACAGCAATATATTACTTATTTAATCCAACTAATATACTTTGCATTTTTTTTAATCAAGAAAATATTTTTAATTATTATATGTTAATTATACTTTTGAGAATAAGTTTATCATCATTCACAATGTGTAAATATCTAAAGTATAAATTTAAAAATCAAAAAAACATATTTTACATAACATTTAGTGTATGTTATGCGCTAATGGGATACAACGTAGCATATTATTTTAATTATATGTATTTTGATAATATAGTTTTTTTACCACTACTTATAATGGGACTTGATAAATTAATATATGAGAAAAAAAACAAGCTTTACATTTTAATGTTAACAATATCTATTCTTTCTAATTTTTACATTGGTTATATGGAATGTATATTCTCACTATTATATTTTATTTATAGTTATATAAATTTAAAGAAAAAAGATTCAAAGATCATAAAAGATTTTATAATAAGTAGTTTACTATCTGGTATTATGTGTGCAATAACACTAATTCCAGAAATACTAGAGTTATTAAATGGAAAGATAGAGCATTTTTATATAGACACACAAACCAATTATTTTGCATTTAATCAAAATTATTTAAATTTCTTTTATAAATTAATGCCAGGAACACTTATAGAGGAAGACATAAAATACGGAAGCGTAAATATTTATGTGTCAATGTTAGTAGCTGTTCTAGTAATAAAATATTTTTTCATAAAAAATATATCTAAAAAAGAAAAAATAACAACCTTAATATTTATTTTATTCTTTATATTAAGTATAAGTTTTAACTTAATCGATTACACATGGCATATGTTTCAACGACCTATTTGGTATCCAAATAGATATTCATTTGTAATATCATTTTTTCTAATTATCATAGGATGTAAAGCATATATTAACTTAGATAAAATAAAACAAAATAATTTATTAAAAATTATAACTTCATTAATATTTATAGTTCTTACAATATATCCAATGATTAAAATAAGTAACATAGAAAATAGAATCAAAATAAGTGCATTTGTATTTGGAATATTACTACTATTTCAATATATGTTTTTATTAGAAAATAAAAAAGCAAGACTACTCATATTCTCGATGCTATTTTTAGAGCTAACATTTAATACAATGATAACATTTGATAATTTGGAATGTTATTATCCATATGAAGGATTAATTAGTAATATTAAAGATTATACAGCTTTAACAAATAAGATAAATAAAGATGACCCAAAAGAAAATAATTTTTATAGAATGCATATAGATCGTATGGCATTATATAATTCAGGTTCATTTTACAAATACAATGGTGTTAGTTCTTTTAGTTCTATTAAGTATTCTAAACTACTACACTTCTTTGATGAACAATTAGACTATGAAGTATACAATAATACATCTCTAATATTTAGTGGTAAAAATCCATATATTACATCATTACTAGGAGTAAAATACATTAATGGTTTAGATAACGAAGAATATTATGAAAAAGTTATTAAGCAAAAAGAAAATATCGTATTATATAAAAATAACGATGCATTATCTTTAGGATTTATGGTCAACAAAAATATTAATAATTATAAGCCACAAAATAATAGTTTTAAAAATATAGAAGAAATAGTAAATTTAATGACAAATAAAAATCAAAAAACATACGACATCTTAAATGAAAACATTACTTATCATAATACTAAATCAATAATAAAAAATGATACAGAATATATAGAAGTTCTTGATACAAAAAATAATTATGTTATGATTGAAGGTACAATATTAAAAGATGGATTCTTGTCATTAGATGAAAAAAGAGATTTTTATGTTGATGTTGAATTATACATAAACGATAACAAATACGAACAATTAGGTATAAATAAACTACCAATAATACTTAAAAAGGGAGAAAAATATAAATTAATATTCAAAAGTAATAAAGATACTTATAAAAAGAAATATATTAATGCTTATATTACTTATATTGATGAATATCAAAGTTTTATTAATGAACTTAAAAATAATCAATTAGAAATAACTAAGTATAAAAAAGACAATTATATCAAAGGTACAGTTAATGTAGAAAAAGAAAAAACTACACTTTATACAACAATACCATATAACAAAGGATGGAGAATATATGTTGATAATAAGAAAATGAATTATAATACATGTACTGAGGCATTTATATGTTTAGATTTAGAAGAAGGAAAACATACTATAGAATTTAAGTATATTCCTCGAGGTTTTATAGCAGGTTTCATAATAAGTTTGATAGCATTAATAATAACAATTATTTATACAAGAAAAACAAGAATTTAAAAAGAGTCAATTAGTTAATTCTAATGACTCTTTTAATTAAGACTATTTTAGAGTTACCTTTATTTTAGCATCAAAAGTTTTGCCTTTATCAATGTCTTGATTTATATTCGTATTTCTAAATTCAAAATCAAAAGTAAATGTATATGTAGTATTAGCAGGTATGCTGATTGAAGATAATATTTTTGTTTCAGCATATGGAGTTCTTAATTTATTTACTATTATAGTATTTCCTCTTTTAACAGAATAATATAAATTATTAGTAATCGTAAATGTATTTGTAACATCAATCCATTTCAAACTAATGATTTGATTAGTAGAAGTATTATTTTTAATCTTAAAAGTTTTTGAACCGGTCCAACCAGGATATATATTTTTTCTATTAAATGTATCAGAATCAGTAAATGTTAATGTATACTCTTCTCTATCATCTATGTCTATCTTTGTACATTTTTCATCACACTTTCCATCTCCATCAGTATCACAGTTTTCATCACATTTACCATCACCATTGGTATCACAATTTAAATCGCATTTACCATCTTTATCGGTATCACAATTTAGATCGCATTTACCATCATCATTAGTATCGCAATTTAAATCACACTTCCCATCATTGTTAGTATCACAATTTAGTTCACATTTTCCATCTCCATTAGTATCACAATTTAAATCACATTTGCCATCATCATTAGTATCGCAATTTATATTACACTTTCCATCTCCATCAGTATCACAATTCAAGTCGCACTTCCCATCGCCATCTAAATCTATATTTTTATCTGGCCATCCATCATCATCAGTATCGCAATTCAAGTCACACTTTCCATCTCCATCATTATCTTGATTAACTAAATTCTTGTCTGGAATTCCATCACTATCTTCATCTATATTAAACGTTGGTTCTTGATTTTTTTTATAATCTATATTTGTATTAGGCTTCTTATTGTCAATACTACAATTTACCTGACACTTACCAGTTCCCTTATCAATATTTATTTCAGCAATACCATCGCCATCAATATCTATATTTAAATTACCATCACCCTTATATTTGATATAAAGACCAGTTCCACCTAAAAATAATATAATTATCAACAATAATAAAAGTAATAGAAGTAACAATCTTTTTTTCTTTTTATCTTTTTCTTCAGATTCATCATCTACTTGACCATTATTAAATTCATCATTTAAAGTAACATCGTCTTCCATAACTTACCTCTCCTATTATCAAAATAATTTTAACATAAAGATTTAAATACTTCAATATTTTAACATTGTTATAACAGGTTTAACATCTAACTTAGTAGTAAGTTCTTCACGAATATAAACATCATAATTATATTGAACAGAAGATCCTTTATCTTTTTCACCTAAACTTATTAACCAATAATTGCCATTTAATTCCGATCTTTTTTTTACACTATCATATATTTTTACATACTCATTATATGACATAATTCTAACTTTACTTTTACTATAATTATTACAAGTATATTTGTTTTTAGTAATTTCATCTTTAGTGTATCCACCACAACCTTCATCGTTTAAACAACCAATATCTAAAAAGTCATCACATATCGCTTCTTCTTTTAACTTATAAGTAATATCTTTGCCTAATGTCTTTATATACTCATTATTTAAATAATAATTTATGTAAGAGTTACTCCATTTATATTTGTTTACACTATCACTTGTATAATAGCAAAATTTGCTCACACTATCTGTACAATGATTAAGTTTTATATCCAAAGGATTTTGTTTCATAAGCGTAATTTCCTTATCATTATCACTAAGTACTATATAGTTAATATCATCTATACTTACTATTGAACCATCACAATAATATTTATCAATAGCATATTCTCCCTTATTACTAAAAAAACATTCAACATTATAGCTATAAACATCACTTACATTACCTTCACTATCTTTAAACCAAATATAATGTTTTTCTTCATCAAAGGATTTTATTATAATATTGTCTTTATAATCAACATGTTCCCATGAACCATTAAAATCATCATTATTAGATACCATATAATCTAAATTATTTTTATTTACGTTAAAAGATACTATATTATTATTTTTAACAACACTTGCTTCTATATTAACAAATTCTCTACATTTATTTTTATCTACTTTTATATTACCTAAAGCTGTTTTACTAACACAATAATCATTAGATTCTATTATAAAGCTAACATTCTTATACTTATCTATTTTTATTAAACCACTTCCATCAAAATAATACGTTGTATTTAAAACACTTGTTTCATTATAAATAGCTCCACTTTTAAACTTATATTCTCCACTATCCAAAGTATATAAATAGGTTAATAAATCTCTAGATTTATTTAATAAGTGTAATTTATCATATCTAAAAATAAAGAATACTAAAACTCCTACCATTAATACCAAAAATAAAATAATTATTAAAATATATTTTTTCACATTTCTCATAACCATTATTATAAAATAATACAAAAGAAAAGGAAATACTTTTTATTTCCTAATTACACCAGCTACACTCTGTTATATCTAATTTATTAAGCGTCTTTTTATTTCCTTCTATTTCTATTTTTAAATTAATTAAACTATCATAATTATAAAATTTACCTTTTTTAATATCATTAAGTATTGTATTAATAAATTTATTTGTTGAATTCATATAATGAAATGATATTATAGATGTTTCATTATACTGATTAGTAGTATAATATGGATTTGAATAATCAGAACCATATACTTTAACATTAATAATATTATCTTCTATATCTTCATTAATCTTTTTATCTACACTTCTACAACTATCACACCTAATTTCTTTAACATCTGTTACATTTATTTGATAATCTTTTCTAAGAACATATTCTATTTCAGCATCACTAAAATCTAAATCTGTTACTTCTATCATAAATACACCAATACCTACTCCAAATAATACAATTGAAGCAATAAAAGTTATAAGAAGTCTTAAAGTATTAAATTTTAAACTGAATATAAATCTATACAATAATTCACAAATCCATATAAATCCAACAAGTAATCCAAATGAAGCAATAATAATTCCTAAAAATAAGTAATACTTAATTGAAAATTCAATTGACATTGCAAATAATACAGATGAAGTTACTAAACCGCAAGCCATACCAATTAGTATGAAGAACGCAACAATTTTAAATCCAAATAGTATTAACTTACCAACAAAAGTCATAAAAGAATTATCTTCTTTATATAGTCTTTCTTTTTTATTTTCTTTTCTTAATTCTTTTACTTCATCTTTATCTTTTTTAGTATTTTTATTTTTACTCTTAACTTTAGATTCACTTACTGATACATTAAAACTACCTAATATTTTTTCATTCATTATTTTAATAAATACTATATAGGCAACTACTACATATACTAGATTAATCACAACACCAACAATAGTGCTAATTATTGTATAGAATTTATAAGGTATAGGTGAAATTATATTTTCAAATCCATCTTGTAATAAATAAAATGGTATTTTTACAATCGCACAAATTAACAAGGCTATTAAAATATATATAAGTAACTGTATAATGTCTTTAAAATTACCATTAGAGAATATCTTAATAGTTTTATCAAATACTTCTTTAGTAGTATTCACTATATCATTAACAAAATTACTTTGTCCTTTATTATAATTTTTATTTATTTTATATGCATCAAGTATACCAGCAACTAATTCATCAATATCACCAAATTCACTAGTTGCATCAGTTTCGTTAACACCTGATTTTATCTTTTCATCTATATGTTCACTATATTCACTTATTATATCTTCAACTTCATCTTCATTTAATATATTAAGTTTATCTTTTAATTTGTTAATAAATTCATCTTTTGTCATTTAGACTCACTCTCCTTTATAAAAGTATTAACACTTTTTTCAAACTTTTTCCATTCTTCTAATAAATCATTTTTTCTTTTTTCACCTAGAATTGTTAACTTATAATATTTTCTACTAGGACCTCCAGTTGATTCTTTTAGATATGTTTCAAAATAGTTTTCATTTGTTAATCTCTTTAATATTGGATATATAGTTCCTTCATTAACATTTACTACTTTACTAATTTCTTCTACAAGTTCATAGCCATATCTATCTTTTTTAGATGCAAATAAAAGTACCAACAACTCTAGAACGCCTTTCTTAAATTGTGTATCCATTCATCCACCTCAAAAAAATAATATCACTACTACTATGTATTGTCAAGTAGTGTTTATTACATAATAATATATTTTATGATTAAAAGTATTAATAAATGTAAAGGATAAAATAAATAAAAGAAATATTTATTAACTTTAAAATTAGTTTTTGTTTTAATAAGTATAAAGAATAAAGCAAATATTGAGCATGATGTAACACAACAAAATATATTTTTTGTTATAAAGAAATCCAATAAGTAACTAAAATAAAACGTTATATATGAAATACATAGTAAAACTTTATTATTTCTAAAATAATAAAATATTGGTACAATAAACAAATATATTATAGAGTAATCAAATTTCAATAAAAATGGAATTACAACTAAAAAAGGAATATACCACCACTTCTTATTATCAAGTGAATAATATAATAACAATTCAGCTATTAATGTAAACATTATATTTGGAGTATATATATTAAAAAGTAATATATATATTGGTTGACTTATAATACCTATCATCAAAATTCTTTTTATATATTTTTTTAAATCTTTTGTATTAAAATATCCTATCATAATACAAAATGTAAATAATGGAAAAGCAATTCTACCAATAGAACGCATTATCAAGTTATTAGAAAAAAGTGTATAACCTGCATGATCTATAAACATAGATATAATAGCAATCAACTTTAAAAAATTAGTATCCATGTTAAGAATAGTACAATTGTTCTTGCTTTCCATATTACCACCACATAAATTTTATCATATCAATAAGGCTATGTAAATTAACGAATATTTTACACATAAAAAATAGATTGTATGTAAACAATCTATTTAGTTTCTATTCTATTAAATAGTATTTCTGCCTCATTAAGAGTTATATCAGTTTCTAAATTACCAAATTCTAAAGTGTTAAACTCAGTATTTTTAGTATTTAACATTTCGAATATTTTATCACTAGTTCCTGGTATATATGGTCTTAATAATATAGCAGATATTCTAATACATTCAAGTAAGTTATATAGTACTGTTCTAAGTCTATCAGCTTTAGTTTCATCTTTAGCAAGTATCCAAGGAGTAGTATCATCTATATATTTATTACTTTTCTTTAATAACTCAAATATATCTTCAAGCGCTTCATTAACTTTTAATGAATTCATTTTTTCATCAACTAATGCTGGTAACTCTTTAGCATAGCTAATAAGTGTTTCATCAATTTCTTCACTTACACCCGGATTTTCTACTTTAGATTCAAAATACTTTTTACTCATCGCAATAGTTCTATTTACTAAATTACCAAGTGTATTTACAAGATCTGCATTAGTCCTAGTAATAAGTGCTTCTTCACTAAAGTTTCCATCATTTCCAAAAGGAACTTCTCTTAAAGCAAAATATCTAACAGCATCTACACCATAGGTATTAATATATTCTCTTGGATCTTTATAGTTTCCAAGTGATTTAGATATCTTACCGCCATCTATAATTAACCAACCATGTCCAAATACTTGTTTTGGTAAATCAATACCTAAACTCATACACATACAAGGCCATATAATAGTATGAAATCTTACTATTTCTTTGCCTACTAAATGTAAATCAGCTGGCCAATATTTCTTAAATTTCTCACTATTTCTATCAGGATATCCAAGTGAAGTAATATAGTTAGAAAGAGCATCTACCCA
>OIZT01001589.1_pt1 | contig 9998 bp, 6 predicted proteins | sample 1588611 | NCBI WGS metagenome assembly OIZT01 (sample SAMN03283278) | human gut metagenome | biome: human-associated habitat; material: feces | host: Homo sapiens | place: Peru | collected 2012
AGGATGGTCTAGTGCCGAAAATCTTGATTTCTAAAGCCTTTTCTTTTTTTATATTTTATTGTTTTGTCATTGACAAATGGCACAACATATCAGGAGAAACGAAGATAACTCAAATCTGCCCCGTTTCCGCCACCTTTTCTTTATTTCAAAAACTTAAAATATGAATAATGAACTAAGCTATTTTTCCGTTCATCATTCCCCAGACAAAACATGCAAGCTCTCTTGCTCCAGCTGCGGAAGAAACGTTGTAATTTTTTCCACGTTCTTCAAGATGCCTCATCTTCGTTCTGATTCGTTTTGTTGCCTTATCTGCATACGCCACAATTTCAGGGCTTGCATTCTTTTGCCTTTCAAGAATCCTCTTGGATTTCTGCCCGTAAGGATTCGTCCTTTTTATTGCCTTCGCCGACTCACAGAACAAAGCCCTCACGCGCTTGTTCCCCGCTTTCGTGAGCGGAAGCATATTTTTAGTCTTTCCGCTGGAATCTTCTCCAGGACAAAGGCCAAGATAACTTACGAACTGAGCTGCCGTCGCAAATCTTGTAAAATCATGGATTTCCACGGCTGTCTCAACCGCTGTAGTTACATCAATACCAGAGAAACATACAAGCTTATCAACCTTATCCTTTATAATTTCTAGCTCTGCAATTTCTCTGATTTTCATATCCATTAGCTCAATTTTTGCTTTCAGACTGTAGACTTCCGAAAGATACTCATTGAAAGCCTCCTGCATCCATTTTTCTGAGAACTGAACGGTCTTTACCCATTTGAAGAATTTTTCAGTCCAGTAATTTCCGCTTTCAGGATACGATTTTCCGTTTCTCAGCAGGAATGAAAGAAGTTCCTGTTTTGCTTTTTTGAACATCCGTTTCTTTGCATCTCTTGCTCTTGTATATTCCTTCAGGGCCTCCATTTCTTCACTCGGAAGATGAACCTGACTGTAAGATTTATATGCAAGGATTCTCGCTATTGCCCTCGCATCAATTCTGTCTGTCTTAACCCGTCTCTTTCCATCCGGATTCGACATTGTTGTCGGTGCCATAACTACGCAGCCATAACCAGCCTTTTGTAATCCGCGGCAAAGACCATATCCAGTTGGGCCTGCTTCATAACCACAAGCAAATAAAATTTCTTCCCTGTGTTTTTTCTTTATTGCCTCCAGGTATTTTATTACAGCTTTCGTTGTTGCCTTGATTGTCATTTCATCAGAAAGTTCATTCTTGTGAAAATCAAAGCAGCAAAGTGAATAGGTGTCCTTGTGAACATCAATTCCAATGTACAAAATCTTCTCGTTTCGTGTTATAATTTCCATGCAGTGCCTCCACTTTGTATGAGGTAATGCCCATACTGTTAATTTTATCATTAACATTTTGACGCTAAATCCACGTTTTTACAAACTGGATGGCACTACATATTGTCTATCTAGAATTTTCTCAAAAATAAATGATTGTGCTCCAGATCGATGTACTGATAATGGAAACTTTACCTGTTTTCCTACTTTATTACCTGATGACGAATCCGTTGCAGGAAATTTATCAAGACCAAATTTTGATTCATCAAATGATAAATCTTTAACTAATTCTTGTATAATACTATATCCAATTTTTTTTGATATCTTCTCTTCAAAAATAATCCAAACATGGATTCCACGTCTTCCTGAAAACTCAGTGATATATGATATACCTATTTCATCAAGTTTTTTTAAAACTGATGTTTTGATTAAATTATATAATTCATCTAAAGGAGGATTTGTTTTCTTTTTACAATCAAAATCCAAACATATCCATTTTATTAATCCTCCTGGATTTTGTTGATAACAACCGGCAGAACCTCTTCTTCTGAGCATCTCTGCAAGTAAATATTCATCATATTGAATATAACAAGTTGCATATCTACCATCTTTCTGTTGAATAGCAATTGCAGATGAATTAACAACGAGTAATTCATAAAGTCTCTGGGCAATCTTTTTTCTTATTAATTCATCATCCATTTTTTATTCCTTTCCATCACTCAATACAAAAGTCCTAAGTACAGAATCAATCTTCATTGAAAGCTTAAAGGCAGAAATTTGTTCCCCTTCAAGTTTTTCAATATAACCTTTTGCAATCTCACGATTTACTTTTTCTTTTAAGGTAGAGAATCGACCAAAGTCGTCGATATTTGCTTCTGTAATATCTAATTTCATAAAATCAAGCAGTTCTTGGTTCGGAACCCCAAACGAGTTTGCAAATTCTGTAATTCTTTTCGTTCGATCCGAAATCATATACTCTGTAATATAATCACGAAGTGTTTTTGTTGGATCAGCTTTTACATCTCCGCTTTGTACCTGATGAATAAATACATTTGCAAATTTTTGTTCTTCCTGGCTCAAGCTTCCAAAAGTTTTATGAAGTTCATTTAGGGCTTCCTGAATCTGCTCTTCTTTATCCGAATCTAAAACCTTAAGGAACTTTACAAACTTGCTGTTCATATAAGCAGTATCAATCATTCCAGTATTTATTTCTGTAATATAACCCTTTATATCATAAGGAACATCATCAGGACCTGTGCCGGAACCTGGAGTATGAGTCTTAGTCAAATCTTTATATCGCTGCAGCAATGCATTGTAATTTTGACTTGAAAGATTTGCTTCTGATGGAACTGGAACTACAACTCGTTCTTCAAAAATTGGAGTTCCTTCATCTGTCTTCTTTCCTGTATCAATTTCTTCTGTACGATGTGGAAGACATTTATCAAATTCAAATCCCTGGATCTTTGCAGCATCTAAATACTTATTGTATTCATTGAAAAGTTTAGCAAACTTTTGTTTGTCTTCTTTTGATTTTGGAAGGCTATCAAAGTTTTCTATTTTGTTGTCTTTAAAAATCTGAACAATAGAATAAGCAATACGGTTCATCTCTACTACATTCTTTTCAATTTTGTTTACAAAGATTCCAAAAGGCTTGTCACCAGAATAGAGTTTAAAAGCTGCCTCTATATACTTTTCCATAGAATGTGGCTTTCGGTAATAACAGATTGTTCCATGCCTTTTGTCATTGCCAGAAAGACGATTTGTGCGGGAGAATGCCTGAATGATACCTTCGAAATACATCACTTTATCCATGTACAAAGTATTCAGCCATTTTGAATCGAAGCCTGTAAGCATCTGGTCAACAACAATTAAAAGACTAAGCTGCTGTTCCGGTTTATTATTGATTCCTTTATATACATCTTTGTGAGACAGTCGCATTGAAAGGTCTGTCTTGAAGTCTGCGTATGTCGCAATCTTAAACTCTTTAGAATAAGTCTTGTTGTAATCAGTCAGAATCTCTTTTATACCGTCAATCTTATCTATTGTTCCTGGTGCATTGTTATCACTTGGATCAAAGAGAGCAGTTATCTTTAATTGTGTATTTCTTGATTTAAAAACCCTATAATACTCTATTGCTTCCGGAATGGAACTTGTTGCAAAAATCGCATGATATTTATTGTTCTGACTCAGGACCGTCCAGTTTTCAAGGATATTATTCACTACCATTGTACGATGTTCGTCACAATCATACTGAGAGTTAGGAAGATAGTCTTCTATGCCCTTAATGTAATTGCCGTTATCATCTTCGTAACCAGCCATTGGAACCTGAGCTTTATCCATATATTTATTGAATACAGCTTTTTTGTTTTCATCACTCATTGCATCCTGAACATCATTTGCCTTTGCCTTTTCAAGTGCAATTACCTGACGCAAATCCTTGTCCTTATAAGTACAGACTTTTATCGGGTCGAATCCAAGAACATTACCGTCACGGATACCGTCAGCAATTGAATAACGATGGATTTCGTTTCCAAACAAACTGGCAGTTGTACTCATCTTCTTTGAGTTTTCATCATGTATTGGAGTTCCTGTAAAACCAAAGAAAATAGCTCTTGTGAATGTCTTCTTAATATCTCGAAGCATGTTGCCAAAAGTTGAACGGTGACATTCATCAATAATAAAGACAGTTCTCTTAGAATTGATTTTCTCCAAATCTTTTTGGGTAACAGGTCCGTCTTCCGCAATATTACTTGCTTTCTGAATTGATGTTACGATTAAGACTTCATTTGTTTTATCACTCTTTAATTTACTTACAAGCTGTCTTGTATTATCTGTTGCCTGAACTTCTGTTGTCTCATCTGCAAAATTCTGGTACTGCAATAAACTCTGTGTACCAAGTTCAATGCGGTCCATCAAGAATACAACTTTATCAGCAAGACCGGAGTCTGCAATAAGCTGTGCTGTCTTGTAAGAAGTCATTGTTTTTCCAGAACCCGTTGTATGCCATGTATATCCGCCAAGGATTCCTTTTGTAGAAACTTCATTGTTATCCCAATCATGTTTTGCAACAACATCGCTGATTCCGCTGGATGCATAATACTGATAGCTGCGCATAACTTTTAGAACACCATCTGTTTTATCTGCAACGGTATACCAGCCAATCATCTGATGGGCCATAGGAATATAAAGGAACTTTGATGCAATATCTTTCCAGTCATTTATTGGTTCGTTATTGAAATCAGCCCAGTGAAAAAAGAAATCTTCATTGAACTTTCCATCAGGTCCCGGATTTGCAAAATAAACTGTTTCTTCAGGATTCATTGCCACGAAAATCTGTACAAGGGAGAACAGCCCTGTAAAGACTCCTTCATGCGCATATTTTTGAATCTGCATTGTGGCTTGGCTTACAGGAATACCAGTCTTTTTTAATTCAATATGAATTACAGGCATTCCGTTAATAAGCAACATTAAATCACCACGACGGTTAGGATATATATCATCACGGCATTTGAATTTTGGTTGTTCAACAATTTGATAGCGGCTTTTTCCGGCTTTAATTTCAAGACGGTCATAAATTTTAAGGCTAACTTCTTTTCCACGATGAGCGACATCAGCAGAATTATTATCACGTTTGATGCTTACTGTTTTTCCATTTATAAACTGATTCAATGCAAGTGGAGTTCTGAGTTTTGTAATTTGATCAACAAGCTGCTGTATTTCATTAGGACTTAATGGGACGTCATTTAATTGATCAATACCAGAGTTATTCTTAAAAAGAATATTAGCCCAGTTATGAATCAAATCTTCTTCAGTTGGATATTTGATTACTTCTCGTTCCCAACCTTTTTCAAAGAGAAGATTTATTAGTTCTTTTTCAAATTTTAGTTCGTCATCAAATGCCATATGCAATACTCCAGAAAGATAATATTTAATAAATCTATGAATGGTCTATTTGAATTTGCTTTATTCCATCTTTCCAATTTCCTGTATATTCAAATTCGATACATTTTGTTCTTGTAGGATAATTTGAGGCTCCAAACATCAATTCGATTCTATATTTACCCTTTTTGAAAATATTACTAGCTTTATGATTTGCGTCTACCCATAAAAGTGTATCAAATATAATTTCATTTTGGTTATCGTTAATAATATGAATAAAATCACAGTACTTTTCCATTTTTGGAGCTATGCGTTCTTCTACAGTTGTTCTTTTATCATTATCATGATAAGACCAACAAAGATTCATTGGTAAAAAATTATCTAAAGACTTATAGCTTGATTGTTTTTCATCAAATATTTCACATTTTGACAACATTATTTGAATATTTAATGCATCGATATTTCCTTGGTTCACAACTTTTAATCTATAAAAATATGCTTCAAAAGAAACCTCTTGTTTCCAGGCTAACAATTTTTCAAGTTCGCTATCAATTGAAAAATTTTTTTCTATTTCGGAAAGTGGAACATAGTTTACACCACCAATTTTTGTAAGATTAACAGAAGGAAATGATAATTCAAAATCTAATTGAAGATTTGGATGACTAGATAAAGCTTTTAGTTTGTCACCGAAAACAGCAATTGCAGCTGTAACAAAAAGTGTCAAACCATAAATTACAGCAGAACAGAAATCAATTATTTCTGTTCTTTTCCACTCAGAAAAAAACTTGTTTGTTGCAATAATGATTTTTGGTACTACAATATATAAAATAAATATTATTATCTCCATTATAAAAAGTTTAAAATATATTTTTTTTATTGCTGGGTCTTTACAAAAGATTCTCATTATTGAGAAGAAAAAAATGTTGATTAATAATGCATATATTATTGCGCAGATTATTCTTATACTCATTTTTCCCTCACACGAACATCTTCTGTAAAAGAGATTTTTTTATATTCTTTAGTTTATCAATTTCTTTCTGCTGTACGCTGATAAGAGAATCGTATTTTGAGAAGAATTGCCCGATTTTTTGTTGCTCTGTTATAGATATTGGATAATATATTACAGTATCAACGATAGCTGATTTAGAAATTGAGGATACTTTTGTTCCCTGAATCAGTGGCAATAATTGATTGTGAAAAGATTCTGAATTAATGCAAAATCCCAAAAAAGTTGGAGCAAATTCAATCTTTGGTCTCACCGCAATTGTGTGCAACCCTGCCGCTAATAATTCCGTACAATTCTGAATTTCTGTACACTTCCCAACTGTGTTATCTTCTGCAGCATCTGCAATAACAATATCTCCATTTTTAAGTATGCTCTTCGAATACTGTTTCGGAGCATTAATCTGTGTAATGTATGGCAAAGACGCAGTAGAAACATTCAAAATCTCACCAAATTTAATTAACACATCACCATAATGAAGGCTTTTTATATATCCTTTTTCATAGTTTAGTTCATCTCTTGAAAAGCTGTTGTTGCTTAGAAATGAGAAGCAATCTTCAAAGTTAATTGAAGCCCATTCTTTATTTGATTCAAACCGCATTTCTGGCACTTTCTCGCCTGCCTTTGGGAAACATTTTTGCAACAGAGATTTTTTTACAGATTTTAAGCTTTCAAGTTTCTGTGTTTTTGTTTGAATAAGGGTATCGATTTGTGATAAAAAAAATCCTATTTTTTGTTGTTCCCTTACTATAGGAACAAGGATTTTTTCATTTAAAAAGAAATTTTCATCTAATTTATTTGAGGATGTATAGGATACTTCAATACACTTGGTAAGTTTTGGAAACATAATATTTTCATTCTGAATAGCATATTTCCAATAACTTAAATTGTACTCATCTTTATGTTTATAAATTGGAAATAATTCCGAAATAACTCCATCTCCAATATCATTTTCAACAAAACGTCCTAACTTAAACTCTTTATTAGAATGACCTTCAAATGCAATATCACTTTTTCTCATAACATATGTACGAGTATCTATGTTATTTGAGGTTACTTTTTCTGGTTCTTGAAAATACATTTTTGCAACAGAAATCCAACGATCATATCCAAATTGACCATTATTTCGTTCCATTCGTCGTTCAAACAAGTCTTGAAATATTTTCTCTTCCCATTCATCTTCAAAACCACTAAACCTCAGTTGTGGTACTTTCTGTTCATTCATCATTAGTTACCACCAAGAATAGATTTAAGAGTTTCAAGACCTTTAATATCAAAGTCATTGCCAGTCAATTCTCCCATCAGAGAGAAGAGCTCATTTTGAGTTGTTTCTATCTGTTTATTTAGACTTGTAAGCGTAACAGCATATTTTTCTGTAAGTTTTTTTATTGCATCAATAAAATCTGCTACAACAGAACATGGCATTTCATTTAATGAATCAACAAGCGGTGTAATCCATTTCTTTTCTAGAAGCATTTTTACTTCATCATCAGTAAGAGTTTCAATTTTTTTGATTGTATTTTCTTCCAGACGTTTTGTAATCTGAATAATTTCTTTTCTGATTGTTTTTATCTTTTCTGTCAGTTTTTTCTGCTGCTTTTTCTGTTCATCAGTAAGCTCTATTTCTTCTTCACCTTCTTCGGTTTCTGGAATCAGTTCTGCAAGTTCAGAGAATTTTGCTTCAAGCTTTCTATTCTGTTCTTCAATGTTTTGGAGTTCTGAGGCAAAATACATTTTCTGCACAAGCGCAAAATCCATGATTCTGCCTTTCCATCCATCCTGAACTTCTTCTTTTCCTTTCATCACAAGATTCGGTTCAACCTTGCGGCAGGCTTCAATTCCTTCTGTTGAAATGATTTCCAAATCAATCGCTATCTTTTGCCATTCGTCATCAAGACTCTGGTATGCTTCGTATTTATCCACAAGAGAAACATTCTGAAGACGGTCAAAAATCTGCTGTGCAATAGTGTCTTCTTCTTTGTTGGCGTTAAGAGATTTAAGGTTATTTATGAGTTCAGACTTCAAGAAAGCTTTTAGAGTTTCAAAGGATTTTTTATAGTCTTCTTCAAAATTCTTAACATCTTTGTTGACGAGCACAACTTCTTTTATCTGCTCAATCCTCAATTCATAATAAGAATCATTTACTTTGTTAAAAAGTTCATTTTTCAAAATTGGAAATGCTTTCCAGTAAGGCTCAAACTTTTCAATTTCGGGAGCCGGGATTCCGCCCGAAACTGTTGCAAAAATATCATAGTATTCAGCATCTTCGCTTGAATCTACATAGCGGGGAATATTAAGGTTGTAGTCGTTGTTTCGGATTTCTTCCTTGCTGACTACACGACTGAATTTTTCTACATTCTTTCGTTCTGTAACGACATCAATAATTCTCTTAATATCACTTGCAAGCAGTTTATTCTGTTTACCTGATTTTGAAAAATGCTTTGATGCATCTATGATTAAAACATCATTGTTATCACGATTCTGTCTTAAAACCATAATGATTGTAGGAATCCCTGTACCAAAGAAAATGTTTGCAGGAAGTCCGATGATTGTATCAATCTTGTTATTCTCTATAAGGTTCTTACGGATTTCGTATTCATCTTCGCCCTTTGCTCCGTCTTTTCCAGCCTTACCACGGAACAATACTCCATGCGGTAAAACAATAGTCATAATTCCGCTCGGCTTAATGTGGTACAAATCGTGCAGCAAGAATGCATAATCAGCTTTGCTTGCAGGTGCAAGACCATATTCATAACGAGGCTGAATTCCCTTGTTTGTCGGGTCCCAGTGCTGAGAATACGGCGGATTTGAAACTACCGCATCCACGTACAACGGATCGTAGGTGCTTTCCGGCTCTGACTCATCAAAGAACGGCCAGTCCTGTTCAAGTGTGTCTCCGTTTCTGGTTACGATGTTGCTTGGATTAATTCCACGCATTACAAGATTCATACGGGTAAGATTGTATGTAGATTCTATAAGTTCCTGAGCATAATATTTAATATTGTCTTCTTTGTTGATATGCTTTGAAAGTGCCTTACCAATTGTAATAAGAAGAGAACCTGAACCAGAGGTCGGGTCATAAATTTCAAAAGTTTCCTGCTTATGATCTTTAATATGATTTGCAACAATTTCTGCCATCAATACAGAAACTTCGTGAGGTGTATAAAACTCTCCAGCTTTCTTTCCCGCATTTGCTGCAAACATGGAAATTAAATATTCATAAATGAAGCCTAAAACATCGTAGTCCTGCTTTCCATCCATTGGAATATCTTTAATAAGATTAAGAAGATCACTCACAGCCTTTGTCTGACTTCCGGCACTGTCACCGAGTTTTGAAAGACCAGTGTCGAGGGTACGGAAAATGTTTGTAAAAACTTTCTTATGGTTCGGATTAGATGAAATAAGTCGGCTGAATGCAGAAAGAGCGTCACGGACATTCTTGATGTTGAAGTCTTTTCCTTTTGAAATCCAGGTTGTAAAAAGATTTTCGTAGGCGATAAAGTAACCCAAGTTATCCTGAATATTTTTTACGACTTCCTTGTCGTTTTCGTTTATTTCTTTGAGTTCTTCATCTGTGATACCTTGAGATTTTAGGTAGGCAATTTCTTTATCCGAAAGAAATTTATAGAAGATAAATCCTAAAATATAATCTTTGTATTCGTTTGCTTCGATTTTAGAGCGCATTTTGTTGGCGCTTTCCCATATTTTAGATGCAAGCTGCTGTTTGTTCATTTTATTTAATCCTTTTCTAGTTTAACTCTTCAATTTCTGTCTTAATACGAAGCACAATCTTATTTTTCTGCATAAACTGCTGCTGAGCAATTT
>OIZT01001591.1_pt1 | contig 9986 bp, 7 predicted proteins | sample 1588611 | NCBI WGS metagenome assembly OIZT01 (sample SAMN03283278) | human gut metagenome | biome: human-associated habitat; material: feces | host: Homo sapiens | place: Peru | collected 2012
TGGTAACCATTACCTTCCATATAACCGTCGCGTGCCGTGGTAGCCCCGATGATTCGGGCAATGTCCTTAGCCACGCTCGGTTTCTCTGCTATACAAACTATCATTCTTTATTCTAATTTCTCTTTGCAAAGGTACAATAAAATAATGAGATAGCCATCATTTCGCCTTCTTTTTCTCATGGCAGGGAATAAAAAAGCCCCGTAAGGCTTGGACACAATCTAGAACTTGTGCCTTGCCTTACAGGGCGTATTTTATAAATATCTGCGTAATCTGCGTGAGATTCCTTTGCTGCGGATTTCAAATCCGCAGAGCCTAAAAAGGTTAGGACATTTTTTTACGCCGGATTTCAAACCCGGCGGGACGCCTTGCGGAAAAATCCGTGTAATCCGTGTAATCCGTGCCTAAAAAACAACGAGATTACTCGTACTCCTGCCAGCTCTTAATCTGAAGCTGATCCTGGCTCAATGTGCAGAATGCTTCGATAAAGGCTGAAGCCAGACGGGCATTGGTGATCAGAGGAATGTTGTGGTCGATGGCGCCACGACGGATTCTGTAACCATTGGTCAGCTCACGCTTGGTGTGATTCTTAGGGATGTTGACGATGAGGTCGAACTTGTGGTCAGCAATCATCTGCATTACGTTAGGGAGATCCTTGTGCTCCTCATCAGGCCATCCTACGGCTGTAGCCTTCACGTTGTTCTCGTTCAGGAACTTCGCTGTGCCGGCTGTAGCGTAGATGGTGTAACCGTTCTTCACCAGTGCCTGGGCTGCATCGAGCAAAGAAGCCTTCTCCTTAGCGCCACCGCTTGAAAGCATAATGCCCTTGTCCTTTGAAGGAATCTTGTAGCCGGTGGCAATCAATGAGTTGAGCAATGCCTCCTCGAAAGTATCACCCATACAACCTACCTCACCGGTAGAACTCATATCCACACCCAAAACTGGGTCGGCGTTCTGCAAGCGGGCGAATGAGAACTGTGAAGCCTTCACGCCCATGCGGTCGATATCGAAGGCAGACTTGTCTGGCTTCTGATATGGAGCATCGAGCATGATGCGGGTAGCAGTCTCGATAAAGTTGCGCTTCAATACCTTGCTCACGAATGGGAATGAACGGGATGCACGGAGGTTACACTCGATAACCTTCACATCGCGACCCTTAGCCAAGTACTGGATATTGAAAGGACCCGAGATGTTGAGCTCCTTGGCAATGGCACGTGAAATCTTCTTGATCTGACGGGCTGTAGCGAAGGAAATCTGCTGAGCTGGGAAGGTCATGGTAGCGTCACCTGAGTGAACACCAGCATACTCTACGTGCTCTGAAATACCATACTCTACAATCTCACCGTTCTGAGCCACACCGTCGAACTCAATCTCGTTGGTCTCTGTCATAAACTGGGAGATAACCACTGGGTACTCCTTAGAAACCTCAGAAGCTGCCTCCAGGAAGCGACGCAACTCATCATCATCGTGGCAAACGTTCATGGCTGCACCGGAAAGAACGTAAGATGGACGAACGAGAACTGGATAGCCTACCTCGTCGATGAACTTCTGAACATCCTCCATAGATGTGAGGGCGCTCCACTTAGGCTGGTCGATGCCGAGCTTATCGAGCATGGCAGAGAATTTACCACGGTTCTCGGCACGGTCGATGTTGACAGGAGATGTACCCAGGATTGGTACAGACTGGCGATGGAGCTTCATAGCCAGGTTGTTTGGAATCTGACCACCTACAGAAACAATCACACCACGTGGTGACTCCAGGTCGATGACATCGAGTACACGCTCGAATGAAAGCTCATCGAAGTAGAGACGGTCGCACATATCGTAGTCGGTAGATACGGTCTCCGGGTTGTAGTTGATCATGATTGACTTGTAACCCAACTTGCGGGCTGTGTTGATGGCGTTTACTGAACACCAGTCGAACTCTACAGAAGAACCGATGCGGTAAGCACCCGAACCGAGAACGATGACAGACTTCTCGTTCTTGTAGTAGTTGATGTCGTAACCCTCTACGGCGTATGTCATGTAGAGATAGTTGGTGAGGTCAGGATGCTCGCTAGCCACAGTAGGGATGCGCTTTACAGCTGGCAGAATGTTCAGCTTCTTACGCTGGGCACGAACTGCGAGCACCTCCTTCTCCATATTGGTGTTCTGAGTCTTCAATACGAAGCGGCCAATCTGGAAGTCAGAGAAGCCCAATACCTTAGCCTCGCGCAATACCTCGGCAGGAATCTCCTCCAGAGTATTATATTCAGAAAGCTTGTGCTTGTAATCTACGATATTCTTCATGCGCTCGATGAACCAAGGATCAATCTTGGTCAGCTCCTCGATGCGCTCGATGGTGTAGCCTTCCTCCAGAGCCTGAGCGATGGCGAAGATACGGAGGTCGGTAGGGTTAGAAAGCTCCTCATCCAAATTATCGAACTTGGTGTGGTCGTTGCCAACGAAACCGTGCATTCCCTGACCAATCATACGGAGACCCTTCTGGAGCATCTCCTCGAATGAACGGCCGATAGACATGATTTCGCCTACAGACTTCATGGAAGAACCAATCTTGCGGCTTACACCGGCAAACTTGGTAAGGTCCCAACGAGGAATCTTGCAGATCATATAGTCGAGTGATGGAGCTACATAAGCTGAGTTAGGAGTACCCATCTCGCCAATCTGGTCGAGTGTATAACCGAGGGCAATCTTAGCTGCAACGAAGGCGAGCGGATAACCGGTAGCCTTAGAAGCGAGGGCAGAAGAACGGCTCAAACGAGCGTTGATCTCGATGATACGGTAGTCGTTGGTCTCAGCGTTGAAAGCATACTGGATGTTGCACTCACCCACGATGTTGAGGTGACGAACACACTTCACGGCGATGTCCTGCAACATCTTCACCTGCTCGTCGGTAAGAGAACAGGTAGGAGCCACAACGATAGATTCACCAGTGTGGATTCCCAGTGGGTCGAAGTTTTCCATAGAGGCAACGGTGAAGCAACGGTCGTTCGCATCACGGATGCATTCGAACTCAATCTCCTTCCATCCCTTCAAGCTCTCCTCAACGAGCACCTGAGGTGCGAAAGTGAAGGCAGATTCAGCAATCTCCTTGAACTCCTCTTCGGTCTTGCAGACACCAGAACCGAGACCACCCAGCGCATAGGCAGAACGGATCATGATAGGGTAGCCGATGTTGCGGGCTGCAGCCACAGCCTCCTCCATGTTCTCGCAAGCGTGGCTTACAGGAACCTTGAGGTCAACCTTGTTGAGCTCCTTCACGAAGAGGTCGCGGTCTTCTGTGTTCATGATAGCCTCTACCGAAGTACCCAACACATCCACACCGTACTCCTTGAGCACACCGTTGAGGTAAAGTTCTGTACCAACGTTCAAACCCGTCTGTCCACCCCAAGCCAGCATGATGCCGTCAGGGCGCTCTTTCTTGATAATCTCAGTTACAAAAAAAGGTGTCACCGGCAAGAAATAAACCTTGTCAGCAATACCTTCACTTGTCTGAATTGTAGCAACATTTGGATTAATGAGGACGGAACTAATACCCTCCTCGCGCAAGGCCTTGAGAGCCTGCGAACCGGAATAGTCAAACTCACCTGCCTGGCCGATTTTCAAAGCACCGGAACCCAGTACGAGGACTTTCTTAAGCTGTTTCTTCATCATGTTATATAACTATAAGTTTGTTCTTTATATGTCTTATTATTTATGTTTTTAGCAACTAAACTGTATTTGCGTTAGTTCACAAATGGTAGACACACTATTTCGAGTTGCAAAGTTACGCTATTTATTTGATTATTCCAAATTTTCTGCAAATCTTTACAGTTAAATAACATCAATTATTATTATTTCTTCTCTAGAATGTCGTATTTCTGCAATTATTTTGTTACTTTTGCAGCGGCTTTTAGTCATGTAGAAAATGAATAAAAAATAGCAAACAAGATAAATATACAACAATGAAAGTCGGATTATTCGTCCCTTGCTATGTAGATGCCTTATACCCTGAAGCGGGTGTGGCTACATACAAGTTGCTCAAGCATTACGGACTGGACGTGGGTTATCCCGAAAAACAGACTTGCTGCGGTCAGCCAATGGCAAACGCTGGTTTTCAGGACAAGTCGGAGAAGGTCATTGAGACATTTGATGAACTGTTCAAGGATTACGATTACATCGTAGCTCCTTCTGCATCATGTGCCGCTTACGTGAAGGTGTATTACCCTAAGATTCTTGAGGGTAAGCACGAGTGTGTTTCCTCTAATAAGATTATGGACGTTGTGGAGTTTCTTCACGATGTGCTGAAGGTGGATCATGTGCCTGGCAAATTCCCGCATGAGGTCAGTGTGCACAACAGTTGCCATGGTGTGCGCGAGCTTGGATTGTCGTCTCCTTCTGAGCGACACATCAAGCCATTTAACAAGATTATCGACCTGTTGAATATGGTGGAAGGTATTACCATCCACGAACCGGAGCGCAAGGATGAGTGCTGCGGATTCGGTGGTATGTTCTCTATCGAGGAGCCTGCCGTTTCTACCCGTATGGGCGAGGACAAGATCAAGCGTCACATGGCTACGGGTGCCGAATATGTTACCGGACCGGATTCTTCCTGCCTGATGCACATGGCTGGTATTGCCAAGAAGGAGAATATGCCGATTAAGTTTATCCATGTTGTTCAAATTTTAGCTGCAGGATTATGAGTACAGAACATTCCAAAAGAGCTGCGAAGTTTACGCAGAACGTAGAGAAGACCACCTGGCACGATGCTACCTTCTGGTCTGTTCGTCAGAAGAGAGATAAAATGGCCGAGGGACTTCCTGAATGGGAGGATCTCCGCGAGCATGCGTCTGAAATCAAGATGCACACCATCACCCATCTCGCCGATTACCTCGATATGTTTTCCAAGAATCTGGAGAGCCGTGGGGTGAAGGTGCACTGGGCGAAGGATGCACAGGAATTCAATGAGATTGTGCTCGGTATTCTGAAAGATCATAATGTGAAGAAGATGGTGAAGTCGAAGTCTATGCTCACCGAGGAGTGCGAGATGAACCCTTATCTGGAGCAGCACGGCATTGACGTGGTGGAGACCGACCTGGGTGAGCGCATCATCCAGCTTCTGGGTCAGAAGCCTAGCCATATCGTGATGCCTGCCATCCACCTGAAGCGTGAGGAAGTGGGAAAGATGTTCGAGGAGAAGGGAATCTCCAAGGAAATCGGAAACTACGACCCTACTTACCTGACCCGCTGTGCCCGTCATCATCTCCGCGACCAGTTTATGGAAGCTGGAGCAGGTATGACTGGCTGCAACTTTGGTGTGGCTGCCACCGGCGATTGCGTGGTTTGCACCAACGAGGGTAATGCCGATATGACCACTTCCATGCCTAAGCTCCATATCGTAGCGATGGGTATCGAGAAGCTGGTTCCTGATTATAAGTCATTGGCTGTATTCCAGCGCCTGCTCTGCCGCTGCGGAACAGGTCAGCCTACCACTACCTATACTTCTCATTTCCGTCAGGCTCGTCCGGGTGCTGAGATGCATGTGGTATTGGTGGATAATGGCAGAAGCGATATTCTCGCCGACAAGGACCACTGGCAGACCTTGAAGTGCATGCGCTGTGGAGCCTGCATGAATACCTGTCCGGTTTATCGCCGTTCAGGTGGATACAGTTACACCTATTTCATTCCGGGTCCTATCGGTGTGAACCTGGGTATGCTGAAGAATCCTCAGAAGTACAGCGACAATGTTTCAGCCTGCACCTTGTGCTTGTCTTGCGACAATGTCTGCCCTTCCAAGGTAGGTCCTGGTTCGCAGATTTATGTATGGCGCCAGAGCCTGGAGAAACTGGGCAAGGCAGATCCTGTGAAGAAGGCGATGTCGAACGGTATGAAGTATCTCTTCGACCGTCCTGCGCTCTACACCACAGCCTTGAAGTTTGCGCCACTCGTTAATCTGGTTCCTGAATGCTGCACGCACTTCAGCAATTGGAATGCGTGGGGCATCGGTCACGCCATGCCTGAGTTTGCAAAGAAGAGTTTTCATCAATTATGGAAGGAGGGAAAAGTAAAATGAAGAAAGAAGATTTCCTGAACAAGTTGCGTAAGAATACGCACGTTCAATTCGATATGCCTGCCGTAGATGTCAAGGGAATCCAGTATGAGGATACCTTGAAGCAGTTTATTGAGATGACTGAGTCTGTGGGTGGACACGTGATAGAGGCGAAGGAAGGCGAGAGCCTGGATGAGCTGGTGAAGAAGGCTTATCCGGAAGCCAAGGTCTTTGCTTCTCATCTGCCTGAGATTACCATCGCGCAGAAGAATCCTGATACCGTGGCTGAGGCCAACGACCTGAATGGTACCGATGTGGGTATTGTTCGTGGTGAAGTGGGCGTGGCTGAGAACGGTTGCGTCTGGATTCCTCAGACCATGAAGGAGAAAGCGGTGCTTTTCATCTCGGAATATCTTGTGATTTTCCTCGAAAAATCCAAGATTGTGAACAATATGCATGAGGCTTATGCCCGTATTGAGATGGATCCGAAGTATAATTTCGGTACTTTCATCAGTGGTCCTTCCAAGACTGCCGATATTGAGCAGGCATTGGTTATGGGTGCGCAGGCTGCTCGTGGTGTGACAGTTATACTCTTGTAAAAGGCAGAATGCTGCATTTATAAATAAAGTATAATAGTAGGTAAGTATGCAAAAAACAGGTGTTAACTGTTAACCTGTTAACTCTATAGACAAATCCCGAAGTTCCTGATGTGGAATTTCGGGATTTATATTTTCTTATAATCTCCATTCATACGTATCATAAACCACTCCTCTTCCTCCGAAACCTTCCTTCTGGTGGATGAGGTTGGCGTTGAGGTAGTTTCCTCTGTCTTCGGTCGATTTACCGAAGTCGATGAATGGGGCGTTCCATTTCTTCTGGTTGATGATGTAATCGAAGAGCAGGTCCAGGGCTCCCTCTTCCTTCCCCTTTTCTGAAGCACCGATGTATTGGGTGTGTATTACTTGTGGAGTGATGAAGAGGATGGTTCCTGCAATGACTTCCTCGTCCTTGAGAACAGAATAGCCGATGATGTTTCCCGGAAAACGGCTCATCAGGAGCTGCAGTTCCTCGTTGCTGTGTACGGGACGGGTATGATATTTCTGCTGCAGATTGTTGTTGAGGATGTTCCAGAAGGCAAGCACATCTTCGGGGGTACTTTGTCTGATGATGAGCTGGTTTCTCTTTGCCTTTCTGATTCCTCTTCTTCTCTGTTCTGAGAATCTGAGCTTGTTCTGCAGCGGAATGGTGGTGGATATTTCCCTGGCGCTGAGGCTAGCCTTGCCAGTGTGGATAAGGGCATAGAGATCTTCCTCGGATGGAATCTTGTGATAAATCCAAGGGATTGCCTTATAGGTGAGTTTCGAAAAGCCTTCCTGCTTCAGATAGTTTCCGATGGCTTCGAAGGTTTCGCAGGTAAGCGCTGCTGTCATCTTGTTGCAGGTGAGCAGACCGCCATACGTGAGTCCCTGATGGGAAACCAGTTCTTTTAGAGAAATCTCAATGTCAGAATCAGAACCCACCTTATTGCCGGAAGCAGAAACCACCTCGTTGGCTGGCAGCAAGGCATAGAGCTTGTCCTTATAATAAATCATCAGGGAATGGTCGTGAAATCGGTCCTGATGATAATCCATATAGTTTCTATCAAACAGGAAGGTTCCCTGTCGGGATTGCTTTACGAATTCATTCCAAGTCTGATGGTTTTCTGGGGTGTATCTTTTGACAGTTATCATTCCTGTAGTGGATTAATAGGATTCTCGGATTATCTCTTTCGGGAAGAGATGTAATCCAGAAACTCTTCATATTCATATAGATAATCATCGGCATCGTAAGGCTCTGAGGCGAGTACAAGGCAGACTGCTCCTGGCGAGAAGTTGTCGAGGGTGCGCCAGATTTCCGTATCCAGAAACAAGCCTTGGTCGGGACGGGTCAGATGGTATTGCTTCTTCTCGTGTCCATCGTCCAGATTGACCGTAAAGGAGCCTTTGGCAGCAATGATTACCTGTCGGAGCTGCTTGTGAGCATGTCCACCCCGGTTTTCTCCCTGAGGCACTCCATATATCCAGTAGGCCCGTTTCACCCGGAAGGGAATCTGTTGCATCTTGTCGTCAATAGATACGAAATCACCGGTAGAAGTTGTTTCCAGGGGTAGATCGATGATTTTTCCGATTTCTTTCATTCGTCTAAGGGAATAATAGATACAGAAAACAGAAGTTTCCCCATTTTCTGTACCTATTATATATTATATGTATTGTTTATTTCTTCATATATGGGTCGGTACCCAATACGGTCTTTGCCAGGCGCTTTGCCTTGTCGCGGAGCTGATTGAGGTCATCGCCCTTCTCGCCGTAGCAGAGAACGACACCCATGCGGCGACCCACGTGAGCCTCTGGCTTACCGAAGATGCGGATGCGGGTGTGGTCTTCCTTCAGCGCATCGAGCATGTTGTAGTTCAATGGCTCGGTGCTTTCCTCTGGCGAGAGGATGACGGCAGAACAGCCTACGTGCTCCAGGTGGATTCCGGCGATAGGCAAGCCCATCACGGCACGGAAGTGGAGCTCAAACTCGCTCAGATTGGTAGTGTGACCGAGAGTAACCATACCTGTATCGTGTGGACGAGGACTCAGCTCTGAGAAGATAACCTCTCCCTGCTTGCTCAGGAAGAACTCTACGCCCCAGAGGCCGGCACCCGTCAATGCCTTGGTCACTTCGCCTGCGATGTGCTCAGCCTTCTTCAAAGCCTCCTCAGGAATCTGGAATGGCTGCCAGCTCTCTCGGTAGTCACCGCCTTTCTGTACATGGCCGATAGGTGGGCAGAAGAGGGTAGGACCATCCTTCTGGGTTACAGTGAGGAGTGTGAACTCAGAGTCGAAATCAATGAATTCTTCGATAATCACCTCCTTCACGTCGCCACGGCCTTCTTCCATTGCCTCCTTGTAAGCCTCCTTCAGCTCATCGTCGTTGTGAACATAGCTCTGGCCATGACCGCTGGAGCTCATCAGAGGTTTTACCACGCATGGGAAGCCGATTTCATCGGCTGCGTTCTTGAACTCCTCGAAGGTCTTTGCGTAGAAATACTTGGCTGTGCGCAGACCCAGTTCCTTGGCAGCCAGGTCGCGGATGGCACGGCGGTTCATGGTGTAGTTCACGGCGCGGGCAGAAGGTACAATCTGAATGCCCTCCTTCTCGAAGTCGAAGAGTCGCTCGGTGCGGATAGCTTCAATCTCAGGCACGATGATGTCTGGGTGATGTTTCTCTACCACTGCGGTCAATGCGTCGCCATCGAGCATTGAGAACACTTCTCGCTCGTCGGCTACCTGCATGGCTGGTGCATTGTCATACTTGTCGCAAGCGATGACGTACTGTCCTGCTCGCTTTGCGGCGATGGTAAACTCTTTGCCCAGTTCGCCTGAGCCCAAAAGCATAATCTTCTTCATTATGATTGATAATGTTAAATGTTAAGTGTTAAATGTTAATTTGTTGAGTGTAGGTGTATGATGATAAAGTTAATAGGGCTGGTCTTCATGACGTATGCCCAATTTAACATTTAACATTTAACATTATTATAATGTGTAGATGGACAACAACAAGAAATATTTTGACAGTCCAGAATTCGGACGACTGCTGCAACGCTACGAACGCTCCCTGCAAATGGGCAAGGACGAATACTTCGAGAGCGACGAACTGTCGGACATTGCCGAATACTACTACGACAAAAAAGACAAACCAAGGGCAGAATACGTTCTCGACTATGCTATGCGGCTGCACCCTGGAGCCGTATTGCCACTTGTTTTCAAGGCACGCATAGCACTCATCGACGAGAAGAACATTGAAAAAGCCCGCTACTATGCTTCGCTCATCAGCGACGAGTACGACATCGACTGCCTCTATCTAAAGGCCGAAATAATGATAGCCGAAGACAAACCTGAGGAGGCAAACAGCTTCCTGCGCAACGCTATGGACA
>OIZT01001592.1_pt1 | contig 9970 bp, 11 predicted proteins | sample 1588611 | NCBI WGS metagenome assembly OIZT01 (sample SAMN03283278) | human gut metagenome | biome: human-associated habitat; material: feces | host: Homo sapiens | place: Peru | collected 2012
TAAAGGACTTCGGGCAGGTTTTTTATGCTCTTTGGAGTTTTAGCGGACAGCAATAATATCAGATATTTGTTCTCTTTCTTTTGCTGTAAACAAATGCACTGAGGAGTCAGGATATGACTTGTCTCTTAAAATCTTCAACTGATACAGTCCTTCAACAAATTCATCCGTTATAATCTGATTATCAACATATTGTTTTTTGAACTTTTCAATTTCTGCCTTTTTCTTTACCTCCCTTGTTGATTCTGAAAATTTCTTATAGTCATTTGCAATTATCTCCAAGTCATCATCAAATCCGATACCAGCAAACCTCGATATTATCCTTTCGGTATCATAATCATCAACTTGTAAATCATGTGAATATCTACTTCCTGCCTGTTCCTGCGCTTCCAAGATATACTTGAAACATTTTCCAAGTCCGAAATCAGATGTATCCTCCAAGTCTGCGTTATTTTCATACTTGATACCTTTTTCTGCCAGATTTTCCATAACGGAAAGAATGGAGGTGTATCCTAAAGAGTTATAAAGTTCATCTGTTACGACCCCCACAACAGAACCAAAATCATTGATAACAGGAGCCCCCGACATCCCCATATAGGTAGACAATGCAAAAGAATCTATTCTCCTGACAACAATATCAAACTGATTTGGAATGCTTGTTATGGTACGGACATTCACCACAGAGAACGAAAAGGCATCTACGCCGTTACCTAATTCCTCAGGATAGCCAACAATGGACAAGACTTGCCCCTTTCTGCAATCAGAAGCCAATAATGAATAAAGAGAGCACTCATTTTTATAGGAAACACATGTCAGTATGGCTATGTCTCTATCTTTTGCCAGTTCCTCACAAGTGCATTCCGCAGTTATGCCATTTACACTTATAAATATATCACTATCGTCAGCAACATATTCTGCTACAACATGAAATGCTGTCAGCAATTTCGTTGGTGAAATGAAGAAGGCTGTTCCTCTTTCACTTCCGCACCTGACAGGAACCACAATGCTTCCAGCAACATCCTCAATATTCAAATGTGTATTCATTTTCATTGGTTAGTTTTGCCTTACAGCTTTCTAAGAGTTCTTTATATTCATCTTTTATCAAACATTGAAGTTCTGTAAGGTTCAATATTCTGTTATAATGAACCGTGTGGGATTGAATTCCATCCTCAATAGGATGAAGTATGATTTTCGCCAACGTCTCATAGTTGGGGCCTTCATCTTTCTTTCCTCCAGTTAGGAAATAGTGTTCAGAGTCAACTAGTAGGGAAAGTTCATTACTCATATTGTTTTTGCTTCCATGATGCGGTATCTTGATAGCTTCAAACAAAATATGATTACCGTCGTAGTGCTTCTTTATCGCTTCATACAATTGAGAGGCAATAGCATCACCACCCAATAATATTCTCTTTCCATTGAACTCCCATACCAAGGCCAATGACGCTTTGTTGGGTGAGGTAATACCAACCTCATTCGGATTTGCAGCTGCTTTTTTCTGTAAGAACGATTTGCTTATCATAGATGAACTTATTGGTATCATCTTTTTTATTTGTGGCTTCGATGCAGCGATTCTTAAAAGCATCTCCCAATAAGCATCTTGGTTTTCAAATGCTCCTTGTGGTGGTCTTGAGTGAACGCATTTCACATATTCCTTTACAAAGTAATCTCTCAGATTATCCCATGCTTCACTTGACGGAGACAAAACAAGGAGCCGTCCCCATTTTGGATTGTTCCCAACATTTATAGTGTCTCCTTCTATAAGTATTTTCCTGTTCCACACTTTAAACCATTTGTCATTTGATTTCAACAACAGACTGAGAAGCGCAGCCTGAGGAGCACTGATTTTTGTATTGTTTGGATTGGATAACAGATGTATGTTTGTAACATATTTGTCTAACAGATCCTTATCCTCGGATGGAATCTCGACAGTTGCATTTTCTTCATAATCCTGAAAACAGTTGAATAATATCTTCCCTATTTCTAATTTTTCTAACTCAGAAAGCATCTTAATGATGCCAGCTATATGGTCATCATCGTAGTGAGTTACAATAAGCAAATCAAGCCTTAGTTCAAGTTTTTGAACTACAAACGTCTTGATTTCTGTCGTAAATACTCCACAGTCAATCATGATGTGAAAACTTTCACCACTCATTTCATCCTCTAAAATCAGAAAAATACAATCGCCACATCCTGATTGAAATGTTCTAATAGTTGCTTTCATAGCCCAAAGCTTTTCCAAGTTATAGTATCAACATACACTTTTCTGTCTTAACCTTGCCATTTTTATATTATGATAATCCCAATCTATGCTACCATTACTAGAAAATATCACTTGTGTACTCAAATAGCTCTCGAAAAATACATTATATGCCCCAATTAATCGAATTAAATTCCTGAAGCATTTTTTGTCCACACTCGGGCTCTACAGATTTTATAAACATGATTCTACCCAAAAGCCAATATCTATACATGCCCTGATCAGGGTGTCTATAAGCAATATGGCTAGCTGCTCCAAACTTTTTGCAACAATATAGTTCCTTCCTAACATCTTTGCGATATTTTTTCGGAACATGTACTCCATCAGTAATAGTCAATCCGGTAACCATTTGCCTATCACAGGAGAAACTTATTTTCGTTTTCTTCTTGTTTTGACGAAAATGATGAGCATAAAATATTTGATAGATATCATGCATACTTGGCATGATGCTGCCAGAATTTCCAGAAAGGGTTATATCATCAGCATATCTACTATAAATACAATTACACTTACAGGCAAGTTCTACGAAAGCATCATCCATTGACCGAACAATCAAATTGGAAAGCATCGGACTCGTCGGTGCACCTAGAGGAAGTCTATATTGGTATGTACAGATTTTTGCAAGAACATCTACCACCTCTTCCTCATAGCCATATTTAGAGAAATATTCCCATACCGAATCATATTTTATCGAATCAAAGAAATTCTGTATATCAACATTAATCAACCATTTACTTCTTGCATGCCTCCTAGCATTGGTGACAATATTTCTAATGTCATCTTTATTCTTAGGAATAAAACCTTCTGCACAAGGAGAAACGGAAGACAAGTCTTTAAGAAGTATATTCTCGTAAACCCACCTCTGCACTCTCTTTAAGTCTGAATAAGGAGCACTTATCATTCTAATGCCACCAGTTTTCTTCCTTATACTATAGTTCTTGTAACAACCTATATTCAATAAAAACATTTCCATTCTCCCATTTTTGATATCAGGAAAGAATGAGAAAAAGTGCCACTTATCAAAGATAACAGGAACATTATGGCTTTGCAAGATACCTGCATAGGCCAAACATTCTGATATATATTGCTGTGAATGCCCTTCTATCTTGGCTTGTTCTGTAAAAAGAGACTCCCAAGTTTGTTCCATAAAATTATTACGTTAGTTGCTCACGCAAGTGAGCATATCGAACATTGATGTTCGATATACTTAGTATAATGATGTTTAAAATCAAGTATGTCCAAAAGACATACGAATATGCAAATCCCATATTCAGCTAATAATTTTACTTCACGCCCCTGAAAGTCTCTGGTATGTAAATATTATCTTTTTCATCCCAAATCCGAAATTCTTGCTTTCCTTCATCTCTCAATATCTTATATCTTTTTATTGCATCTTTATATTCATTCAATGCCAATGAAGTAGGATTGTGCTTACTATCCCAAATTTTCTTATCAATCCCTTCTTGCCATAGACGATCCATTTCCACTAATGAAATACCCATGATATTGTAAATGAAAGCTTCGCTTTTTCGCCTTATCAAACATATCAAGATAAAGACAAGATTGAAATTACTCGTTGTAAACAACAAATTGAAATCTACATATTCACTTCCACCAACAAAGATTTTATTCAGACACGACAACCATCTGTAAACTGAAGTTCTGTCAGTATAAGCCCGTTCTATTTTCATGAGATTATTTCGAGGCACCAAAGGAATCCAATTCCTACCTTGAAATTGGTTATCAGCCCATAATACTGGAACTGTATTGTTTGGCGACGAATGCTGCATCAACACCAGACTTTGAGTATTTTCAAAACCTAGAGGGAAATCTTTAAATAATTGTTTTCCATACTTATAGCACATTTCTCGAACCACTTTAGTCTTGAAATAACTCCCAAATACCTTTTTATGAGGATCAAATCCTTTACAATGCAAGTCTCCTAAGATAACAGCCCCAGATATATCTTGAGTAATCTTAGAATAGCCATTATCCATCACTATTGCAGTAACAACATAAAGTCTTTCAGAGCTTGCATCACTCAACACCTCTGGGCGCACTATATTTTCTTCAATAGATAATGCTGTTACTACTGACCCACCACTACCTATAAAATCATCCACATAAACAACAACATCTTTTAGAGTCTCCCATTTCACAGAGTTTCTATAAGAAATAAAATCCTCAATGCTTGAATGGAATGTCATTTTCCGCAATTCATTACGTCTCATCAATCCATGAATCCAGTAAGAAATGGCAGCACCACTTTTCCCTGGCTTACCTATAGGAACTATATGTTTTGTCCTATCTTTAGGTAACTTCTTTACCTGCTCATAAAGCCGTCCTTTTACATCGTCATCACGCAAGAAGACCACATGCTCCAACAATTGAACTGCCAATTCAACATCTTCATCATCAAAATTAAATAGCCATCTAATAACATCGTATGGTGTTATTTGATTATAAAAACGGACAGAAACAATATCCTCTATCCTTTTTTCAATTTCTTTTGAAAGTGTCTGCATAAGTGCCCCCTATTATAAGAAAGTGATAACTTGATACCAATATATGATAATATCGGCGATTTGGTACCGCTGATTCACGCTGTTGGATTTTTCGTAGCGGAAGAGTGGTACCGTTCAAACTATCCTTCTTTGACATAATGGCTCAGCAGCGTGTGTAGCTATGCTGTGTTTCGCTTTATACTATTGCATTCTTTCCTTTTAGAGAAATCTCTTAATGATAGTATTTTTATCCTCAACACCTTTGTTATATTTCCTGATTGTTTACCAGTATGTAATGCACTTTAGCGGTTCCATTCTACCAAAGCGAGATACAGACTGGCAGACATTACTCTCCGTAGAAGGTGTGCTAGGTGAATGGCTCGAAGTCGATGTGCCAGAGGAATGATTTGTGTTGGGTGTTGTTTTGAACCATAATTCGTCTACTATTTTATATCATTATCAAATCATTCGGTTTTTACACCAGCTTTCTTATAGCAATAATTTGATAATTGAGAAAATTTTACGGTTGTATATTCTTGTACATATTCTGGGTGTTTATTATAAAGTTGTAAACACAACTCTGGATAAGAGCGTGCTACAAGTTGTCCTTCTTCTTTTGCAATTGCCATCTTTCTGAAATATGCTTCCTTTGGTTGTTTTGCAAACGCATCCATTACTTCTTGACAAGTGTATTTATGTGATTTTTGTATTTTCACAAACGAACGTAAGGTCGAATCCAACAAATGTGTACAATACTTTTCTTTTACAATAGTAGCAAGGGTTAGAAGTATTTGCCTGGAAATCCACTCATAATCCTTTATAACAGCTGCATTCAAATTAAACTCACTTCCCCTTCTACGTTGAACATCATATATCTTAGCGCAAATCTCTTCTCTTGATAGTCCCTTCAATTCTTCTCTTGATAATTTTGCGTCTCTAATTGCTATGTCCAAGTCGCTATTGTCCATTGCTTCCAAATCTTCTATTGACTCAACATAGTTAGGGCTTAATTTCTGAGCGTATGTAAAATCAACTTCTTTTCCTTTGTAATCATCATTCAAGAGAACATAATATTGGAATGTGCTGAATAATTCTATGTAGCAAAGTAAACTCTTACCGCCTTCTGTATTAGTTTCAGTAAACACTTTTAGTATATGTGCAGGATAATTTGCATCTATCTTGTATCTTTCATTCTCATACAGCATGTCAGGCAAAGATTGGGGTGTGTATGGCCATATATAAGTGTTGATCTTATAAGTTGAAATCCCTGTACTTTCATCAATATCCAGTACAGATGCTAAATCTTCACGTTTTACTCCTGCATATAGAGCAATTTCAGTGGCAATCTTTAACAAACCATCTTTTAAGTCTTGGTTAAAATTTGGTTTTCCTTTTGAAAAATTGATACCAAGGAATCCTAAATTGCTCAAATCGTCAAACACCTCAAAGTGGTATTGGTCAATATTCTTGGCATCATTTTTCATTTGCTGTTCAACATGCGCACGAAAATGTTTTGCAGTCTTCTTTTCTGCAAATATGAATACCTTTTTATTAGTTTCATCTATTCGGTAAAAAGGTTTGCAAGGAGCAGCTTTCCCTTTCTGATACCTAATCTTATGAATTGGCGTTGATGAAAGTTCGTTATTTTCAAAGATTCTTCCAGGCAACACCTTTTTGTCCACATTATCTCTATCTAATGAACGAAGAAGTCCTGCTTGGTTTAGAAATACAATAAAAGGTGCGAATATGTCTGTAAATACCTTATCTCCTTTTGATAAACCACCTCCACATGATTCACACAAGAAATCCCTTGATGTCAAATGACCACCTATTGCATTTGGAATAATATGCTCATCATGACACTTACATTCTTCAGATGAAGGGCATTCACTTAGCACCTTTCCACAAACGTAACAATATGTCTTCATAAAACCCTATTATCGAGATTCAGTTCTGGCTGATATAATGCCTCATCCGTAAAATTTGTGATTTCTCTTGTTCCTTCGCCAAAAGAAAATCCTATTCCAACAATAGGCTTCTGTTGTATGATATATGGCAAGTGATATTTCTTGCTTTTAATTTGTTCCAAAGCGACTTTTGACAAATCCTTGTCATTCGGTGAATATTTGAATTCCATGATAAAAACAGTTTTTGGACAGTCTAAAACCATATCTATCCTACCATCAGAAGTGACGACTTCAGATAAGGGACGCATTCCTATCAAAGTCAATGCGACATGAAAGAATGAATGGAAATAGCCCTCGTTGAATTTCTCCTTGTGTATGAGATAAGGTACACTCTTTATAATGCTATTTATGAGATTAACAAACTCTTTGATGTCGCTTTCATATAAGCATTTTTTGACTTGTTGATATGGAATCGGCACATTGTCATCATTTAAGATTACATCTAAACATCTATTCGACATTTCTATAATCTCATTAACCATATTGGCAATATCAACAACAATAAAATCCGTTTGCTCTCCTTTGAAATTTGTCTCAACAAGATGATAGTTGTCACGAAGAAATTGTGTAAAATTTTGAAGAAACTTAGCAAATTGGCTGACAGATGAGAAATTAGAAGGAATTAAACGTTGCCCTTTTTCCATACCTAAATGGTCTTCTATATTTCCCATAATTGAATTAAGATAATCTAGAAGTCGTTCACCTTGCTTCAATCTATAGATACCAGTTCTCCTATCACGATGAATGGATGTATGGATAAAATTCCAATGTTGCCATCGGGCATCCATCCATTTGCTTACATATACAGACAAATCATTTTCCAAATCCTTCATTCTCATCCTGTCCATAAATATTATTACTCGCCCTCTCTATATCCCTTGTTTCTTCTTTTGCATCTGTCACAGCCATTTTGATGACCATGCCAATAAAACCAACGACAGCTAATCCTATTACTCCTAAAATTATTTTCCACCACATTACTTTTCTAATTTTAAGATGTTTATGATGTTCTGTATATTCACAAATAATGAGCCTATCACTTGAATTTAGCACCGATAAACTGTGGCACCTTCCACAGCATCTTCTCTATCTTTGTAAAAGTAGGATTCATGCCATGCGACTGATACATCCTGATATCCTCCTTCCACATCTGCTTCCTTCGAGCCGAGTCGGTGCTCAGTCCGCCCATGCGCATCCTCACGATATATTCATGCAAATAAGTGACGCTCAACTCGCCGCCAAGCAGATAGCGGAAGAGGAAGTCCGAGTCGGCGGCTATCTTATAGCTCTCGTTATACAGCCCCTTACGCTCAATGGCACTGCGCTTGATGTAGCAAGTGGGGTGCAGCGGCAACCAGCCATGACGAACCTTCCACAGGCGGTAGCTACCCCCTATCCAGTTGCGCACCACCTTGTCCGTGTTCTCCGGATTCACAAACAAGCCATCACCATACAGGAAGTCAGCGTGCGTGTCCTCAAACCTCTGAACGATATGCGAGACCGTCTGGTTAGAGAACAGGAAGTCATCCGAATGTACCAAACCAATCACATCACCCGTAGCAGCACGAATACCCTTGTTGATAGCTTCATACATACCATGGTCAGGCTCAGAGATGATTTTCGAGATTTTGTCCTTATACTCATTGATAATATTCAGCGAATTGTCCTTAGAAGCACCATCCACCACGATATACTCAATATCAGGATAGTCCTGAGACAAAACACTTTCTATACAACCACGAATCGTCTGCTCACGGTTGTAACATGATGTTATAATCGTTACTTTCATAATTGTCAATTTTAAAAAAGATATGGGTTAAAGAAAAAGAAAATCAAATCTCAATCCAGTTTTACATGAACATTAAATAAGAATTTATTGAGAAGATAGCTTCTCGATTCAGCAGGAAGCAGATGTCTGAAAAGCAAGCAACGCTTGATAAAATAAGTCATGGAATGCCATTTCCGAATAAATACATTCTCATTACGTTGAAAAGCAGTACGCTGGCGTCCAAAATTACCACCATCGAAAATTTCACGGATGATAAACCCAGCATGATCAGCCACAATCCCCAAAGGCCATTTCTCCTTCTTCAGACCTAACATTTCCACTAAAATATAACCTAAAGCCCCAGCTACCTCATCTAATTGAAGCTCCTCCACATATTGCCTGAGAACATCAGCATTGATTTCATCACAATGCCTATCCACATAGACTGCCAAGTCACAAATCTGACGGATACCTACCCCAGCCTCTAAGAGATGACGGGTAATATGCATCAGCTGATGCAGAACAGACAAAGTAGGCGGAACCGTTTCTATCGCCTCTCCCTCTATTCGAACATAATAAGGATCATTGGCTGCAAACTCATGATTGATGATATTTTGCAAGCGTCGCTGTAAGCGTTTGTTTTCAAACCTGCACATCTGATAGTGAAATTCCACCTCAAAACCCTTCAGGTCAACAGCAAAATGCTTATGCTCCCAAGCACTTTCATTCCCCTGATGAGCATAACCACCCACACGGATAGCCCAGTCGATAGCCTTTTCGCAATCATGCTCTTGCTTGAAATAGAGATCAATATCACCACAGGCCCTGTGCAGAGGGTTCGGATAGTTTTGCGCAAAGGCCTGCCCTTTCATCAGCACAGGATGCAAGCCTAAGCTTCTCATTTTTCCGAAAAGCGAAATAACCATTCGGTTCATCTTTATGTTTCGCTGTTCCAGTTTCATAACCAAACCTATCCAGTTCAACAGAACATCCCTTGAGACTTCCACATTTCCCTTAAATGTCGCCAAGACATCAGCTAAAATTCCAAAGACACACTGCTCCTTTGAAAGTTCAAGTAACGATTTCCACTGACAATCTCTCAACCACTCTGCTACAGTCCCTTCTTCCCCAGTATACTTCTGGAGGGAAGAATCAGAACGAGACCAAAGAGATAACTTCAGTAAATCAAACAGTTCTTTTTCTACATTTTTCATACTTCAATAATTAGAGAAAACATTTTCTCTCATCATTCGCTCAGTTTCCGTTCTCTAATCTTCACCGCAGGATTACCTTGATATATACCATTCTCCTCCATATCTTTCGTAGCCACACTGCCTACTGTCAGTATAGCATTGCGATGAACTGTGACACCAGGGCACACAGTAGTCTTTGCCCCTATCCACGCCCCATCCTCAATAGAGATAGGAGCATTACGATAAGGCATAGATGATATGGTATAGTCATGATTACCAGTAAG
>OIZT01001593.1_pt1 | contig 9956 bp, 11 predicted proteins | sample 1588611 | NCBI WGS metagenome assembly OIZT01 (sample SAMN03283278) | human gut metagenome | biome: human-associated habitat; material: feces | host: Homo sapiens | place: Peru | collected 2012
CCACCCTGCTGGGGGGCGATGGGACGCTTGCGAGGCCCGGCGCCGTCGAGTACGCGCTGGCGGGGGATGCGGCGTTCTGCGGGCAGCTGGCCGAGGGGCTGGCCGTGCGCACGTCCGGTCCCGGAACGTGGCTGTTGTCGGGCACGCAGGCGGGCGAGGCGTCCATCACGGCCGCAGAAGGCGCGGTGAGGCTGGTCGGCGGGAGGTTCGCCGGGGACTGGACGCTGTCGTCTGAGGCCGGGAATCCGTTTCTGCTCAGCGCAACGGCCTTCGCGCCGGGCGCGACGCTTCGTCTGGAGGGGGCGACGGCGCTGCGGGTCGAGGGCGCGACGGACCTGGACGGCCTCACTCTGCAGGTCGCCGACCCCCGACGCCATCTGCGCCGAGACGGCGAACCGATTCTCGTCTACGCCCCGACCGAGGTGGCGGGGCTGCCGCACGTGGCGTTTGCGGTGCGCGGCTTCGCCTCCGAGACGGTCGATGCGCCGGGGGAACCTGGCCGGCGCGCAGTCTATGCGACCTTCATCGGTGGATCGACGCTTTTCCTGCGTTGACGGGAGTGCCGCGCGTGTCGCGGCCGGACCCGCGCCGGGCCCGTTCGGACGCCCCGCGCCGAGCCCCCCTATGCCTGAGATTTCAGTACGTAATAAAATCTCATCCATTTAAATGGGAATGGGTTGTGATGAGTTCGATTACAGTTAAGGACGAGCCGATTGTGGAGAAGATGGTTCAGATGGGGCGCGGGCATCTCATGGATGTTGTGCATAAGCCAGACCTGCCGCCAAGAGTGTCCGTAATCATCCCGACCTACAATCGTGCGCAGATGGTGTGCGCGTGCGTGGATAGCGTCCTGAGGAGCGACTGGCCGGACATGGAGGTCATCGTAGCCGATGACTGCTCCCCGGACGATACGCGCCGCATGGTGGAGGAACGCTACCGTTCCGACGCGCGCGTCAAGTATGCGCGGACGGAGCGCAATTCGCTGACATCGGGAGCGCGCAACCAGGTGCGCGATGCGCGACCGGCGACTACTACTTCTTCCTCGACGACGACAACCTCATCGAGCCGGACTGCATAACGGAACTGCTGGCGGTCTTCGGGCGGCATCCATCAGCCGCGTTCGTGGCGCCCCTGACGGTGCATGGCGCGGAGGGCGAGAACCGTCCAGTGTGGACGACCGGATCCTACTACAATCCGTGGACTTCCCAGGGAAGGGACGCAACGCCGCCGAACTGTCGTCTGAACAGCCTGCCGGAAGGGCTTGAATGGCCGACGTCCTACAGCCCCAACGCTTTCATGACGACAAAGGTGGCGTTTGAACTGGTGAACGGCTTCGATGAAGGCTACGTACGGGATGCAGTTCGACGAGGCGGATTTCGGCATACGCGTGACGAAGCAGGTGGGCGAGGGCTGGATCTCATCCCGTGCCCGCACCAATCATCTCGGCTACGTCGAGTCGGACAAGAAGGCGCCTCTGCGTGGGCTCGGCATCGAGCGTCCGAAGCGCGCCTACACATTCGGGCGTAACCGCATGAAGTTCGCTCGTCGCCATTTCAGGTGGTACCAGGCTGTTGTCGTCATGCTGGCGTTCGCCCCAATGACGGCCTGCTACTATCTCCTTCTGGCCATACGGCATGGTGCGCCACTTTGCGGACTTGCGTATGCCGGCGGAACGCTTGCTGGAATCTGCGGTCTCTACCGCACAATCGGGTTCAGGTGATGAGGTTGTTCCGCTTTCGCATCATCCCCGGCGGGGAAGCCGTGCGGCCTCTTCTTCGACTTTCCCCTACGGACTCTACCGGCAGAAGGAGTATCTGCCGCTCCTGACGACCATCGGCCGCGCCGGGCGGGCGCCTGAAAAACTGCTGCTCCCATTGACCTCTGGTTATGAATGGCCGCGGCTGATATTGCTTGAGGGATACCGTCGAAAAGTTTGAGAACCGTCTGCCCCATATCTCCGTGCGATTTTTGCATTGCGGGGAATCGTTTGTGGGGCAACAGAATTGGTTCCTTTGTTTCAGGACTTGATGGTGTCGGACAGCGTTAGGTTGACAGTAGAGGGACACGTTGAGTCGTCAGAATACTTACGTAGCACGATGAGGTCTCTATTGAAATGCAGTGATAATTGAAATGGGTCGCAAAGTACTGTCCGGCTTTATCATAATGGTTCTCGGCCTGCCGTGGAGATGGGGGAGAAAAATCTTGAAATACCCACTTGTAGCTAAATGAGCAATATGATAGAATGTGCGGCGTCAACCCAAATAAGGCAAATCCATCATGACGCAGACACAAGAGGACGTGGCGAAGATTGAGGCGTACCGCAAGACGCTCGGCAAGTACCCGAAGCCGAGCGTCACGGCGGACATCGTCGCCGTGCGTCCGGCCTATAGCGAACTTGGCGAGGGGCAATGGCGGGAGAACCCGGCGTTCGCCCTTGAGGTTTTGTTCATCAAGCGCGGTCAATGGCCGTTTGAGGGAAGCTGGGCGTTGCCGGGCGGGTTCATCCGCCCGACGGAAACTGTGGACGAGGGGGCGAGGCGCGAACTTCGCGAGGAGACCTCCCTTGAGACCGACCGCCTCATCCCCGTCGGCGTGTTCTCGAAGCCGGACCGCGACATGCGGGCGTGGATCATCTCCAACGCTTTCGTCTCGGTCCATAGGCGCGGGCAGGGCTTCCATGTCAAGGGCGGTGACGATGCGGCGGTGGCTCGGTGGCTTCTCCTCAAGTCGCCCACTATCGGGCATGGGCGGTTCTACCTCCCGTTCTACGAGGACGGGAAACTGGCGTTCTGTCTGACCGGCTCTTACCGCGAGGAGGATCTCGGCGGCGGCACGGTCTTGTCGGTCGAGGACAATCCGCTCGCGTTCGACCATGCCCAGATCATCGCGCAGGCGTTCCTGCGGATGCTCTCGTTCGACACGAAGAAGCTCGTGTTCTTCTTCCTGCCGGAGAAGTTCACGCTCTCCAACTACATCGACGTCTACCAGTACCTCACGCGCCGTTCCGTCAGCGCGGCCAACATCCCGAGCTTCCGCCGCCAGCTCACGGCGACGAAGGAGCCGCTTCTGGAAGTGTGCGAGGGCGAGTGGGAAGACCTCGGAGGTCGCGCCCACGCCCCCGCGAAGCTCTACCGCAGGAGAATCAACCCGTAAACGAAAGCCGAAAGGCCAACGCCAGCTTGTAAACGAAATTCATATAGCCAAAAAGGAAAGATGATGAAATGACGATGCAAAACCAGCAGAACGGAGATACGACATTCCCCGCCGAGCTCACGGCGGAGATGCTGGCGGGTTTCAGGACGACACCACGTGGCTGTACACATCCGAGAGTGGGGGAGATCGGCGGGCATCGCTTCATTGCGAAGTGCGGCAGCTGGTCGGCGTATTCAAGCGATGAACACGTCCACAACGAGTTTGTCGCCGACAACCTGCTGCGGGCGGCTGGTCTCAACGTTCCATTCTCTCGCGAGTACCGTGTTGATTTTGAGGATGGACGCGGGCGTCAAACAATCCGCCTTGCCGTCTATGACGACGCGCTGAAACCGATCATGGAAGTGTGGGATAGCGCAGACGCAACGCTCCGTGCGAAGATACGCGCACAGGCTGTTGCCGCGTATCCAGTCCAGGCGCTCATCGCGGGAATCGACACGTTCACCTGGGACAACGTGAAGGTCGATGCAGAGGGCAATCTTTGGTTTGTGGACAATGGGGCGAGCTTCGATTTCCGCGCCTGCGGGAAGCTCAAGGGCTGGTTCTGGCAACGGCACGACGTGGCCGATCCGAGGAGTGGCTACCTCTCCCTCGCCAAGCATCCCAACCAGTACGATCTTCGCAGCATCCTCGGCAAGGTCGATGATGCAGAACTCTGGGCTGCGGCGAAGGATTGCCGGTTTGCACAACTTGTGGCTCAACTGCCCGACTCGCATCGCAAGGCGGAGCTGACGGCCTATGCGACGGCATTGGAAACGTCTGCAAGGGAAATCTGAAACTGAAAGGAGAAAGCAAATGGACAGAAACAAGGCAAAGGGAATGCTGTGGGGTCTCATCGTGGGCGACGCCTTCGGAAGCCCCATACAGTTCAGCGGCAAGGACAGCCACCCGTGGATCACGGAGATGGTGAAGTGCCCGGTGTTCAACCTTCCGGCTGGCTACTGGACGGACGACGGATCAATGGCCATGTGTATCATGGACTCCTACGTCCGTAAGGGCGGCTACGACCTGAAGGACATCGGCGACACATTCGTGAAGTGGTTTATGGACGGCTACCTTTCGTCGAAGAAAGGGGAGTCGTTCGACGTAGGCGGCGCGACGTGGAACGCCTGCCAGAACATCGCGTTCAGGCATCAGTATGTCAACGGGCGCGAGGACTCGCAGGGGAACGGCTCGATCATGCGCTTTGCGCCGTCGTATCTTCTCGCGCAGAAGGAGAGCGATCCCGCGAAGGCCATGCACGAGATCAGCGACCTCACGCATAGCTCCGGCAAGGTGCGTGAGGTGGTAGATAGGTTCGCCAAGGTTCTCGGCGAACACATGGAAGGAAACCGCACGACGGAGGTTTCTGCGTACAAGACTCGGGAAGCGGTGAACAACTCCGGCTGGGCGGTCTCGACGCTTGATGCCGCGCTCTGGGCGTTCAACACGACGGAGAGCTTCGAGGAGGGGCTGATCGCCGCTGTCAACCTTGGCGGCGACTCGGATTCCATCGGGGCGGTGTTCGGGCAGATCGCCGGGGCGTACTATGGCTTCGATGCGATTCCCGACCGCTGGGTGAAGGCGGTCAAGACTTGGCGCAAGGTCGATAAACTCATCGAGGGTTTTCTCGATGCTCTGGGGGGCTGATTTCGTCATGCAAAAAAAAAGTTAAAATACCCCCTTGTGGCTGAATCAGCAATATGGTATAATGCCCACCGTCAAGACATCAGGAGACGATTGGCCGCAAGGCCGGTCGCACCAACCGAGTGGAACACCACGGTGGTAGCCGAAGAGGCGATGTGCCCGCAAGGGAAACATGTTCCGGTAAGGTCGCGCGTCTTGAACACAAGATGTGCGACCGTTCGTTTGCGAGGGGTTTGTCCCTTCCTGAGAATCTTGGCAAAGGACGCAAACGAATGAATCTGAAACCAAATACGACGGTTGTCAACAAGCACATCGTCTTCCTCAAGGATGACGCTGGCTGGTACGCCGACATGGAGGGATCGCGGGCGCAGAACGCGATGGTCTCGGGTGCTGACACGATGATCGAGGCACTCTCCGCTGGAAGCACTCGCGTGGAGATGGTGTTCTCCAGCGACGTCGAGCAGCCCGGTGACCACATCATGCATCTCCATCGCGTCGAGCATGATCCGTGGGGCGCGACGTATCGCGTCGGAAACGGGAACGCGGGTGAGGCTCCGCGCTTCAGTGGCATCCTCGGGCTGCCGCTCGCGTGGCGCTGCAACCAGACGCACCGCTTCATCGGCGGCGAGCATCCGAAAGACATCTTCGTTCACGCAATCATCAACAGCTGAAAGGAAACAAGCCATGAGAGAACTCACAGACAAAGACTTCGCCCTCGTCAACGAGACGGTCATGCCTATCGTCGAACGGTATGCCCTGGAAGACACGGAGCCAGGGCTGTACAATCCATTCCTTTTTGCCCTGACCGTCCCGGCGAAGAACGGCGAGGAAAAAACCATAAAGTGCGCTAACGAGATATTCCACACACTTGGCGTTCTGCCGAAGGATCGCACACTCGCGATGGCCGAGGCGGGGGACTACTGCGCCATCTTTACTGACGAGGGTGGCGAAACATACACCCTGCTGTTCAACCATCCCGTTGCGATGGCATTCAAGTCCGGCGACGAGGAGTACGAATTCACCATCAAGGGGCGGAACGAGATTGAGGAGGCCGAAGCCGAAGCGGAAGAGGCAGAGATGCGCTCGCTCGTTGAGGGCATCAAGGCCGGGCGTCTAAAGTCCAAGACGCCTGACGGCTACCTCGTGTTGGCGGGGGAATTCTACGACACCATCGAGGCAGGCAAGAAGACGGTCGAGTACCGTGACTTCACAGAGTACAACATCAAGCGGACAATTGGCCTCAAGACCGTCCGCTTCAACCGTGGCTATGGCTCGAAAGGCAAGCCGCCGAAGCAGATGCAGTGGGAGGTCAAAGGCATCGTTCTCATGGACGGCGACGAAAACGAATGCGATCCGTACAACGTGCCGGAGGATTTCTGGCCTGTGACGATTGCGTTGCTGCTCGGAAAGCGGATTGGCTGATGGGGATTTCGCCGGCGGCGTTTCGGGCGTTGGGCCTTGGGGAAGCGGTTTGGCCGCTCTGCATCGAGGCAGCCGGCATTTAACTGACACGCGAAATAAGGAGCTGAAATGAAATTGATGATTGTTGCAGTAATACTTGTCTCCGCGCTTATTGCGAAGGCGGACTACTGGATGACGTTCTGCAAGACGCCGGGCGGTAGTCAGTATTCGCAAATCGGGTATGTAAAGCCCGACGCCGATGGCTTCGTCACTATTGCTGCTGGACCGCTTACGGTCGTTGTATACAAAACGCAGGTGTGGTATCAGCGAATGCCCGGTGAAGAGCCGAGCATGCTGTAGGTATAGAGGAACAGAAAATGAAGTCGTTGATAACAGAGCCGCTGGGACTGTACGGCTGGAAGAGAGCGGAGCCCGTCCTGCTGGCTGCGCTCCTTTCCGAGGAACCGTTGCTGCTCGTCGGGGCGCACGGGTGTGCAAAGAGCTTTGTGCTGGAGCGTCTCGCGGGGGCGCTGGGCATGGAGTTCCGCTCCTACAACGCGAGCCTCATCAACTACGATGACCTCGTGGGCGTTCCGCTTCCGGACGCAACGCGCACGAAGCTTGAATACCTCTCGTCGCCGGAAAGCATCTGGGACGCCGAGGTCGTGTTTATCGACGAGATCAGCCGCACGCGCCCGGAACTCCAGAACAAGCTCTTCCCGATCATCTACGAGAGGCGCGTACAGGGGCGTCCGCTTTCGCGCCTCGTCTATCGCTGGGCGGCGATGAATCCTCCGCCGACGGACGAGGAACTCGACGAGGGCGATGCACTCTACCTGGGTTCCGAACCGCTCGATGCTGCGCTCGCGGATCGGTTCCCGTACATCATGTCCGTTCCGGATTGGGATGACCTGACGTCAGCCGACCAGAAGAAGGTTCTCGCCGACCAGTTTGCGGGGCGGCACGAGTTTCCTGTTGCCATCCGCGAACTCGTCGCCGAGGCGCGGAAGCGGTACGAGGAGCTTGTGCCTGAGTTGACACCCCGCCTGACGCCCTATATCGTCACTCTCGTCCCAAAGCTCCACGCCGCGAAGTACGATGTCTCGACACGGCGGGCGACGATGCTCATGCGGTGCGCAATCGCCGTCCATGCGGCGCGGGAAGTGCTGTCGAAACTGACGGCTGGCGATACGCCGGAGCTTTACGATTCCGCCCGCCTTGCGCTCATGAACACGCTTCCCGACCGGGCGCGGCGGCGGCTGAACGCGGCCGAACTGACAGCCATCTGCAAGTCGGCGTGGGAACTTTCCATGCGCGACGAGGCCGATCCGCTTGTGCAGCTCATGAAGATCAATGATCCGGTCCTCCGGCTGCGGAAGATGGTCGCCGAGCGGCTCGTCGTGCCGCCAGACCGCGCCGCCGTCATCATCGGCGAGGGTGTGGCGAAGGCGAAGCCGCACCTCCGGCGCGGGTTGGCGCTTGCAACGTACCTTGGTATCCGTGAGCGGGCGGACATCCCCGCTTCGACGGTCGAGCTGCTCGCGAACGAGATTCGCCGCGCCATCGATGTACACGAAAACACCTGCATGGTCACGCCGGACAAGTCCAAGATCGCCCGCGCGGTCGGCGCGCGCGTTGCGGACGCCAACCGGCGCTTCGGGGGCGAATCGGAATTCGCGCAGTACCATTCCAATCTCCTCAATTCGCATCTGCCCGACGATTTTACGAACATCCGAGCAGTCAACGAGGCTTCGGCGGACTTCGAGAGCCTCTGGAAGGAGTTTGGCCTGTGAACGCATACCAAAACATGAGCGCCCCACCGCGCAGCAAGGTGGAGACTGTTGTAAAACCTATTGGACGATATGTGGAGTTCAATATCTATAGAGCCGATTTTAGGCCGCCGTTCAGGCCTCCGCAGGATTTCCCGTCGCCGCAGGATTGGCTGGACGACTTCCTTGCCCAACATGGTGAAGCGCTGGATGCCGTTCCGAGACCCTCTGGCTACATGATTGGAAAAGGCAGCTACGAGGGCAGCCCATACGGTTATGGCGATGATCGCCGAATCTGCCGCGATCCGGTTCTGACGGTTGCAATTCTCGGCCGGGTGTCGGGCACGTATCATCCCATGTATATTCCACACAGACGCATCGCCTCTGGCGGATGGCTTGAAAAGGTGCATGAGAAATGCTTTATGCTCCCGTGGAAGTATGTCTTTCCCGAAAGATACTTCCCGCAGTACTGTTTTAGACAGGATTAACAGGATTCACATGATTTTGATTATACTCCTAAACAAACAATCCTGGTAATCCTGTAAATCCTGTCAAAAGAAAGGAACGTGTTTCAATGACCGACGAAGAGAAAATCATCACGCGGATTCTTGACGTGCTCCCGCCCAGCTCGTTCGAGCTGACGACGTTCTTATCTCTCTTCCGTGTCCGTTTTTCGGAGAAGACGAAGACCGCCTGCGTGACGTGCGGAGAGTCGCCGGAACTCCTGCTCAACAAGGACTTCACCGAGGCTCATTGCCAGACGAACGAGCATCTCTTCATGCTCGTGATGCACGAGCTTTACCATGTGATTCTCGGCCACACCACGCTTTTCCCGCGTGCGACCAAGGTTCGGAACATCGTGTTTGACGCCGTCATCAACGCGATCCTCTGTTCGCTCTTTCCGAAACCGGAATTCACCTCGTTCTTCACGGACTACTATCCTTCCGACAAGATGCCGTCTGCGCTCCTTCGCCCCAAGGGTAAGGGAACGCCCCTGGCGGCGGAACAGGCGCTCAAGCTCCTCTACGGCGGTTCGGACACCGGCACCTACCACGACGTGTACGAGGCGCTCCTCAAGAGCGGCTGCGTCAAGGAGATCAAACTGGTGGTCAAAAGCGACGGCGAGCCGCTTCTTCTCGGCTCGCACGACGAGGAGGACGAGGAGATTTCGCAGGAGATGAAGGACTTGATCCACAAGATCATCTCCAAATGGCCCAGCCCCGACCGTCCGCTCCTGGGGCAAGACCTCGGCGCGGAGGAGTGCGAGCGCGGTTTCGACGCCGAGGCCGACCCCTCCACCCGTTTGCGTCGTGGCATTCGACGCCTCATGCGCTGGGCGGCGATACCCGGCAAGAAGGAGGTTCGTCGCCGCTCTGTGCGCGAGATGGTGTGCGAGACGGCCACGTTTCTCCCGGACTGGCACGACCGTGCGCACGAAGCGCGGGAGGTCGCTTTCGGCGACGCGCTGATCTACAGCACGACAACAAGGTTGCAGCGGCCATCCAGCCGCGACAATCGGCAGGCGTTCGTGTACTTTGACGTGTCGGGATCGGTCGCCGAGGAGGTGCCGTCCGTGGCGCAGACGCTTCTTCCCTATTGCCGGGGCGGACTTTGCACGGTCCATGTGTTTTCGACGGTCGTGCATCCGGCTTCCGCCCGCGACCTCGCCGCCCGGAAGTTCAGCTCCACGGGCGGGACGGACATCGACTGCGTCCTCAAGCACGTCCTCGAACTGCCGCCCAGAAGGCGGCCACGTGCCGCCGTCGTCGTCACGGACGGATTCACCGGCAAGCCCGACGCGGCGCTTGCAGAACGCTTCCTCGCGGCGGGAATGCGGCTCCTCGTCGGGCTTGTCAAATCCGACCCCGGCTACAATCAGGAATCCGACCTCTCATCCATCGCCGATAAATTCATACGGCTCTACTAACCACTAACCACTAGCCACTAGCC
>OIZT01001611.1_pt1 | contig 9879 bp, 8 predicted proteins | sample 1588611 | NCBI WGS metagenome assembly OIZT01 (sample SAMN03283278) | human gut metagenome | biome: human-associated habitat; material: feces | host: Homo sapiens | place: Peru | collected 2012
GGTTGAGATCTCGTTTCCTGAGACTTTGCATCCATCCAGCACACGGCCGTTGTCAAAGGCCCCGTCGTCAATCCTTGTCTGAAGAATATATCCGGTAGGGACAGCGGTTGCCTCAAGCGAGTCCACTGTGGCTTTCCAACTGAGCCTCACGGATTTGGAACCAGTGAATGAGGTTGCGAAAGAGTTGACCGGAAGCGGCTGTACGGCATATTCACAACCATAGCGAGCACTCAGGTATTTAAGCATTCCTTTATAGACCGCGCGGCTGACCGTGAAGCGGAATGACGGATCCAGTCCGAATTTCATATCAGCGAAATTCTGGTGAGACAGCAATTCGAGCAGCATCGCAGGAACCGTCGCCGTACGGGATTCGCTGTAGGAACGGTCCCACAGTCCTCTTCTGCTCCATTCCGGGTTGAAGCACTTTCTGATGTCCTGAACGATCTCTGTCTGGACAAAGTCCGCGTACATCCTTTGCTGGAGCCTGTCCTCGCCGTTGGCGAACTTGTCGCTGCCGTCGCACAGCAAAGTGTAGATGGAGAGCGTGCCGATGATCGAGTCATTCGGAGTCGTTCCGGCGTCAGTGTGGAAAGCGAACGAAAGGTCTATCGGAATATTCAGTCCTTCTGCCTTTGGATTTGTCCTTGAGCCGCCGGACATCCAGCCGACCCACGCGCCACGGTCACCGTAGTCGGACGTGTAGTCATTGTCGTATTTGCTCAGGATTGTGGAATCGACCCCGGCCCATTGCATCCAGTAGAGCGCACCTTCCGTGAAGGACGGCATCCCTGAGGTGGTATATTCATTGACCGACCGGTCTTTGAGGCCTCTTGCGATCTTGCCCATTCCGCCGCCGAAACGCACTGCGTCCGCGGTGATCACGGCGTTGTGGGCGATGTTGTAGCCTTTAGGAACGCTGTTGTCAAGGATCACGCACCCTTCGGAGCCCTTGTCGAACTCGAATGTGCCGAGGTAGATCCAGGTGCCTCCGCCCATCTTCTGATTGACGATGAACTCACTCTCACCTCCCAGATGTCTGACGGTGTAATGGGCGCAAGGAGTGCTGTGCGGCAGGCTCTTATAGGAAATATAGACTGAATATTCCCCGCGTTCCGGAATCTCAGGGGTCCAGCGCGCCTCGGCCGCCTTGTCCCTATGGTTCTCACGGCATTCCGCCTGGCGGGCTGTCCCCATCAAAAACGGATTCTCCAGCAATGAATATGTCGCCCTGGCATCCGCGAATCCCACTCCCGCGTCTGACCAAGTTCCTGTCTCTGAATATCTCCCCTCGATTCTGACTTCCTCTCCACGTCCTTCCTCGAAGGCCGGGTCGTTGTCCGCGATGACCTCGTTGGTCTGCGGATCCCTTTCACGTGGAGTCATCACGTAGGCCCCGGCATTCTCCAGCATCGGAATCAGGAACGGAAGCACATAGCTTTGGGTGTACATATCCTCGACGGTCAGGAACATCGGCGCGCGCTGCCATTCCCAACGGTCGGTCTTCTCCTCGAAATAGCGGCCGTGGCTTTGCCAGAGTGCTATGTTACGTCCGGCGAGTCCCTTCTCGAAGTCGGGCTCTCCGACATTTGTCACGAACGGATGGACGTTGCGTAAATCCTTTGTCCTGAATTTGTTGTCGATGGCCTTCCCGTTGTCGCTGACCTGCGGCATAACGTAGGATTCCAGTCTGTTCTTGCCCACGAACAGATTCCCGATACCATACTTTGAACAGGATTCCGGCATCAGATCCGAGAGCGTCTTCCTGAGCCACTCCACGTCCTTTGGCCTCCAAGGGAAATCTCCCATAGCCGGTGTGAAATAGAAGTCAAGCTCATAGCCTCGCCTGACCACCTTGTTGGCCTTGACCTGCGATGACACGCCTGTCCTTTCGACAACAAGGGTCTGGAGTGAGTCAACCGCATCCTTGAATTCCTTTACGGACTGCGCCGCGAGACCTGTGGAAAATGCTCCTGCGACAGCGAATATGGTTATTAGTCTTTTGATCATATCAGCGTTTGTTCTTGAATATCAGCAATTCAGCCAGCAACGTTATCACCGACGCGCTGGCAAGAGCGGTGAAATCCGCCAGAAAATCCATCGGATCTCCGCTTCTGTAGGTTGTGAATGACTGTCCGATCTCCGTTCCGGCCGCCACTGCGCAACCGATGGCGAGAATGATGGCCACGACAGCGGCAATCCTCCATCCATTGTCACTCTTAGGACGGAAAGCCGCATAGCAAAGGATCGGGAACGGGAAGAACATTATGAAATGGACAACCTTGTCCATCGGGATTCCCCACAGGCTGTCCTGTCCGATCTGCGGTAAATCATTGAAATGGCCGAAGCAGCAGTATGCCACGGCGCAGAGGTACAGGATGAACAGCAGTATGGCCAGAATCCGTTGTTTTCTCATATTCATAGATTTATTTCAGAATCAGTTCTCCGAAGAATTCGGGTCTGTGAAAGTCGGGTTTCGGGGTCTTGATCTGGTTCCAGCTGAGGAAGTGCGGATGAGCGGTAAGGTCTCCGCATTTGTAGAAATTCCCCCGCAGGCTGACCGGAAGGTTGTCCCTGTCGATCCCTATCAACTCGAACGGAATCAGCATAGCCACGGTCCAGCTGAATATCCTGTCGTTGATAGTAACTGCTTTATGTTCCAAAGAACTATGCCTGATGACACTGGCTAAGAGTTCCGGCCGGATGAGTGACTTGTTGATCCTGCTCGTCCTCTTGGACGCAAGCAGCGAGCCAATGCAGGTCATCTCGAAATTGTAGTATGTCCCGTCGTACGGATCCGTGACGAAGAACTCGCAGCAGCTGTCCTCCCAACTGTTTCCGTTGTCCTCCATAGCCGTGGCCCTGAGGTCAAGCCCCCTCACGTGGAACATAACCGCCAGATGGGTCTTTGTGCGGGCGATGGAGCCGTTGCAGTCCGGAGCGTACGGAGCATCCTTGGGCCAGTTCCGCTCGCAGACGGCGAACTTTGACGCGCCTTTCTCCATCGCAAGATCCAGCTCCTGCATATTCATCATCTCAAGTCCTTCAATCAGCGGGACCCTTATCTGTCTGACAACATTTTTCATCGCGGTGTGTTATGAATATTTCTGCGAGGCGTTAAAGCGCCTGCATATCATTGAGTTTCCTGTAGTATCCGTTCAGCGCCAGCAAGTCCTCGTGCCTGCCACGCTCGACTATCCGGCCTTCGTCCATAACGATGATCTCGTCAGCGTTGCGGATGGTCGAGAGCCTATGGGCAATGGCGATCGTGGTTCTGGTTGACATCAGTCTGTCCAGAGCCTCCTGCACAATCTTCTCGGATTCAGTGTCAAGCGAAGCTGTGGCCTCGTCCAGAATCAGGATAGGCGGGTTCTTGAGGATCGCCCTTGCGATGCTGATTCTCTGCCTCTGGCCACCGGACAGCTTGATGCCGCGGTCACCGATGTTGAAATCATAGCCGCCTTCCTTCTCCATAATGAAGTCGTGGGCGTTGGCGATCTTCGCCGCCTCGATCACGCTTTCCATCGTGGCGTTCTCGACTCCGAAGGCTATGTTGTTGAAAATAGTGTCGTTGAACAGGATTGATTCCTGGTTGACGTTACCGATCAGACTTCTCAGATCCGCAATCCGGATGTCTCTGATGTCCGTCCCGTCAATCGTGATGGATCCGCCGGTCGGATCATAGAACCTTGGGATGAGATCCACAAGAGTGGACTTCCCAGCTCCCGAAGCACCCACGATGGCTATCGTCTTGCCTTTAGGAATATCCAGGCTCACATCGTCCAGAATCATCCTGTGTCCGTCCGGATAGCGGAAGTTAACGTGCTCGAACGAAAGCTTCTCGTTGAATCCGTCCAAGGCTTTAGGCTCCTTCGGCTCCACAATGTCGTTCTCCGCGTCCAGAATCTTGTTGATCCTCTCCATCGAGGCCATACCCTTTGGAATGGCGTACCCGGCCTTCGCGAAATCCTTGATAGGGTTGATGATGCTGTAGAGGATCACCATATAATAAATGAATATAGGCGCGTCGATGGTCGATTTTCCTCCGAGGATCAACGCTCCGCCGAACCACAGCACGATCATAATCAGCACTGTGCCGAGGAACTCGCTCATAGGGTGCGCCATCTGCTGGCGAATGTTCACGCGCTGCACGGCGTCGCGGTATTCGTTGTTGATGTTAGAGAAGCGTGTGTTCATCTTATCCTCAGCGCAGAATGCCTTCACGATGCGCAGTCCGCCGAGCGTTTCCTCCACCTGCGACATAGTGTCGCTCCAGAGCGACTGCGCCTTGATAGACTTCTTCTTGAGCTTTCTGCCCACGAAGCCCATGAACCATCCGAAGATAGGCACGAAGACGATGGTGAAGAGCGTGAGCTGCCATGAGATGAAGATAAGCGCTCCGAAGTAGAACGTGATGAGAATCGGGTTTTTGAAGAGCATGTCGAGCGACGACATTATCGAGCTCTCTATCTCCTGCACGTCGCCCGTCATACGCGCTATGATGTCGCCCTTGCGTTCGTCTGAGAAGAAGCTCAGCGGCAGCGATGTTATCTTGCGGTAGAGCTGGTTGCGTATGTCGCGCACCACGCCCGTTCTTACCGGAATGATGGTGGCAGACGAGAGGAAGTAGGCACCCGTCTTGAGGAACGTGGTGAAGGCGAGGAACAGACCGATGATGAGTAGGGTAGTGGTCGGTCCGACGTTGGCTATGAGCTGCGTCACGTAGTAGTCGGCGTTGTTCGACAGCACCTCCTTTATGTTGTCGAAGCTCCACGGCATGAGATGCGTAGCGCTGCCCGCGCCTTCTGTGCGGAATAGAATCTGAAGTATAGGTATGAGTGCTGCGAAGGAGAAGATGTTGAGCACAGCCGACAGGATGTTGAACGTGGCTGTCAGCGCTATATACTTCTTGTAGGGCGGCACGAAGCGCCTCAGTACCTGTAGGAATTCTTTCATATCGTTATGCGGTTATGCGTTGTTTTGCGATATATTAGTTGTCTGCTGTATATGATGCGTTGTTCTCTGCATACTACGTTTATTCGGCTATAGTGCCTAACAGCGTAGCTGATGTAGCGTCCGTAATCTTCACCATCACGCGGTCGCCGATGTGGTACGTGCCCTTGTCGAACACCACAGCCTTGTTCTGCTCGGTGCGTCCCATGAGCTGCTCGCGCGAACGCTTCGAGTAGCCCTCTACGAGCACCTCGAATGTCTTGCCGATGTCCTTGCGGTTCTGCTCAGCGCTCACCTCCGTCTGAAGGCTTATAAGCTCGTTGAGGCGCTCTATCTTCACCTCCTCCGGCACGTTGTCGGGCAAGTGCTTTGCGGCGTATGTGCCCGGACGCTCCGAATACTTGAACATGAAAGCCGAGTCGAACTGGCACTCGCGCACCAGTGAGAGTGTCTCGGCGTGATCCTCCGGCGTCTCGTCGTGATAGCCCACGAAGAGGTCGGTAGAGAGTCCGCAGCCGGGTATGATGCGGCGTATTGCCTCCACGCGCTCTAAGTACTGCTCGCGTGTGTACTTGCGGTTCATCAGCTTCAGTATCTTTGTCGAACCGCTCTGTGCCGGGAAGTGGATGTGCTTGCAGAGGTTAGGCTCTTCGGCTACGGCATACAGGATGTCGTCGGTCATATCCTCAGGGTTGGATGTGGTGAAGCGCACGCGCATATCTGGCACGCTCTGCGCCACCTTATGCAGCAGTTCGGCGAACGAGCATCCGCCATCGATGCGTTTTCCGGCAGGCGTCAGACCGTAGCTGTTCACGTTCTGTCCGAGCAGCGTCACCTCCTTGAAGCCACGGTCGTGCAGGTCGCGCACCTCGCGCAGGATGCTCTCCACGTCGCGTGAGCGTTCGCGTCCGCGAGTATAAGGCACGATGCAGTAGTGGCAGAAGTTGTTGCAGCCGCGCATGATGCTCACGAAGCCGCTCACGCGGTTGCCGCCGATGCGCTGCGGCACAACGTCGCGGTAGGTCTCGGTGGTGCTCAGTTCGATGTTCATGGCGTTCTGTCCGTTCTCGCACTGCGCTATCATGTCCGGCAGGTTGAGGTAGGAGTCGGGACCGCAAACGAGGTTGGCGAAGTGGTTCTGTATGAGGTCTTCGCGCACACGCTCAGCCATGCAGCCGAGCACGCCGAGTATAAGCTCGCGTCCCTTCTTCTTCTCTGCGTGCAGAGTCTCAAGTCGTCCGTATATCTTGTTCTCTGCGTTCTCGCGGATAGAGCAGGTGTTGAGGAAGATGGCATCAGCCTCTGCCTCGTTCTCGCACAGTTCGTAGCCTGCCATCTGCATGATAGAAGCCACTACTTCAGAGTCTGCCACGTTCATCTGGCAGCCGTATGTCTCGATAAAAAGTTTCTTCATTTATATAATTATGTATGTTTCAAGTGGATATAACGCTGCAAAGTTACGAAAAAAATAATAAATAGAGTTATAATTATTAGATAGTGAGATGCTTATAAATAATCTGTTGTGTTTTCTTATGAAATTATAAAAAATAAAAATACTGTTTGTGGTATTTGTTTTTAATTTGTACTTTTGACCAAAATATGATTTTAGTGACTGTATGAATAAAAAGTAATTATAAATGAAAAGGCTACACGAATTATTTGGTTTCTCTTTTTATATAAGTGGACTTATAACGTATATCGTAGGAGTTAGTTGGATGATTTATATAACTTGGATATTTTTTTTTCTATATGCTTTCAGTACTGTTTTTTTAATATATTCTCATAAGCAAGAGACAGGAAGTTATAAACAAGCTTTAAAAAAATATTCAGGTGACTTATTTGTAATATTGACTCCATTTATACTTTGGATAATAGTTACAATTATTGATGCCATAATAAATTGATTTAGTAGAACTCAATGGTATATAGTTGTGTATATACAATAAAAACAATGCAAATTGTAAGAATAATTAGTATTTCTACAATTTGCATTGTTTTTTTATTGTTGTTAGCAAAGAATATTTTTAAAAAGACAGACTTAAAGTTTAAGCCTTTCCAAGAACTGCTTTGCAACCTCCCAAATCACGATGCCTGCCGTCACGCTGACGTTCAGCGAGTGTTTTGTGCCGAACTGCGGTATCTCAAGACATCTGTCGGCAAGGTCTACCACCTCCTGATGCACGCCTTTCACCTCGTTGCCGAACACCACGGCGTAGCGGCGGTCGGTGTCCAGTTGCAGGTTCTGCAGCTTCGTAGAGCCTTCCACCTGCTCTATTGAATAGACGAAAACGCCCTCTTTCTGCAGTTCAGCCACCGCCTCGGTAGCCGTCTCGAAGTAGCGCCAAGTCACGGAGTCCTCGCCTCCGAGCGCCGTCTTGTGTATCTCGGGGTGGGGCGGGGTAGCGGTGATGCCGCAGAGGTAAACGGCTTCTACGCGGAAAGCGTCTGAGGAACGGAACACCGAGCCTACGTTGTGGAGCGAGCGCACGTCGTCGAGCACCACGATGAGCGGCAACTTATTCGCCTCGTGAAACTCGTCTACCGACAGACGCTGCATTTCTATTGTTCTGAGTTTGTGCATTATTCTTTGAATTATTTGTTTTTTAGTAGCGGAGGTCTCCGGCCTCCGCAGCACCAAGTAGGGTAGCAACCGTAGGCTCCTACGGCATTGTAGCTTACTGCGGAGGCCGGAGACCTCCGCTACTATCTGATATATCGTACAAAGGTACGAATAATTAGGCAAACGGCGGAAAACAGCGGTGCAAACTGCTCGTTGTACATCAAAAATGCACGAATTTATAGGGTAGTAGTGTTATTTTTCTCGCTTTTTATTGTTTCATATTATTAAAAAGCGTACATTTGTGGCGCTTAAATATTTAATAGTATCAGCACGCGACGTAATGTTTCGTGTAGTAATAACTAAAAAATCAAACAATTATGAAAAAGATTATGATGACTTTGGCTACTCTCTTTGTAGCCGTATGTGCAAGCGCTCAGGTGTATATCGGCGGCGGTTTCAGCCTTGCTAACACCAGTGTTGACGACGATTCGTATTTCAGCTGGAAGATAGCTCCGGAGATTGGTTTCCAGTTCGACAAGAAGTGGGATGCAGGTGTTTCTTTAGGCTATACAGGCGTTGAGAACGGTCAGAAGGTTTTCGAGCTTGCTCCGTACGTACGCTATACCGTTTGTGGCTCTAAGGTTGTTGACTTCTTCATCGAGGGCACAGTAGGCTATGCTCACTACGACAACAAGAAGCCGTTGGATGACTACGACGCTTTCGAGATCGGTCTGAAGCCGGGTCTTAAGGTGAACCTTTCAAAACACGTAGCTTTCGTCACAAAGATCGGTTTCCTCGGCTATCAGCGTGTTGACGAGGCTAACACATGGGGCTTCGACGTAGACGGCAGAAACGTTTTGTTCGGAATCAACTACAAGTTCTAAGGATTCTAAAATATAAATCTAATATAATAACGAACACGAATAACACAAATTTCACGAATCGAAGGTTTATACATTCGTGAAATTTGAGTTATTCGTGTTCGTCTTTTTTATACTATTGCTGTCCAGATTACTTTACGCCGAGCTCTTCGCACAGGCGTTTCATTCCCTCGCTTGCTCCGCACTGGAAGTGCTTGAAGTTCTGTCTGCCTACGCCCATCGACGGTTCGGGGTCGATGAGGTATACGGGTGCGGAGGGGCGCACATAGTGGATGAGACCCGCAGCTGGGTAGACGTTGAGCGATGTGCCTATAATCACGAAGATGTCGGCTTGCTCTGCAGCCTCTGCCGCAACGCTAATCATCGGCACCGACTCGCCGAAGAACACTATGAACGGGCGTTCGAGTGATCCGTCGCCGGCGAGTGTGCCGGGCTTCACCTCGCAGTTGTCCTCGGTCAGAGTGCGCTGGTAGCGTGGGTCGTCGACGTCGCGTGAGGAGCACACCTTTGTCAGTTCGCCGTGCAGGTGAATCACATTAGTGGAGCCGGCTTTCTCGTGCAGGTTGTCCACGTTCTGCGTGATGACCGTCACCTTATAGTCTTTCTCCAGCTCGTGAATGAGGCGGTGGCCCTCATTGGGCTGCGCTGCGTAGAGCTTTCGGCGCAGCATGTTGTAGAAGTTGGTTACGAGTGTGGGGTCGGCAAGCCATCCCTCGTGCGACGCAACCTGGTCGACGGGATAGTTCTCCCACAAGCCGTCGTTGCCGCGGAACGTCTTGAAACCCGACTCCACGGACATGCCGGCGCCAGTAAGAAATACTATGTGTTTCATACGATTTCTATTTTAGGGGTTATTCCGTAGCGGAGGTCTCTGGCCTCCGCAGCACCAAGTCACAGTTATGATTGTCCTCAGCTTGCTGCGGAGGCCAGAGACCTCCGCTACGGAGAGAGTCTATTTACTGCTTCTTCAGCTGCAGCACAGCCTTTCCGCTGCCGTTTGTGAGTTCAACGCAGCCTTTGCCAGCCTTGTATCCCTTCACGCTTTCGAGAGCCTTCAGAATCGGCTGCTCGTACTCCATGTTGGCGCAGAGCATCAGCGTGGTGCCTATCTCCGAGAAGCTGATGGTCTGCTTTGCAGCATCCACCTTTGCCTTGCCATTGATAGAGTTGCATCCGGCGCATCCGAACACGTTGTTCTTTGCTGTGTCGAAGCCCAGTGTAGGGCGGAACTCTGTCTTTGTAGTGTCTACAGCGTTGCCGTCTACGGTTACGATGTCCCACTCGCCGTTGAGGTCAACGGCTGTGTCTGTTGTCTTTGTTGCCGAGCAGCTGCAGAGAGCAATAGCTGCGGCGATTATAGATATTTTCTTCATTGTGTGTGTTTTAGGGAGCGTTTAAGCCGCTCTAGGGCTGCGTTTAAGCCTTTCTAAGCCTTCTTAGGCCTTCTTAAGCCTTTGCTAATGCTAATTCAAAACTCAAAATTCAAAA
>OIZT01001612.1_pt1 | contig 9877 bp, 9 predicted proteins | sample 1588611 | NCBI WGS metagenome assembly OIZT01 (sample SAMN03283278) | human gut metagenome | biome: human-associated habitat; material: feces | host: Homo sapiens | place: Peru | collected 2012
CCTGGGCCACGCCCCGGAACACATCCTCCATGGCCAGGCCCCGCCGTACAAAGACGGTTTTCTCCTGGGGACTGTAAAGAGCGTTCTGCCCATCCGGCAGCTCGTCACGGAAGTCCACCTTGCAGGGAGCGTAACGCACCATGGCATTGAGAAGCAGCCGGGTGTCCTGGTTGACAGCAGGCTCCTTTGTGGGGGTCAACGTGGTCTGGGAAATATCAAAGACACGCTTGATATTGATGTTGACACCTTTGGAACCGTCCCTGCGAGTGTAGGAATTTCCGGGCTCCATAAGAAGAATGCCGGATTCTCCCTTTCGGATATAGCCGCCCCGGCCACGCCAGAAATTGGCATCTCCCAGATCGGTGGCCTCCGGTTTCTGGGCGGCAACCAACAGGGCATTGCTGACGGAATACCGCTCGAATTTGGACTGCACATCCAGGTAGGTCTGGAAAGCCTTTCCGTTTGTACCCATCTTTTTCAGAGTGTCATCTACCATGGCATAGGCAGCTTCCCGGTCCTGCTGCTTGCGGCTGGCCCATTCCTCCTTGTCAAAAATTTCGTTCATTTCATCGTTCCTTTCCTTTCGCAATTTTTTCTACCACCTTATCGGTAATGGTGTTCTGGGGCTGGTGTACAGCCCTTTCCTGCCGAATTCTCTGCATCGTCTCACGGACGGAGGGCGGGTTATCCAAAAAGATTTCTTCGCCCCATCTGTTCAGCGATGTACTCTCGGACGGATGTTCGGCCTCGGTCCGTCCGGTCAGAGGGTTTTCTTCCACAATGTGTTTCTCCGGGTCTTCACCAAACAGTTCCTTCACGAAATCATCGTTATGGGGTTTGTCAGAACCGGAGCGCACATCCGCGTCCTCCTCGGTACGGGCCTTATTCTGCTCCTTGACAAGCTCTGTTTTGAGAGACGCCAAATCCACAGTGGCAAGACCGAACCGGGTAAAAATGCGGTTGACCTTGGCGGCGTCCTCTGCCCGCACCATAATGTCCGTAATACCATCGGTGGCGTTTTTGTCTTTGAGGACACAATAAAGAACACCGTACTTCTTGGCCTCCTGGCAGAATTTCTGAAGGTCCCCATCCTTGACGGCGAATACCTTCAGCTCCTTGCCGGAGCGGAGCATATTGGTCAGACGGATTTTGCCTTTGGTTTTCTTCTGGTCTTTCAGAATGGCGTAAATCATGATGGCCAGCTGCTTGGCGGCGGAGCCGGACAATTTTGCCGCAACCTCAACGCCGTTCAAACTCAGCCGGACGACCTGATCTGCCGCCTCGCCGGAATAGCTCATGCTGTTCTTCCTCCTTTCTTTCGATTTCCTGTTCCTGCTGTAGTTTCTCCAGATTCCGCTCCATCAGAGCGGAACGGGCTTCGATTCCGTCACATAGTTTCACCTCCTGACGCAGTGTTTTTATCTCAGAGGATACCTCTTTGATACGGGATTTAAGACGTTCCACCGCGGGAGCATCCTCCCTGCGGGTGGCAGTCCGTAATTGATTGCGGAGCGCGTTTCGCTCCTGCTCCAGTTCGAAAATTCTGCCTGTGGATTTTTCCTTGTGGGATTCCAGTTCGGCGGCGGTGCCGAATTCGTGCTTGGCAAGGAAGCGTGTTTCCGCGTCCAGCTTGTCCAGAAGGATAAGGTCCTGCCGCATAGAATAAGGCACCCGCTTCACGGATGCCGGATGCTTTTGGATGATGCGCAGCTCATAGCAGTAGCGCAGGTATAGGGCGTGAATGCCTTTGGCTTTGGGGTAGGGCACAAATGGATGATGTATTCTCGCCGTTCGGTCAGCCTCCGGGAAGGGTGTTTGCCTACGCACATTGTCGTAAACCCGGTCCAGGATTTCGGTCAGAGAATACCCGGGCCCCAGCCGGTGGAAGCGAAAGTAGCCTTTTGCACCAGGGGGCTTTAACGCCGGATATTTGAGGGGCTGCCCATCCGGGGTGCGGGTTTTGAAGGTGTAGCCCATGGCCTGCATGGCTTCCTGAAAATTCCGCTGGGTGGTGGAGGCCAGAATGGCACGGTCAATGTCAGAGCGGATGACACTGCGCAGGGTGGGGCGGCCTTGCTGCTCGGCTTTCCATTCGCCGTAATGTTTGCCTCGACCTTTGGGATTACGGATAACAGACAGGTTGTATTCCCGGCAAAGCGCATCGGATACCTGCTGCATTTCTTTGTAATCCTGTTTCGTGCGGTGGTACTTGATGCCATCCACAAAGGAAACGGTGTTCACAACAAAGTGGGAATGCAGGTGGTTTGCCTTGTCCAAATGGGTTGCTACCAATACCTGGTAGCGGTCCCCCCACAACCGCTGTGCCAGCTTGATTCCAATTTCATGGGCAAGCTCCGGGGTAGCTTCTCCCGGTGCAAAGGATTGGTAGCCGTGGTAGGCAAGCGTTCCGCCTTCCTTGCCAAAGCGTCGCTTGACCATGAGCATTTCTTCCCCTGCAGTATCCGGGTGACAGTTGACACCCGAAACAAAGCGGAGCATGACGGGCTGTTCTTCATCTCCGCTTTCCTTGACGGTTTTCCGCTGCTGCATCGCATAATTGATAACGTCCGATAAATCCCGTTCACAGTCAGGAGCCACTGACGGATGGGCTACGGAAGGATTTGTTGTTTTCTCCGGATTTTCGGCATAGTCAATGATTTTTCCCAGGCGGCCCCCTACACGCCAGATCGATGTTGTAGCCAATAAGTGTCACCTCGCTGCCTGTCGAGGAAGCAGCACTGCGGCCTGAATTGTCTGAACTGCCTCCCGAAATTCTTGGACGGCTTCATCGTAGTGTCTTGCATCGATGGCACCCAGCGCATGGGCTTTTAGCGCAATCTGATTCAGATTATTGCCGATACGGTAGAGCTGCTGCATCATAGAAAAGTAATCCGGTGGGGGTGCGTCCTGCGGAACAACGCCGGAAATAAGCTGGCGCAGATATGCCTCACGGGATAGCTTGGAGCCATTCACCAGCCGGGTCAGATGTACCATTTCCGCTTGTGTCAGTCGAACCTTGATTTCATAGTTTCTATTGCTCATTTCACTCCTTATAAATAGAGGGTTTCAGGGGTGCCCCCTGACAAGCTGCCTTTTGGGGACAAAAGGCGATGCTTGCGAGAACAATCCCATACCTTCTATCTCCTATTGTTTCTTGTGACCGGGCCGAAGAAAAAGCCATGCCTCCCGGCAGCTCTGCATGTTACTCATCATACTGGGACTGTCTCAATTTCTCTTTCAGCCAGAGCTTTTCCTCCGGGGAAATCGGCACTTTTCGGAACCTTCCCTGGGTGCTGGATGCGGTGGGTTTTGTTGTCAAATGGGTATCGCCTCCTATCAATTTGGAAATAAAAAGCACCACCCGTGCAGGTAGTGCAAGCATCAAAATTTGAAATAACCGTCCCTATTTTGACTTGCTAATTTCAAATTTTGCAAAATAGTGAAATATGAAACTCTTTGAAATTTCATAAATACTTGATTTTTTGAAATTGCTATGCTATGATTGCCTGTGTAATTTCATTTTCAGAGAGGAGCTGCCATGAATAACAGAGCCGGTTGCTTTGTAACCAATCTATCCGGGGAAATGGCCTATCAATCTTTTCGCCCCAATCCATTGCCGCCTGAGCCACCAATCGAGATGAGTGGGGAACTCATTGCAAAGCTGGTCGATGCCAATAAAAAGCTGGCTGCGCTGGACGGGCTGTCCTCCCGCATTCCCAATATGGATCTGTTTGTTTCCATGTATGTGCGGAAGGAAGCGCTGCTTTCCTCCCAGATCGAGGGAACACAGTGTACGCTGGATGATATTCTGAACCCCTTTGCGGAAGAAAACACGAACCTCAATGTGTCCGATGTTGTCAACTATATCCGCGCGGAAGAGTTTGCTATTGAGCGTTTGCAAACGCTCCCGTTGTGTAACCGTCTCATCAAGGAGACTCACGCGGTTCTGATGGAGGGGGTGCGTGGACAAGAAAAGAGCCCCGGTGAATTCCGCTATTCCCAAAACTGGATCGGCGGTCAAGGCAGTACGCTGCGGAACGCGCGATATATTCCGCCGAATCCGGAGGATATGATAGACGCAATGTCCGATCTCGAGAAGTATATGAATAGTGAGGATACCCTCGATCCACTGATTCAGGCGGCGTTGATCCACTACCAGTTTGAAACAACGCATCCCTTTTTGGATGGCAATGGTCGTGTTGGGCGGCTTTTGATTACGCTGTTTCTTATAGAGAAAAAGATACTTTCCACACCGTCGCTCTATATCTCTTATTTTTTGAAAATGAATCGGGTGGAGTATTATGACCGTATGACGCAGGTTCGGAAAACCGGTGATTATGAGCAGTGGGTTCTGTTCTTCCTGCAGGCCTTGTCAGATTCTGCTGAGGACGCAATCCAGACGATTGACCGTCTTACAGAAATTCACAACCGGAACGCTCAGAAGTTTGACGACCTGACAAAGCGCCAGCGAACCAATGCTCTGAGGCTGCTGCTTTACTTGGAGAAAAACCCCATTATTGACATTCAGAAGACAGCTTCCGCACTGGAGCTCTCTTACAATACAGTGGCCAAGAACGTGACCTTTTTTGTAGATAAGGGGATTCTACAGCAAACAGAGAAAGCCGGAAAAGCCAAAATTTACGCCTATACGGATTATCTTGCGGTACTGAGAAAGGACACTTAACGCTCCGGACCCCTCTGCCTTGGCTTATACGACATCTGGGCTTTGTCCACAGCCCGCTCCGGGTGAAACGGCACCTCCTTAAAGCCCACGCTGTCACAGAAGTAGCAGCCGGGGGTGATGCTGGCGGCATCCTCCACCTCTACAATGTCAGAGACGGAAAGAGTGCGTCCCCGGAAGCCCTCCGGGCGGCCGCTGTTGAACAGGACGAACACATCCTCTAAATTGCGGCACTTCACCGTTCCAGCGAATACCTTGTTGTAGACGGAAGCCTCCGGCTCGCGGGCGTGCAGCACCTGTCTGGTGGTCTCCAGATTCAGAAACCGAAGACGCTTGGCATCCCGCTCCGGGTCGATTTGATAAATGTTGATTTTCAACGGCTGAACTCCTCCTTTCGTTTGATCCCAACCCGAATTTTGAGCTGGTCGTTTACATCCTTTCCCACACGGGGCGGCTCGTCCCAAATCTGGTATCTGTTTCGCAAACCGCCGACGATCCCGGCGACGGCTCCTCGTCCAATGGCATCATTGTCCAGGTGGAGCCGCAGCGTCTGGATTTCCGGGTGGTCTTCCAGATACCGGGACAGTGCCACTGGCACTACATTCTCCCGCTTGGTGACGAATACCCCCGCCAGGGACAGCAGATGATCCTCGTGCCAGCTTTTGCCCTCGAACAGCTCTAAGGTGGCGTAGCTCAAAGCGTCGATGGCAGATTCAAAAACATGGACCGTTTGGCTGCTTCCGGGGATGGAAAAGGAATAATGCTTGTCGCTGCCGGTCAGCTCGCCCTTATAGCTCCCAACGGTGCCCCGGACATTGCCGTAGCGGACAGCCCCGGTTTTGTCATAGCCCAGGAAAACCGCACTGTGGTACTTCCTGGATTCATAAAGAAGGTCGTTTTCCAGGCAGTAGCGGAGAATAACATCGTGGATGCCTCGGCCTTTCAGGTAGCGGATGACCGTATCGGCGTTGTTGTTCCGCTCCGGGAGCAAAAGCCGTTTCGGCTTCTGCTTTGGGGCCGGTGCGGGAATTGCCTTGGGCAGCGGTTTCCCCTGAATGATTTCCATGGCCTCTAAAAAGGAACAGCCCTTGACCTTTACAAGATAGTCAAGGGCTGTTTTGCCGCCAATTTGTCGGGAGAACCAGTGCCATTTCCCGTTGCTGATTTTGAGAGAATCGTGTTCTTTGGTGCAGTAGGTATCGCCGGATACCTTTACCAGCTGGTCCGGCTCATAGATTTGGAGGTATGTCAGCAAGTCCAGCTGTTTGGCCTGCTGAATGTCCTCCGGGGTGAAGTAGGCCATAGGCTATCGCTCCTCCCGGTGGGATTTGGCTTTCGCTGCCTGAATGACCGTATTCGCACGATCTTCGACAACAGACCAGAGTTCTTCCATGTGGGCACTTTCACACTTCTCCCAGGCCTGGAAAACATCACTTAGAGGGCAGGGAGACTTCAAAAGTGCTTGACACTGCTTGTTGGTCAGATTGTTATACTCCAGAGACAGCAGAATGTCCTCCCTGGTGGTGTACGCATAGGCACAGTCCAGAATTTCTTCCGGGGGCAGCGTCAGAAGGTGCTGCCGATAGCGTTCCTGCTCGGCAAACATCTTTTGGTAGAGCAGGGTGTTCAGTTCTTGATTGGTGATAAAATCAACTTCCTTTCTTTTGGGGTACAGAAAAGCACCCGCTGTGAGTAGCAGGTGCTTTCCGTGTGGAATGTTTACTTATAGAGTTTTAGTAAGAGGGTGTTCACATCCTCGGTGGGCAGCCCCTTGGCAATGAGGGCATTGCGGAACTGAATGAGGGCGTACTTTGCAAGGCGCAGCTCGGAATCACTCAGGGTTACATAACGCATTTTCTTCTTGGCAAACAGCATCATGGACAGCTCCTTTGCTTTTTTCTTCCATTATACCGTATCCCAAACCAGGTGACAAATGTGCGATGTGTTTACCTGTCCCATCCACGGGATTCCCGCTGGGGCTGGATTTCGCCCTCGTCTGGTAGCCCATCCACGATCTCATTTTCCCGTTTGTCCATGTTCAGCAGAATATTCAGCTGATCCAGCCGGGCGGATTTCGCTTTCAGCTCCTCCTCTCTGGGGAAGGGCTTTTCTACCTCCTGCTTGGCAATCTCCACCTGGATTTCTAAGTTTTTCAGCTTCTCCTTGTAGTCCAACTGCCGTGTGGGCATACTTTCCAGAAGGTTATCCATACGCTGAATGTTGCCGAACACATCCGTTCCAAGGCCAACTTTGTAGGTCAGCGTACCCTGCATGGAAATTTTGAACAGCTTTTCAAAGCTGTCAAAGCAGAGCGTCAGCTTAAATCCTCGGTAAGAACCAAGGGGGACCGGGTCGGCACTGGTCAGGGTATTGCAGGCCTCCAGAATTGCCGTTCCGGCAGCTTTCTTTTCGGTGTAGGTCTGACCGCTTATCACCATGGGGCAGAATCCATCCGTGTTTGGCTGGGTTTTGTCTTTCAGCAGGGCCATGTCCGATTCCAGGCCGTCGATCCACTGCTGCATGGAAGCGATCTCGTTGGGGAATTTCCGAATAAGCTGATCTTCCAAAGCATACCGCTGGCTCATATGGTTCGAGCGCAGGAGTTTCAGCTTCTGCACCTCAATGTCCAGGTCCATTTTCTCCTTGATGTGGGGGTTGCCGGAACAAAGGGCCTTGATTTCCGCATAGCTCAGCGCCGTTTCATCAATGTCCTCCGCACTGCGTACCGGGGATTTGGAGGTCATGATCTGACCAATAAACTTCTGCTTCCCCTCCACCAGCTGATACAGGTAGCTGTCAAAGGTATTTTCTGTCACATAGGTGTAGATGTCCACCTTGGGATTCTCATTGCCCTGACGGATAATACGCCCCTCCCGCTGCTGCAAATCCGAGGGCCGCCAGGGACAATCCATATGGTGCAAGGCAATGAGCTTCCGCTGCGCGTTGGTCCCGGCACCCATTTTCTGGGTGGAACCAATTAAAATGCGCACTTCGCCGGAGCGCACCTTTCCGAACAGCTCCTTTTTGGCAGCTTCTGTTTTGGCGTTGTGGATGTAGGCGATCTCGGATTCCGGGATGCCTTTGTCCAGCAGCTTCTTTTTCAGATCGTCATACACATTGAATTGCCCGTCATTGTGGGGCGTGGACAGGTCAACAAAAACCATCTGCGTGGACTTTTGCGCCGCCGTCCCCTCCCAGAGGTTGTACACATTTTCCGCACAGACGGCAACCTTTCCCGTATCACTGTCCGGCAGCATGGGATTGATCAGCCGCTGATCCAGTGCCAGCTTCCGTCCATCGTTGGTAATGACCAGCATATTGTCCTCATTGGAATCCACCTGCTTATTGCGCACCTTTTCTGCCCGCTGGGATAGGCTTGCCACGATCTCCTTTTGCTGCTCCGAGGGCTTCAGCACCACGTTGTGGTATTCCGCCTCCGGCACCGGCAGCTTCAGCATATCCGCCGTCTGAATATCCGCAATTTCCTTGAACATGGACATCAGCTCCGGGAGGTTGTAGAACTTGGCAAACCGGGTCTTGGCCCGGTAGCCGGTACCCTCCGGGGCCAGTTAAATGGCGGTGACGGTCTCTCCAAAGGTGGAGGCCCAGGCATCAAAATGGAGCAGGTCATTCTCTTTCAGGGTGTTGTATTGCAGATATTTCTGCATGGTATAAAGCTCCACCATGGAGTTGCTGATCGGTGTGCCGGTGGCAAACACCACGCCCCGGCCTCCGGTCAGCTCATCTAAGTAGCGGCACTTCATATAGAGGTCACTGGACTTCTGGGCTTCCGTCTGGGAGATACCGGCTACATTGCGCATTTTCGTAAATGCGGCGAGATTTTTGAACATGTGGGCCTCGTCCACGAAAATCCGGTCAACACCCAGCTCCTCAAAGGTGATAACGTCATCCTTCCGGCTCTGGTCATTGAGCTTTTCCAATCTCTGCTGAATGCTTTTCCTGCTGCGCTCCAGCTGCTTCACAGAAAAATTGTCGCCGTTGTTGCGCTTTAGCTCCCGAATGCCGTCCAGGATCTCCTGCTTCTGCTGCTCCAAAATGAACTTTTGCCGCTCCTGGGACATGGGGATCTTTTCAAACTGGCTGTGGCCGATGATGATGGCATCGTAGTCGCCGGTGGCGATCCGGGAGCAGAACCGTTTTCGGTTTTTGGTTTCAAAATCCTTTTTGGTGGCAACCAGAATATTGGCGGCGGGGTACAGCTGCAAATATTCGGCGGCCCACTGCTCGGTCAGGTGATTGGGTACCACAAACAGGCTCTTTTGACACAGCCCCAGCCGCTTGCTCTCCTGGGCGGCGGCTACCATCTCGAACGTCTTCCCAGCCCCCACCGTGTGGGCAAGCAGGGTATTTCCACCGTAAAGAATGTGGGCAATGGCATTCACCTGATGAGGCCGCAGGGTGATTTCCGGGTTGATCCCTACAAAATTCAGATGGCTTCCGTCATATTCCCGTGGGCGAATGCTGTTGAATTTCTCATTGTAAAGCGTGGTCAGCCGCTCCCGGCGGTTGGGGTCAGCCCAAATCCAATCCTTGAAAGCATCCCGGATGAGCTGTTGTTTCTGCTGGGCAAGGGTGGTCTGTTTGCTGTTCAGTACCCGTTTCTCTTTGCCGGTTTCGTCTCTTACCGTGTCGTACACCCGTACATCCCGGAGGTTCAGGGAATCCTCCAGAATCTCATAGGCGTTGACATAATCTGTTCCGTAGGTGTTCCATGCAGCAATATCATTCGAGTAGATTTTGCCTTTGCCGGAGATATTCCAGGCAGCGGTGTAGGGAGCATACTCTACATGAATGTACCGCTTGAGGTATGACGGTGTGTCCAGCAATTCATACATAAACTGTTGAATATAGGCTTTGTCAATCCAGGTGGCACCCAGCCGCACCTCGATTTCCGAGGCTTCCAGGTCCTTGGGCTGGGCGGCCCGGAGCGCTTCCACATTGCTCTGATACATGGGGTTTTCCGCGGCGGCATCTTCCGCTTCTTTCAGCTTTTGCCGCACGTTGCCGGACAGGTATTCGTCCGCTGTTACCCATCCCGCGTAATCTTCCAGTGCGCCCCGCTTGGGGTCGTGGAAGATAACACCTTGCAGGTCGGCGGTCAGCTCGTCTATGGACTTCCCGGACAGACTGGACATATACCCCAAATCCACGCAGGCCCGTTCCCCAATGGAAATC
>OIZT01001616.1_pt1 | contig 9839 bp, 5 predicted proteins | sample 1588611 | NCBI WGS metagenome assembly OIZT01 (sample SAMN03283278) | human gut metagenome | biome: human-associated habitat; material: feces | host: Homo sapiens | place: Peru | collected 2012
ATTACCCAGGGCGATGCCCTGGGCTAGGAGCTTCTGCCCTTTCAGGGCGTGTAGAGCTTACATGCGAAATTTGAATAAGCTATACATATCAGATGTTCATTCTTACTCTGCATGGCGAGTTTTTCATTCACTTTTCTCGCCATGCTGTTTATTGTTTATATACACTCAAACTTATAATTTGCTCATTTTTATACCATTTCAAACAACATATTTATAATAATTATTAAAAAATATATTCTAATCATCATATATTTTGTACTTTTGCAGAAAAGTTTCGAAACATCATTTTTTAATGCGCGACGCAAGAATTTAAAAAGCATTTAAAGGTTTGATATCTCAATGACTATTGTCGAATGCAATAGGCTAAAAATTCACATATGTATATATGAAAAGACTCATTTTTACTTTATCAACTCTGATGATATGCTCAGCCTCTATGATGGCAATACCTGCAAAGCCAGGACAATGGAAAATGTTGAAATTGGCTAATGGCACAGAGATTAGAGCAGAATTAGTAGGCGACGAGCTATGCCACTATTGGCTTGCAACTGACGGTAAGGGCTACGCATGGAGCGCAGCTCAAGGTTGCTATGTAGCTATTGACAAGGAGGCTGCACACAAAGAAGCCGACCAAAAGCGCAATGCTGCAAACATGCGACGCATGGCAAAGGCAACAAAAGCTAAAGCCAACAACCTATACACAGGCGAAAAGAAAGGTTTGATAATATTGGTGGAGTTCCCTAAGCGTACAGCTACAAACACTCCAGAGGTAAAGTTCTCTACAGAGAAAGCTCAGGAGTTTTATAATCGCGTAGCTAACGAAGAAGGATTCTCTGACCCTAAGACAGGTTTCACAGAGAGTGTATACGACTATTTCCTTGCTCAGAGCAGCGGAAAGTTTAAGTTCAAGTTTGATGTTGTAGGTCCTTACAAATTGGGCAATACATATAACTACTACGGCGAAGACTCTGGCGGTATGCAAGATGCACACCTTGGTAAGTTTATCTATGATGCTTGTAGGAAGGCAGATGGCAATGTTAACTTCGCAGACTACGATTGGGATGGCGACGGAAAGGTAGATCAGCTATTCATTCTCTATGCCGGACAAGGACAGAATGTGAATGGTGCCGACACCGGACTTATCTGGCCACAGGAAGGAAGCCTCAACTCTGTAGGTTCCGACCAGCAACCATTCGAAATGGATGGAGTAACCATCGATTCTTATGCTTGTAGTTGTGAACTTGGTGAGAACAAAGTTATCGATGGAATCGGCACTATTTGCCATGAGTTCTCTCATTGCTTCGGATTGCCAGACACTTACGACAAAGGAACATCGTTTGGACAAACCGAACTGAAATATGGCACCTACGTATGGGATCTGATGAACAATGGCAACTACCTTAATGGAGGCTACACTCCTGCTGCCTATACTGCCTTAGAGCGTATGCTTACAGGATGGAAGGAGCCTATAGTGCTTGACAAGGATGCAGACATCGTAAATATGAAGCCTTTGGCTGACGATGGCGACACATATATTATATACAACGATGGCTACAAGGATGAGTTCTACATGTTGGAGAACCGTCAGAAGCAAGGCAACGAAGCAGGTCTATATGCCAGCGGACTCATGATTACCCACGTAGACTATAGCCAAGAGGCATGGGAAGCTAACGATGTTAACACCACTCGTGAGCGCTATGCTATTATGGCTGCCGACAACTCAAAGGCTCGCACCATTCCTGATGTAGAGGGCGACCTTTATCCATTCAATGGCAACAACTCGTTTGGTAACACTACAATCCCTGCAGCAACTCTCAACCATGCAAATACCGATGGTTCAAAGTTGCTAAACAAGGAGATTACCGATATCACTCAGAATGCCGATGGCACTATATCGTTCAAGTTCCGCAACAACAATACCACAGGTATTTCTGAGATTAATGCCGAAAGCTCTAAGCCTGCCATATACAACATGAATGGCATCATGATGGGCTACGACCTTGATAAGTTGCCAAAGGGAATATACCTTTGGAAGGGGAAAAAGGTGAAAAGGTAAAAAAGTAAAAAAGTAAAAGAGCAAAAAACAAAAATAATAATAACAATTAAATATAAACTATCATGAAGAGATTTTACACATTAGCTTTGGGCTTGATGATGGGTGCTACTACCCTTTTCGCCCAGAAAACTACAGATTTGCAGTTTGTAACTATCACAGGCGAAGGTGACGAGGCTGTGGAGACTGGTACTGTTAAAGATGGCGCAATCATTGATGCTACCGAAGAAACACCTTTAGGCATCACTTCAGGCTTAGCTTTAAAGAATGTTAGTGGTAGTGCACAGAAAAATTTGTTATGTTTCGAAATTCTTGAAATAGACAATGGTAATATTACATGTTGCTTCAAGGTTTGCAGAAACTACACAGATTTAGGAAAAAACTATCAGCCAGAGTTCGTTATGGACGGTGAATATTATATGGCAAATAGTTTCAAAGTATTGAAGAGTGGAGATTTTGAAGATCTTAAGACAGAATGGGCAGCAGCTAGCAAAGGTAAGTGTGTAGTTAAGTTCACGGCTTACCAAGGTGTTGTTGACGATGAGGTCTCTGATTCACAATGGCAGGCATACAACCTCGTAGAGGGTCCAAGTGTAACTGTAAACTTCCTCAATGGTGTGCCTTCAAGCATCAGCAACATCGAGAACAAGGATGTTGACAACAACTATTACGACTTGGCAGGTCGCAAGGTTGCAAAGCCTACAAAGGGTATCTATGTAAAGAACAACAAGAAGGTTGTCGTAAAGTAAACAAGCAACGATATATATGAAAAAAATATTATCAACACTTTGTCTGATGCTCGTGGCTATGGTGTGCTGCATCTCTGCCAATGCTCAGACAGCTACAGGAAAGCCTAAGTTCCTGTACCAGAAGTTTGCTGACTATGCTATTGCATTCACAACCTCTGATAACGGTAAGTGGGCTGTAGTTTATGGTGCCACCACAGAGCAGCAGAAAAACGGTAAGGCTCGCATCGTTAATGTAGAGACTGGCGAGACTACCGTAGTACGTCACTTTAGCGAAGAAGATGACGATGCTGTTGGTCTGTATGAAATCCGCGACATTACCGATGATGGTAATACTATAGTTGGTGCTGCCGGAGGTCAATTCTCTGAAGGTGGTACATATACAGGTAAGCCTGCATATTGGAATAAGAAGGAAAGAGACTGGAACCTTCTTCCTATGCCAGAGGGTATGACAACAGGTATTGCTGTGAGCATCACTCCTGATGGTAAGTATGCAGTAGGTAGAGTTGAGGAAAATGCCAACGACGCATTCTCTTCTTCTTCACGCGGTATTATGTGGGATATGACAGGAAACGAGCCTAAGATTGTAGAACTGAAGAACTTGCCTGAAATGCCAAGTACAGAAGGTTCTACAGGCAAGAAGCACGTTCAGGAAGCATTTACCCAGATTACTGCCGATGGTCGCTACATCGTTATATATGGCAACCAGAGCTATGGTCCTATAGGATATATCTATGACCGCCAGACAGAAACTTACTTCAAGTTTGGTGAGAATGCAAACGAAGGTCCTATTGGCAATTATGAGCTCGAGGGTGAGCCTGTATTTAGCTTGAATGGCAAATATGTAGCAGGCGATATCCGCGACAAAGACGACAACATCTTCCCAATGGTTTATAATACCGAGACTGGTAAATATAAATATTTCAATTCTCAGGAAGACAACGACTTGCTTATTTGCTGCATCGACAACGAAGGAAACCTCTACGGAAGTGCTCCTGGCACCTCTTCTCCTGTTCGTGATTGGAGAGTATGTGTAGACAATGTATGGTATCCTTTCGACCTTATTCTAAAGCAGCGCTACGGCATTGAGTATAGCGACTATACTGGCTATGATAATACAGGTACCTTGTGGTCAGCTTCTGCCGACACCAAGACTCTTTCGTCAATGGTTTCTCCTCAGGGCGAAAGCTACGTGGTGACAATGCCTGAAACTATGACAGAGGCTTGTCGCGCCATCAACTTGCTCAACAACTATACAGCTACACCTGCTGCTGGTTCTAACTTCAGCAACGTTGCAGTAGTAAAGGTTACTTTCACTCACGAGATTACTGTTCTCGGCAATAAGGATTGCGCAGTATTGAAGAATGCAGAGGGTGCAGTACAGAGAAAGTCTATGGGTTTTGCTGTTGACAAGACCAACCCTAAGGTGTTGATCGTTACCTTCCGTAACACAGAAATGAAAGCAGGCGAAAAGTATACTGTAGAGATTCCTGCAGGAACTGTTGCCTTGACAAAGAATACCGACAAGCAGAACGACATCATCACTATCAACTATGTCGGTAGAGAGAATGTGCCTGTTAAGATGCAAAGCGCATTCCCAGAGAACAATGCAGAGATTGCTCGTATCGACAACACCAGCAACCCTGTAATCTTGACTTTCGACACCAATATTTCAGTAAGCGAAAACGCTAAAGCTTCGCTCATACAGCTTGATGGTGAGAACGAGAAGACTATCTGCTCTTTGTCTGTACTTTCAAACGAAAATCAGGTTGCTTTGATGCCTGCGGCTACACAGTATCTCTATAAGGGTTCACAATACAAGGTGGTATTGGAGGCAGGTTCTTTGACCGATGTTTCCGGGTCTTCAAAGAGTGCTAACGAGCAGATAGTATTGAACTATACTGGTACTTACGAGCGCCAGATCTCTACATCTGATGCTACACTCTTCAGCGACAACTTCTCTAACACAGACCAATCGTATAAGAACTTCATGCGCTATGAGGGCGACCACAACACTCCTACTGCTGCAATGAAGAAGATTGGTTTCGACAAGGACAACACTCCTTGGATATTTAATGCTAAGGAATCTAACGATAGCAAGAACTATTTTGCAGTATCTACCTCTATGTATAGCCCTGCTGGTCAGAGCGACGACTGGTTGGTAATACCACAATTAAGTATCCCTGACGCATATTGCACATTGACTTTCGATGCTCAGAAGTATCTCGACAACAAGAACGACATCTTGAAGGTTGTGGTGTGGGAATGCGATAGAAACATCAACGACCTCAGCTCTGACGATATCGCAGAGATGAAGGCTAAGGGTGATATCAAGGATTACGAACTTAACATCGGTGATACAGAAGAAGGTATCGATGGTGAGTTCACCCACTACTCTCTCGACCTTGGCAAGTATGCTGGCAAGAAGGTTTATATCGGCTTCTGGAACAACAACAAGGACCAGAGCATGATATTCTTGGATAGCGTTGTTGTAAAGCGCAACTTGAAATACTTGATGTCGCTTTCTACAGCCTCATCTGTAGTAAACAAGAAGGAAGTAAAGATTGCCGGTTCTATCAGAATCAATTCACAGGACGATGTATATTCATCAGCCCGCTTCACTCTCAAGGATGATAAAGGCACCACTATCGATACATTCGAAAAGACTGGTTTGACTCTTAAGAAGGGTAAGAGATTGGCATTCGAATTTGCTAAGCCTTTGGCTCTTACTATTGGTGAAGCTACAAACTATAGCATCGAGGTTAAGCTTGACGACTATACTGACGTAGTGAAGAACAGCATCAAGAGCTTGACCTTTGAGCCTGTTAAGCGAGTAGTATTGGAAGAGTTTACAGGTACTACCTGTGTTAACTGTCCTTTGGGTATCCTTGCTATAGAGAACGCTAAGAAGATATTCGGCGAGCAGTTTATTCCAATTTCTATCCACACATATCAGGGCGACCCTTACGGAACAGGTCTCTATGCTTATAGCAACTATCTGAAGTTGTCGGCTGCTCCATCAGGTATCGTACAGCGTGAGGATTTGATAACAAGCCCTATGGGTCAGAACGATGAGGGCGACTGGTCATTCTCTGCTAACAACTCATTGTGGCAAGACAGAATTTCTATGGAGCTCGACAAGCCTGCTGATATGGGTATCAACGTACCAGCTATCACTCTTGATGATAATACCAGAAAGCTCAACTTCAACCTTGAGATTCAGCCAGCGCTCAACCTCAAGAATCAATACCTCAACGTATTTGCAGTGGCTTTGGAAGATGGTATCGTAGCTACACAGTCTAACAACCTATACACAAAAACCGATCCTATCTTCGGTGACTGGGGTAAGGGCGGCAAGTATGGATATGCTTCTGTCGACAGAGTTGTACAGGAAGATATGGCTCGTTGCTACTGGGGCACATCATTCACAGGTTCAAGCGTAGGCTTCCCACAAAACTTGACAGCTGGCGAGACTTACTCAGTACCTGTATCTTTGGCTTATCCAGAGCAGGTTTCAGAGTGCAAGAATGGTAAGATTGTGCTTATGTTGTTTGATGGCAACACCAACGACCTCATCAACTCTGTACTTGTGAAGCTCAGCACATTGCCAAACGGCATTGAGAACGCAGTAGTTGACAACAACAATAGCAACTGCGATATCGCTGCTGCAAATGGCGTAGTGAGCGTAAAGGCAAATGGTAACGCTAAGGTAGAAGTTTACAGCATGGCAGGTCAGCTCATCAATACAGCTACAGGCACTAACAACATCTCAGTATCTGTACGCGGATATAAGGGTGCTGCCGTAGTAAAGGTAAATGGCGAGAAGGCTAATGCAACTAAGAAAGTTATTCTCTAAGATTCAAATAAAATAAAGGAGTCAAGGAGTGAGATATATTTCACTTCTTAACTCCTTTTTGTATAAATCAAGTTATCTATATCACTAATTAAAAAATTATTATTATGAACAAAAATCTACAAAGCCACACATGCAGTGCCTTCAAGAAGGCATGGTTGGTGCTTGTCTGTTTGATGACCACTATCGTGGCATCTGCTGCAGAATGGACGACATTTGAAACAGGCGTCAAGTATGAATTCAAATTCTTGACTGATCAAAATTTCAAGTTTGTTCCTACAGAAGATGGAATTCTTAGAATCTACGCTCAGGAAACAAACATCTCAGTTTCGACAGAAGGTAATGATGAAACAACGGTAAGCAAGATTTCAGCATGGAAATATGCCCCTACGACCGATGAAGATGGTACAACATGGAGTGGCTATACAGAGGCTTCTTTGAAGGCTGGTAAGCCATATTATATTAATGTGCCTGGTACACTGAGCAGCAGCACAAAAAAATACTTTAAGGGAGTTTATGAAGCAGGTGTAAAAGAACTTAAGGTTACAAACATAAACTTTGAAGAAGGCAAGATTTTCGACATTTCAGATACACGTGGCGGTCAGTTGAATATTACATTCAACATGAATGCAACATCAGAAGAATCAAATATTAAGATTGGCAACATCATTGATTGCAATGTTGAAACTCGCACAAGTACCAATGCTGGTGGTTTGTATGTTCTATTGAAAGACTCTCTCATTAGCTGGCTCAACAAGGGTTTAATCGTTGGTGGTGAAGAGATGATTATCACAGTAAAGGACATTCGTGCTGCTGCCGACAAAAACATTAAGTATGGTACAGACGGCAACTTGACATTGAAGTTCCTCACACCAAGCAAGCCTCACTCTTTGGTAAGCAAGCAGCTTCCAGATCCATTTCTCTCTTATTGGCCTAAAGGTGACGAAAGAGGTATGATTGTGTTGACATTTGATTCTGACGTAATGGCAGGTGAAGCACAGACTGCTAAAGGCTCTTTCACTATCGGCTATGCAGAAGCGGACGATGTATACGTTGAATATCTCGATCCAAGCATGTTCCGCGCTGAAGGCAACAAGCTTTACATCGACTTTACAGGCAAGCTCCGCACAAAGGAGACTATGGGATTGAAGAATAATTGGGATCTTATCACTCTCAGATTGATGAACGTAAAGATGGCGGATGGCACAAATGTATTCTCTGCAGGTGCTGGTACCTCTGGTTCGTTTACATTCACAATGAGATACAAGGAATACAAGAGCAATTTGGTGTATGAAGTAACTCCTGCCGATGGCGGAAAGTTGGAGGAAAACAACGTAAAGATCTACTTCTCTGAAAAGGACGCTATTACATTCAAAGGTGTGAAGTTCACATATCAGGATAAGAACGACAAGAAGTATCAAACAACCGTAACTGAGGGTATAACCAGTACAGAAGAAGGTGACGCTATAGAATACGTCATTCCTATCACAGACGCTATCAAAAATGGTAAGAACGTAAGATTTACTCTTACAGGCGTTATTTCAAACGACGGTCTCGACCGTAGCGACATCACTGCAAGATGGAATCCTGGTCCAGAATTAGTTGCTACACTTGTTCCAAGCAGAGCATATATGAATGAATCTGTAAAAGAAGTAGATGTAGTAAAAAATTACTATAGACACGTGCTGGAATTTAATGAAGATATTAATATCAATGATAATGCAAGTGCTGCTGACGTTACATATAAGGATACAAAGAGCGGCAGAATCATCTATGGTTATGTAAAGCCTGTCGAGAACAACAGCAAACAGGTAATAGTAATTCCTGCAGAAGAATTGAAAGACAAGCATGAATATGAACTCACTATCAAGGAGCGCGTCATTGTAAATAAGGAGTTTGTAGAAACAAATGGTAAGTATGGTAACTACATGCCTGAGCAGTCGTATAAATTTACCATCTATGCAAACAAGGATGCTTTCGACTTCATGACAAATCCTATTGAGGGCTCTACTGTACACGAAATTTCTACTATAGTATGCTCTATGAAGCCTGGTGCAGAAGCTGGTTCATCAGCTATTGGTTTTGCTCACCGCAACGATAAGTTCGTTTACTTGTTGAACGAAAAGAACGAGAAGGTGGCAACTGCTACTTGTGGTGATGTAGAGAATGGTATGTTCATAAAATTCTCACCTGCAATAACAGAGCCTGGAACATATACTGTTCTCATCGAAGATAGCGTTTACTTCGTTGGTACCGGCTTCGAGGCTTTACAGAACGAAAAGCCTGTAGAATTAAAGTATACTATTACTGAGGCTCCTAAGGAGTTTGAATTCACTACAGATCCTGAAAACGAGTCGACAATCACTTCACTTGGCGAAATCGTTATCATGAGCGATAAGGATATCTACGGAACTACAACTCCTATCCAAGCTTATTGCGACCGTCAGGTATTCAATGGAACATTGACTATGGGCGATGTAAACCGCAGAGAAGCTTACATCGAGTTTACTGACGCAGCAGGTGAGCCTATCACAGCAGAGGGTGAATATCGTATCGAAATTCCTGCTGGTGTATTTGGTGATAAGGCATGGTATGACAGCGATTGTTTGTCAGGTGCTTGCAACGCTGCTACTACATTATATTATACTGTAGGCAAGGAAGCTTCTGAGATTACATACACAGCAGATCCTGCAGACGGTAGCGAACTTGATGCTTTGACAACTATAACACTTACATACAAGAACAATGAGATTGGAATCGGCGATGGCAAGATTCTGATTAATAAGGACGGTCAGGAATTTGCAAAAGTAGATGCAGAGTTGGATTTTAATAATTACAACGTTGCAACTATTGCTGTAAACGCTACTGAAAAGGGAGTTTACACTATCGTGATTCCTGATGGATACTTCAATGACGAGAATGGTGATGCTATCGAAGGCGTAACCTTGACTTACTACGTAGGTGTAGCAAGCGGTATTCAGAACATTGATGCAGAAATAGCTAAGGGTGCTGTTTACAACTTGAATGGTGTAAAGGTTAACAAGGCTACTAAGGGCATCTATATCGTAAATGGTAAGAAGGTTGCTAAGAAGTAATCAAACATTAATATATATAATGAGAAAAGGGTAAAGATATTATCCTGCTCATAATATAACCTAACAAGAGGGTATGTCTACGACATTGTCGT
>OIZT01001620.1_pt1 | contig 9822 bp, 7 predicted proteins | sample 1588611 | NCBI WGS metagenome assembly OIZT01 (sample SAMN03283278) | human gut metagenome | biome: human-associated habitat; material: feces | host: Homo sapiens | place: Peru | collected 2012
TAACATATAACGATATGAAAAGTCTTGTGCCATTCTAACCATTGCTTCATAAATAGAAGAATCGCCATGAGGGTGATAATTACCCATAACTTCACCAACAGTTTTAGCAGATTTTCTATGAGGTTTATCAGGAGTATAACCTGAATTATACATACTCCATAAAATTCTACGATGTACTGGCTTCAAACCATCTCTTAAATCAGGAATTGCACGAGAAGTAATAACACTCATTGAATAATCCAAAAATGATTTTTTTACTTCTTCAACAATATTGTTTTCAGATAAACTATCTCTTTCATGAAAAGTACCACTAAATTCATCATCTTCTTGTTCATTTATTATTTCTTCGTTTGTATTTTCAGTATTTTCTATATTGTTTTTCTCTTCATTATTATCCATATTGTACCTCCTTAAATATCAAGATTTTCAACAAATCTAGCATTTTCCTCAATAAATGCTCTTCTAGGTTCTACATCATCACCCATTAATTTTTCAAATATTTGGTCTGCAGCTACACAATCATCAACAGTAATTCTTCTTAAAATTCTGTGATTTATGTCCATTGTAGTCTCATTAAGTTCTTCGGCATCCATTTCACCAAGACCTTTCATACGAGCAATTTCTGCACGACTTCTTACATTATCAGGTAATGTTGCTAAATATGCATCCTTATCCTTTTCTTCAAGTACGTATTTACGCGTTTTTCCATGCATTATTCTAAACAAAGGTGGTTGAGCAGCATATACATGTCCTGCTTCCACAATTGGTCTAAAAAACCTATAAAATAGCGTTAGAAGAAGTACTCTAATATGTGAACCGTCAACATCGGCATCGGTCATTATAATAATTTTGTCATATCTTAATTTAGACAAATCAAATTCTTCACCAATTCCAGTACCAAAAGCAGTAATAATAGTTCTGATTTCTTCGTTCGATAAAGCTCTATCTAATCTTGCTTTTTCGACATTTAATATTTTACCTCTTAAAGGAAGTATTGCTTGTGTTAGTGAATCTCTACCTTTCTTAGCAGAACCACCAGCACTATCTCCTTCGACTATAAAAATTTCAGATACTTTTGGATCTTTACTTTTACAATCTGATAACTTTCCAAAAAAATTAGTAGTAGTTAAATCACTTTTTCTAGTAATTTCCCTTGCTTTTCTCGCAGCATTTCTTGCTCTACATGCAAGCATTGCTTTATTAACAATAATTTTTGCATCTTCAGGGTTTTCCATTAAAAATCTTTCAAATCCAGAAGAAAATACACTATCTGCTAACTTTCTGACTTCAGAATTACCAAGTCTTCCTTTTGTTTGACCTTCAAATTGAGGATTAGGATGCTTACAAGAAATAATCATAGTTAATCCTTCTTTAACATCATCACCAGTTAAAGATTCATCTTTTTCCTTTAAAATATTATTTTTTCTAGCATAATTATTAATTACACGAGTTAATGCTCTACGAACTCCTTCTTCATGTGTACCACCATCATGAGTATTTATATTATTAACAAATGAATAGATATTATCATTATAACTAGAATTATACTGCATAGCAACTTCAAAGAAAACTCCATCTTCTTCACCTTCTAAATGAATTATATCATCATGAATAACAGTCTTTCCTTTATTAATAAATCTAACATACTCTCTAATTCCACCTTCATATAAGAAAGTTTCACCAGTAGTATCCTCATCATCTCTATCATCTCTTAAAGTAAGTGATAATCCTTTATTTAAAAATGCTAATTCTCTAATTCTAACCATTAAAGTATCGTAATCATATATATCTGTATCAAATATTTCAGGATCAGGTTTAAAAGTAACAACAGTTCCTGTTCTATTTTCTTCACAGTCACCAATTACTTTAAGTGGTGCAACAGTATGTCCACCATTTTCAAATCTAATAAAATATATCTTACCATTTTTATATACTTTAACTTCAACCCATTTACTTAAAGCATTAACTACAGAGGCACCAACACCATGTAATCCACCACTTACTTTATATCCTCCACCACCAAATTTACCACCAGCATGAAGTACTGTATAAACAGTTTCTACTGTAGAAATATGAGTTTTTGGATGGATATCAACAGGTATACCTCTACCATCATCCTTAACAGTAATTGAATTATCCTTATTAATGACAACTTCAATATTCTTGCAATAACCTGCTAATGCTTCATCAATTGCATTATCAACAATTTCCCATACTAAATGATGTAATCCCTTAACATCAGTAGTACCAATATACATACCAGGTCTTTTTCTTACAGCTTCTAATCCTTCTAATACTTGAATATCCGAAGCATCATAATGTTCATTATTTTCCATTTTTAATCATTCCCTTCACGTAATTTAACATTTCCACTATTAACTATATAAACATCTAAATCTTTAAATAATGATGTATCTATCATATTTAAATCAGTAGTAGTTATTATTGTTTGAATATTATCTGGTAAAAAACTAATTAATTTTTTCTTTTTTTCAACATCTAATTCACTAAATATATCATCTAATAACAATATAGGACTAATATTTAATATTGAATTAAATATAGGTATTTCAGCAAATTTAAATGTAATTATTGAACATCTAACTTGTCCTTGTGAACCATATAATAAAATATCTTTATCATCTAATTCTATTTTAAAATCATCTCTATGAGGACCTAACATACTTATTTTATAATATAAATCTTTATTATAATTATCTTTTAGTTTCTTATAAAAATTCTCATACATTATTTTATTATCTAAATTATAATCAATATTAGATATATACTTAACATTAAGTCCATCATAACCAGTAATTTTTTTATAATATATAGATAAATTTTCATTTATTTTATCAAAAAATCTTTTTCTATAATTATATATATCAACAGATAACTGTGCATATTTACTATCTAATATATCTAAATAATTATTATCACATTCATTTTTTAATGAAATCACCTTTAAATATTCATTTCTTTGTTTTAAAATAGTATTAAAATCATTAAGTAATCTTATATAATCACCATATAACTGACTAATTTCAATATTTAAATACCTTCTCCTAAAAGCAGGTGATTCTTTTAATAATCTAATATTATCAGGGCTAAAAATAATAACATTAAGTCTAGAAATATAATTACTAAGTTTTTTAACTTCCTGATTATTTATTTTCACTTTTTTTCCCTTTTCATTAATTAATATTTCCAATTTACTTTCTATGTTATTATTTAAAATAGTACCTTGAATTTTAGCAAATTCTTTATCAAATTTAATTAAATTCTTTTCATTTACATTTAAAAACGATTTTGTTAAACCTAAAACATAAATAGATTCTAAAATATTAGTTTTACCTTGAGCATTATTTCCTATAAAAATAGTGTTTTTTTTATTAAATTCAATTTCTAAATTATCATAATTACGAAAATTAACTAGTTTTAATTTTTTTATTTCCATTTAAACTTAATTTAATGCCCATTTTTTTCACCATTTTCATTCTATAATATCCCTATACATAGATTATACCATATTTATAAAAAAAAATAAAGAATAAATCCTTATTTTTTCATTATTTTATGCAGTATTTCTACGATTTAAAAGTTCTTTTTCTAACCTTAAACAATTATATATTTGTCTATCTAAAATATCATAAGAAACATCTATTGAATAAACTCTGTTATCATTAAAAAATACATTAGTAGAGTTACCATGTTTTTCTATTTTAGTAATATTATTATATGATAACCATATACAATCATTATTTGATATAGATCTTGTAGGAAAAAAGATAATATTCTTACTTTCTTCAATAATAACAGGTAATTTAATTCTAGTTTTTAATATTTCTTTGCTCCATTTTAGTCTTCCTTCATATGAACTACCATAGAAATTACAACTAGATTCAATAATAGTATTGGTGTCCATTGTAGCTACATACTCTCCAGCTAAATCATAAACCATAGAACTATTACTATCAATTGATTTAACCATAATTGTTGAAGTAGTAATTAAATATTCATTTAACATACCTATCCCCCCTTTCGAGCGATTATTAAAGCACAAGGAGATGTCGAAAACTGTCAAAATTTGTAGAAAAACACTAAAAAAAAGAATTTATCAACAAATCTGTTAATAAATTCGGATTTCTAATAAGTTTTTATTGGTAAAACTAATTGAACTAATGATTCATCTTCCTTAGATTTAACAACAATAGGACTACTATCATTATTTAAACATAAAGTAATAGTTTCTTGTCCAAAACTTCTAATTGCTTCAGACATATATTTTGAACTAAATGAAATTGAAAGTTCGCTATCACAATTAACATTAATTTTTTCTTCAACATATCCAATTTCAGGAGAATTAGAACTAATTTTAAGTTCATTATGTGATAATTCTAACTTTATTGTATTTTTTTCTCTATCAGAAGTAAGCAATGAAGCTCTATCTATCATATTATATAAATCGTAATATTTACATTCCACAACAATATCAAATTCATTAGGTATAATTGAAGAAGTCGCTGGATAAGTTCCACTTAGTAATCTTGATAAAAACATAATATTTTTATATTTAAATAATACCTTATTAGTAAATATATGCATATATATATTATCATCATCATCTGCTAATATTTTAGATAATTCTAATAAATTTTTACCAGGAATAACTATATTAACTTCATTATCTATATTTGTATCAATTTCAATTTCTTTTTTACTTAATCTATAAGAATCAGTAGCAATAACTTCTAACTTATTACCAGTAATCTTAAAATTAATACCAGTAAGTAAAGGCCTTGATTCATTTTGAGAAGTTGCAAAGAAAGTTTGATTAATAATATTCTTAAACATACTTGTATTTAAAACAATTGGCTCATTAGATTCTTCAATATCAAGATTAGGAAATTCATTAGGATTAATACCATTTAAATCAATTTTAATAGCAGATTCATCATCATCTTCCTTATTTTTAGCATAAATTAACATCTTATAACCATCTAATACTTCAATAGAAATATCAGTATCAGGTAATTTTCTAATAATTTCTACAATATACTTACCACTTATTACAACACTACCTAATTCCTTTATTTCTTCAATCTTATCACTAGGAATAAAAGATTTAATAGAAATATCAGTATCACTAGCATATAAATATAACCCTTCTTCTTTTAATTCAAATTTAATACCTGATAGAATAGGAATTAAATTTTTAGAAGATATTGCTTTAGAAGTATGATTTAAACTTTCTAATAAAATATCCCTTTTAATAATAAATTTCATTTTACATTCCTTCTTTCTTATATTATTATTATTATTACACTGTGGAAACTGTGGATAACTCAACTAAAACCTTGTTTTATAAGGAAAAGTTTTCCACAGTTACTGTGTATAACTTGACAACTTATTAACATATATCCACAGTTACTGTTTATAAATTATTTTTTAACTCATTTATAACTATCTCTAATTGGTCATTTGTTTTTAAATCATTCTCAATTTTTTGATAAGCATTAATAATTGTTGAATGATCTCTACCACCAAAATAAGTTCCCAACTTAGGAAAAGATTCATCAGTCATTACTCTACATAAATATATAGCAATTTGTCTAGGATAATTTATATTCTTATTTCTTTTTTTACCTTTTAAATCATCTATATCAATTTTAAAGTAATCACAAACAACTCTTTGAATTCTGTGTACATCATTTTTATATACACTTTTATCACTTAATTGATCCTTTAAAGACTCTACTGCAATAGGAAGTGTTACAACTCCTCTATTCATCATTAAGGAATAAGCAAATACTCTAGTTATTGCACCTTCTAATTGTCTAATATCAGAATCAAAATTATTAGCAATATACTCTATTACATCCTGTGGAACATCCTCTGCACTTTCTTGATGAGCAATTTTTTTTCTAATAATACTCATTCTAAGGTCGAAATCTGGTGGTGTAATATTGGCAGTTAATCCCCAGTTAAACCTAGTTAATAACCTATTTTCTAACATTTTTAAATCATCAACAGACCTATCAGACGCAATAATTATTTGTTTATTTGAATTATATAGTTCATTAAATGTATGGAAAAATTCTTCTTGTCCTTTAGTAGCACTACCTAAAAATTGAATATCATCAATAATTAAAACATCAATATTTCTATATTTATTCTTAAAACTATCAATTTTTTCAATACTATTTTTACCAATAGTTCTAACAGCATTAATATAATCATTAACAAACTTATCACTAGATACATATAATACCTTTTTATTACTATTTTCTAAAATATAATTACCAATAGATTGCATCAAGTGCGTTTTACCAAGTCCACTTTTACTATATAAAAATAATGGATTATAAGCTTTACCAGGTTTTTCCGCAACAGCTCTAGCAGCAGTAAATGCAAATCTATTTGAATCTCCAACAATAAATGTATCAAAAGTATAATTAGGATTTAAATTAGCATCATTTACACTTTGTTTAGGAACACCACTATTAGTAGTTAAACTATCTATATCAATTATTTTTTTTATATCTGACATTTCACTTTCTAATTTAAATTCAAAAGTAAAATGAGTATCTGTAAGTTCATCAAAAATAATCTCCATGTCGTCTTTGTAATTTTCACCAAGATGTTTTTTATGAAGATTAGTAGGTACTATAATTGTAGCAACACCATCATGTAAACTATGCAATTTAGTAGGTTCAAACCAAGTTTCATATGATAAAGATGATAATTGTTCTTTCATTTTTAATAAAAAGTTTTTCCATAACATATCTATATCCATTGATACTCCTCCTAACTGCATAGTTTTATTTTAACACAAATAATTTTTTTGTCCATATAAATTTACTAATAAGTAACAAATTTTTACAATTTTTTGCTCAAAATTCTAAAATAATAAGTTTTACACAACCATTGTGGATAAATACTAAGTTATTAACATACTTTTCCACAGTTTTTCCACAACTTAAACACTTATAAAATAACATAAAAATAGACTTTTCCACAGTTTTTGTGGAAATGTAAAAAAAATGTCTAATATTGTGGATAATTTTTTCCACAACTACCTAAAAGTGGAAACTGTGGATAACTAACTTAAAGCCTTATAAAATAAGGATTAATAAAATAAGTTTTCCACAGGTACCTGTTGATAAATCATTTTTTGCAAACATATTCTGTTGATAAATAAAAATTACTTGTTGATAACTTAAAAAAACAAAAATTACTCTGTTGATAAAAATAATTTTAGTATTATAGCCATAAAAAAACAGTAATTAATTATTACTGTTCCACTCAATCATCCAGTTTTTATAAATCTGTGCATTCGAACTATGAGGTTCAGGATTTGGTAATTCCATTTTAACAATCATCGGAATTTTCATCATTGGACCAAAAGCAACACACGTACCAGATTGTAATGATTTTTGTTTTTCTATTACATCTGCACTAATATTAGGTACCATCTTTCTAATATATTCCAAGTCAGATGGATGGTTAATTTTAAATATTAGAAAGTTACTACATTGTGAAATAACTGTTTCAGATAATTCTGTAGGTCTTTGAGTAATTAAATCAAGTACTAACCCAAACTTTCTACCTTCCTTAGCAATCCTTTCAAATATATTATAACCAAGCATTTGATTATCAAAATCCTTTTGAACATATCTATGTGCTTCTTCAAGCATGATATGTATAGGCATTGAACCACGATTAACCATAGATTTAGTAAATCTAAATAATATTCTAGAATATACCTTAACCATAGCCTTAGCAAATCTATCATCAACATCTTCCAAAACAAAATTTATAATTTGTGCCCTCTTATTTCCATTAACTAATATAATATCAGAAATAAACTGTGCAGTATTACAAAATTGTGGATAATTAAAGAATCTAGAATAAGAACTATTATTTAAAGTATGCAATTTAACTTTTAATGCAATACCCTCAGAATAAGATTTTTCATTCAATAATAACCCTTCACTAATTAATGCAAAATTTAAAGCTATCTCCAAATCATCCAAAGTAAAGTAAATAGGAACATAATCTTCATTCCATTTTGTATCATTATCAATAAATTGTTCAATATATTCAACAATTAATATTCTTTCAACAAACTGTCCTTGACTATCTAATTCAAAACATTTTCTAAATTGTCTTGTATAACCAACACCAGGAACTTCAAAATCAAGATTTAATTCCTCAGTATGGCAATCAGTAACAATAGTAAATATCTGATCTCTCATCCTAGCAGGCATTTGATTAGAATACATTATAGACAATATTGCTTTAGCTATTAAATGATTTTTATATCTATGTGATTCTTCATCATTTCTAGCAAATACTGATACTAAACTAAGCATTTTTTCAATAACACTAATTTGTGAATACTCAGTAGCATCAAGTAAATTAGCAAAATCATCAGCATTAAGTAACCATAAAGGTAGTTTAACACTATTATTAGTATCATCATCACTAGTAGTATACATTTTATAATTAAAATTAGGATTATAACTATTTATACTCTTAAAAGCATTATCATATTCACTAGTATTATTAAAGATAAAGAAATTGCTATTAAATGGAATTTTATCTTTCATAGTAAATAAATTTTGAACAAGTCTAGCAACACCATAAGTTTTACCAGAACCAGTATTACCAAAAATAGCACTATGATTACTAAATAAACTATCTATATTAACTCTAATAGGATAATTATTATATAAAGGAGATAATCCAAGTGGCATAGAATACTTATCATTCGCACCAACAAGTTCATTTAATTCTTCCTGATTAATTAATCTAATTTTAGAAGTTAAACTTGGTTTCCTAATAATACCACTATAAAATCTACCATTAACAAACTCTCCTAAAAAAGTAATCTTAACATTATTATCAATAATTTCTTCAATTTCTCCTAGTATTTTCTTATTTTCTTCCTCAAAAACAGCATTTAAGTTTAAAATATCTTCATTAATATTACCTTCTATTTTAACTAATGCATAATTTTTACTAATCGAAGTTATTTCTTTAAACATTACAATCCCTCTATTCTATATAAGACAATTATATCAAAAAAAAAATAAAAAAGATAGTAAAAAGTTAAAAAATTATTGACATTATTAAATTTAATAGATATAATAAAGTAGCATTTAACTTTGGAGGTGTTATATATTATGAAAAGAACTTTTCAACCTAATAATAGAAAAAAAGCAAAAAAACATGGGTTCTTTGCTCGTATTAAAGGAAATATATTAAATAAAAGAAGAGCAAAAAAAAGAAAAAGATATTTATTCAAGAAATAGAGACTTAGATAAATAAACACCTAAGATTGTAAATAACATGATAAAAAGAATCTTTTCAAATACGATCGTTATTTTAATATTAGCCGTAATTGTTGGCATCCTGACAGGATTTTTCATCCCCGAAGAGTTGATGAAAAGCGTATTAGTCGTCAAACAAATAAGTGGCCAAATTATCTTTTTCCTCGTGCCCCTAATTATTATTGGTTTTGTGGCTCCTTCTATCGCCTCACTGAGGGGAAGCGTTTCCAAACTGATAATCTTTGCCTTTTCGTTAGCTTATCTATCATCTATAGGTGCAGCATTCTTCGCCATGATGTTGGGATACCAGATAATTCCTTGGCTCGAGATACAACCTATCACCAATTCCCTGAAGGAGTTACCTGAAGTTTTATTTAGTTTAGAGATTCCTCCCGTTTTGAGCGTTATGTCCGCCTTGCTACTCTCGATCTTTATCGGCTTGGGATGCTGTTGGACAAAATCTGATGGAATTACAGAGCTGCTTTTG
>OIZT01001624.1_pt1 | contig 9793 bp, 6 predicted proteins | sample 1588611 | NCBI WGS metagenome assembly OIZT01 (sample SAMN03283278) | human gut metagenome | biome: human-associated habitat; material: feces | host: Homo sapiens | place: Peru | collected 2012
CTTCCACAAGCAGGAAAGACTGTTTCAAATCTTTTAAGAGATTCATCTAAATAAATTTCTACTCCAGGTTTAACAGCGAATGGACACACACCACCAACTGGATGACCAGTTAAACTTTCAACTTCATCGTATGGAAGCATATGCGCTTTCTCATTAAAATAGTGTTTAAATTTAGAATTATTAATCTTAGCATCTCCAGCTAATACTATAAGTATAATTTTATCTTTAACTCTAAATGATAAAGTCTTAGCTATTCTTTCCTCGGTAGTATGAAGAGCGTGAGCAGCCATACTAACAGTTGCACTACTTTCATCAAGAACTACGACTTTGCCATCAGCATTATATTTTTTTAGATATTCTTTTACATCATTTAATGCCATTATCCTCTATCTCCTAATGTTAAAAAGAAATAACTACCAATTACTATTATAAAGAATAGTATTGAAAGTGGACCAGTTATAATTGAAAATATAGTTCCAAAATTTTTAATATTCTCTGTAACTTTTCCTATTATTAATTCATCTGTAACTTTATAGTTTTCATCTACACTATTAGTGTTATCTTCTAAAAAATAAACTCCAGCAGATACATCTTTAACCTTAGCAAGTCTAAATGTTCCATAATATTTATATAATATAACCTCATCACTTTGATATGATGTATTTTTTTCAAGTATAACTATATCATTAGTATTATAGTCTGGTACCATATTTGTTTCATTAACTTTATGATATGTATAACCAAATAAATATGAATAAGAGCCACCCATTAATAATCTATATCCTAGATCATAAACAGCTATTAAAGCAAGTATTCCCAAAATACATATTAGAACTAACATTATAGCTTTAACAGGACCTATAAATTTCCTTAATCTCATCATAAAATCACCTTACCTATGTAGTAATTATAACATAATGAAATATAATTTGACATATTTACTTAATTATTATATAATACTTGTCACTTATAGGGGGGATATAAATATGTCATATGAAACTGACTGCATGTTAGCATTAAAAAATGCGTTAAGAGATACTGAAGGATTAAAAATAGCTATTAAAGAATTTAATAAAAATGCTAAGACTTTTGAACGTTTAGCAGAAGCTATCGAAAAACAAAATGAATTAAAAGAAAGAGAACTTGAATTGTTAGAAAGACAAGAAGGTTCTACAAGAACTTTAAGACCAAGAGGTTTTTAAAAAAAATATTATAAAGCTTAAAGTAAATCTTTAAGCTTTTATATTGTACAAAAATATTATTGTGTTATAATTTAATATAGGTGAAAAAATGAAAGATAAAAAAGGGTTTACATTATTAGAGCTGTTAGCAGTAATAGCTATTTTAGCGTTGTTAGTAGTAATTACTGTTCCAAATATAATTAATTTGTATAACGAAGCAAGAAAAAAAGCATTTATAACTGAAGTGAAAAAATTACATACTACTGCAGAAGAAAAATTTATATCTTCTTCAGTTAATGGCAAACCATCAAAAATATATAATTCAGAAGATGATACTAGACTAAATATGACAGGTAAAAAATTACAATATTGTATCTTAATGGACGATAGAGGAAACGTAAGAAGTTTAAAAGCGTCTAATAAGCAATGGGTAGTAAGTTTAGATGCAGACAAAAAAGTAGATGATCTATCTATCAATGATTTAGAAGATGGAAACCTAGATGATTATGAATGCAATGATGATTCTGCACCAGTAATTCCAAAAAGTTGTACATATACTGGGGATTTAGTACAAGGTGCTGAATATGTATATGGTCAATACACATATAGATATAAACAAGAAATGGGAGATAGTGGTTGGCAAAATATTACTACTGATGGATGGGGTGTTGTTTTAACAGATAAAGAAAGCACATCAGCTGTATCAGGAGAAGTATGTAAGTCAATAAATGAAAAACCGATTGTTTCTAGTTCTAATATGTTTAGTAATAGTAAAGCCGAGTCAATTGATTTAAGTGAGTTTGATACTTCTAACATTACAAATATGAATAAAATGTTTCAGGGAACTACCACAACAGAATTAAACTTAAGTGGATTTAATACAAGTAATGTTACGAATATGACTAACATGTTTAATAACAGTAAAATGACTACATTAGATTTAAGTAGTTTTGATACAAGCAAAGTAACAACAATGGCATCAATGTTTCAAAGCAGTTCAGCAACATCAATAATAGGTTTAAATAAGTTAAACACATCAAACGTAACAAATATGAGTAATATGTTTAATACTAGTAAAGCAACAACACTTGATGTTACTAGTTTTGATACAAGCAAAGTAACAACAATGGCATCAATGTTTAAAAGTAGTTCAGCTACAACAATTACAGGTCTAAACAAACTAAACACATCAAATGTTACTAGTATGAATGGAATGTTTCAAAGTTCTAAAGCTACATCACTTAATTTAAGTGGATTAAATGCAACAAATGTAACAAATATGGCTTCAATGTTCCAAAATAGTTCAGCGACTACAATAGACTTAACTAATTTTAAGACAAGCAAGGTTACAACAATGGCTTCAATGTTCTATACTGTAAATGCAACTAATATAAAAGGCTTAAGTACTTTAAATACATCAAATGTAACAGATATGTCATCAATGTTTTATAAGACAAAAATTTCAAATATAGATTTAAGTGGATTCAATACAAGTAACGTAACTAATATGAGCTACATGTTTTATTGGTGCACATCTTCATCAATAAATTTAAGTAGTTTTGATACATCAAAAGTTACAAATATGACATACATGTTCTTTAATAGTAAAAGTTTAAAAACTATATATGCTAGTAGTAAATTTGTAACAACAAAAGTAACTAATAGTTCTAGTATGTTCTCAATGTGTAGTGCTTTAGTTGGTGGCTCTTCTACAAAGTATAATAGTTTAAAAATTGATAAGTCATATGCTAAGATTGATGGTGGTACTAGTAGTCCAGGATATTTCACATCAAAATAAAAGATAAAAAGTATTGATAAAGAGGTCAATACTTTTTTATTTATCTAAATATGTTATAATTATTAAGAGGTAATTATGGAAGAATTTAACAATAAAATAGTTATACTTAATGATTATGCTAAAAATAGTTTTATTAAGAAAATAGACAAACCTACAAATGTAAAAGTAATAACATTAAGTGAATTAAAACACAAATATTATTTTGATTATGACAATAAAGCAATATACTTCATAAGTAATAAATATAATTGTATACCTGAAATAGCCAAGATATATATTGAAAATATTTATTACTTAAAAGATATAAATAATGAAAAAATAAACTTTTTAAAATCTATAAAGAATGATTTAGATACTAACAACTTATTAACATATAATAATTTATTTAAAGAATTCTTAAAAGGAAAAGATATAGTACTTTATAATTTAAAATACATTGATAAATTCTATAAAAATATATTTAAAGAATTAGAAGAGTATACAAAAGTAACTATTTATAATGATGAAGATAATTCTACAATAAAAGAATTATATAAAGCAAATAACTCTGAAGAAGAGATAGCTTTTGTGTGTTCAAAGATTACAAAACTTATTAAGAGTGGAGTAGACATTAACAATATTAAACTAGCTAATGTGAAAAGTGATTATGAGTTTATAATTAGAAAGACATTTAAACTATTTAATATTCCGATAAACTTGCCATCTTTTGAAACTATAAAGTCTACATCTTTAGTTATTAAATTCAAAGAACTTTATAATATCGATATAAATGAAACAATAGAGAAACTAAAAGAATTTATAAATACTAAAGAAGAAAATGATATATTTAAAAGTATAATAAATATTGTAAACAACTATTTATGGGCTAATGACTTTATGCTAGTAAAAGATATGGTATTTAATGATATAGATAATATTAAGACACCAAGAGCAAAACTAAAGAATGCAGTTGAAGTAATAGAATTTAAAAAAGAATTAGTTAGTGATAATGACTATGTGTTTTTAATTGGATACAATGAAGGAGTAATACCAGTTAACTATAAAGATGAAGATTATTTAAGTGACTCTATTAAAGAAAAACTAGGATTAAGTACTTCATTTGAACTAAATGAAAACGCTATGAGTGAAACAAAAGATAATATAAGAAATATAAAGAATTTAATAGTTACTTACCCAAATCATAACTTAAGTAGTGAAATATATATTTCTTCATCATACGAAAAAGATTTATTTGATGAGAAAGAACTAAATATTAGTTTCAATGAATCTAACGCTTATAATAAACTAAAATTAGTAAGCGAAAAAGATGAAAATTCTAAATTCGGTACTATTACAGATAATCTATTAAAATTAAGTTCACACTATAAAGATATGAAATATAATAGTTATGATAATAAATATAAAATGATAGATAAATCTAAAATAAAAGATTTCTTTAAGGATGGTTTAACTCTATCTTACACAAGTATTAATGATTATTATATGTGTTCATTTAGATACTATTTAGATTATATTTTAAAAGTTAATAAGTTTGAAGATACTTTTGAAGCAACAGTTGGTAGTATATTTCATAAGATACTTTCCATGTGTTTTGATCAAGATATTGATATTATAAGAACATATGAAACTGAAATGGAAAACTCAAATTATGAATTTAATGAATCAGAAAAGTTCTTTCTTAGCATTTTAAAAGACGAACTGGTTTTAATCATAGAAACTATAAAAAATCAATTATCTTACACACAACTTACTAATTCTATGTATGAAAAAAAGATAGTTATTGACGTTGACAAAGATTTACAAATAAGATTTAAAGGCTTTGTTGATAAGATTTTATATAATGAATTTAATGGTAAGACAGTAGTTGCTATCATTGACTATAAAACTGGAAACCCAAATTTAAATATAAATAATACTATCTATGGTTTAGAGATGCAGTTACCTGTTTATATCTACTTAATAAAGAATGAAATCAAAGATGTAAAGATTGGTGGCTTTTATCTACAAAAGATACTAAATAATACAACTGATAAAGAGAAAAGACTAGATAGTTTAAAATTACAAGGATACACAAATAGTGATTTAGATTATATTGATAAGATTGATTCTTCATTTAATGATTCTAAAGTTATAAAGAGTCTTAAAACCAGCAGTAAAGGTTTCTATTATTATTCAAAAATAATTAATGATGAAGAAATAGATGTTCTTTATAATATAGTTGACTCTAAAATAAAAGAAGCATCAAAAGATATATTGGATTCTAAGTTCAATATAAATCCTAAAGAGATGAACAATGAAAATATTGGATGTAGTTTCTGTAAATACAAAGATATATGTTTTATGAAACAAAAAGATGTAGTAACACTAAAAGAAGTAAAAAATATATTTGAGGAGGTAGAATAATGCCAAAGTGGACAAAAGAACAAGAAGAAGCAATAGTAAAATCTGGCTCAAATATAATAGTAAGTGCAGGAGCAGGTAGTGGTAAAACAGCAGTATTATCAGAAAGAGTTATTAACAAAATACAAAATGGTATACACGTAAATGAATTATTAATTTTAACATTTACAAGAGCAGCAGCAGATGAAATGAAAGATAGAATAAGAAAGAAAATAGATAAACTACCTGAATTTAAAGATGAATTAACACTACTTTCAAGTGCATACATAACAACATTCGATTCATTTGCTCTTTCAGTAGTAAAAAAATATCATTATCTTTTAAATATATCTTCAAATATTGCGATAACTGATGAATCAATCGTAAAACTAGAACAAAAGAAAATACTAGATAATATCTTCGAAGAACTTTATAAAGAAAAAAATGAAAATTTTATAAATCTAATAAAAAAATACTGTATTAAGAATGATAAGTCTTTAAAAACTAATATACTATCTCTATGTAATAAAATAAGTGACTATATAGATAGAGATGATTTTATAGATGATGTTATTAACAATTTCTATGAAGAAAAGAATATTAACAACTTGTTAACAAAATATAAAGAATTTATAAATGATAAAAAGAAAGAAATAATGTTAGAACTAGATAATATGAATATGTATTTTGATTATGACTATTGTATGGCTCTTCAGAATAGTTGTTTAGGACTACTTAATGCAGATATAGATGAACTTCATTTATATGAAAGCGTAAAACTTCCAAGTGCTCCTCGTGGTAGTGAAGAAGAAGCGAAAGCCGCCAAAGCTAATCTAAAGAAATTACTTGATGATTTAAAATCATATGGAGATTATGGAACACTAGAAGACATTAAAAATGATATATTATCTACTAAAGAAACAGTATTTACAATTCTTAATATTGTTAAAAGATACTTATCAAAAGTAGAACAATATAAACAAGATAATAACATATATACATTCTCAGATATTTCAAGATTATCTATAAAAATTCTTAAAGAGAATGAAAGTGTAAGGAATGAACTAAGAGATTCATTCAAAGAGATAATGATAGATGAATATCAAGATACCAACGATGTACAAGATATATTCATAAGTATGATAGCTAATGATAATGTATATATGGTAGGTGATATAAAACAATCTATCTATAGATTTAGAGGTTCAAATCCAAATATATTCAAAGAAAAATATAGTAATTATTCATGTAATAATGGTGGTTATAAAATAGATTTAATAAAGAACTTTAGATCAAGATTTGAAGTACTTGATAATATAAATAAAGTATTTGATCTTATAATGGACTCTAACTTAGGTTCTGCTGAATATAAAGAAACACATGAAATGGTTTATGGAAATACAGCATACGATACTGAAAAAATGAATGACTTTGATTATGATTTTGAAGTACTAGAATACATGAATAATAAAAAAGAAACCGGATTTGATAACTCTGAAGTAGAAATATTTACGATTGCAAAAGATATAAAGAACAAGATGAAAAACAAAATAAAAGTCTTTGATAAAGAAACAAGTAAACTAAGAGAAGCAACATACAATGACTTTGTAATAATACTTGATAGGAGCAAATACTTTGATACTTATAAAAAAATATTTGAATACTTAGATATACCACTTACTATATTAAAAGATGGTAAACTAAATGCAAGTACTGATATATATTTGATAAAGAATATTGTAGATTTAATAATACATATAAATGAAAATAATTTTAATGAAGAATTTAAGTATGACTTCACAAGTATCGGAAGAAGTTTCTTATATGAATATACTGATGAATATATATTCGATACTATAAATAGCAAGAATTATAAAGATACTACTTTATATAAAGACTTTAGTTCTATTAAAAATATAAATATTAAAACAAGTAGTGAGTTATTTAATGATATATTAGATATAACTGATTTTTATAACAAACTTTATAAAATAGGTGACTATGAAAATACTAATGTAAGAATAGAAACAATATCAAAACTATCTTCTTCACTTAGTACGTTAGGTCTTTCTATAATTGACTTTAGAGATTACTTAAATGAAATAATTGAAACTAAACAAGAAATAAAATATACAACATTTAGTAGCAACTCTGATTCAGTAAAAATACTAACTATTCATAAATCTAAAGGTCTTGAGTATCCAGTTTGTTACTTTGCTGACTTAGACCATGAATTTAATACTAGCGAACTAAAAGATAAATTTATATGTGATAAAAGTTATGGTTTAATAGTACCTTCTAATATAGAAGAAGTAACATCTTCAGTAGTAAAAGAATTATACAAAAAGGATTTCATAAAAGAAGAAATAAGTGAAAAGATTAGACTTTTCTATGTAGCTCTTACTAGAGCTCGTGAAAAAATGATTATAGTTTTACCTGAAAAAGAAACTAAAAAACTAGAAAAGAATGATAATGGAGTAATCGAAGAAATAAGAAGACTTAAATTTATGAAATTATCTGACTTTATGTATGGCGTAAAAGACTATTTAGGAAATTATTTTAAATCTATTGATGTAACTAAACTAGGACTTACTAAAGATTATCAATATTCAAAAAGTATAAATATAAAAGAAAATAATACTATAACAGATGATATAAATGTAGAAGAAATAAATATTCAAAATGATATTATAGAAGACAAACACTTCTCAAAAGAATCAAATAAAGTAAGTACCAAAGAAGAAATAAAAATGATGAACTATGGTACTAAAATACATGAATATTTAGAACTAATTGATTATAAGAATCCAAATCTAAGTTTAATAGAAGATAATTTCATAAAAACAAAAATAGAGAAATTCTTAAATAATAGTTTACTAGAGAATATAAAAGATTCTAATATTTATCATGAATATGAATTTTTCTATGAAAAAGATAATACTAATTATCATGGTATCATAGATTTAATGTTAGAGTATGATAGTCATATAGATATAATAGATTTTAAATTAAAAAATGTAGTAGATGATAACTATAAAAATCAATTAAATGGCTATAAAAACTATATAGAATCTATAACTAATAAGAAAGTTAACACTTATTTATATTCAATATTAAATGAGGATATAAAAGAAATATAACTTTCTTTTTATTATGGAATAAAATATATAATTTTGTTAAAATATAAGTGGTGAAGAATATGAAGTATATATTTGTAATAAATAGTTTTACTTTAAAAGATGAAATTAATGATATAATTCATAGAATAAAAGAGTTTTCTATTAAGAATAATTTTGATTATGAAATTGAAATTAATAACGAAGATAATTCTACTGAAGATATAGTAAAAAAATATAAAAAATGTAAATATACTATTATCGCTGTAGGTGGAGACGGGATGATTAATAGAGTTTTAAATGCTTTAGTAGATACCGATAATATTTTAGGATTTATTCCTTGTGGTACCGGAAATGACTTTTATAGAAGTGCATCAAAAGAATTTAAGAAGTTAAATAATGAATGTGATGTCATCAAGATAAATAATAAATATTTTATAAATGTTGCATGTTTTGGAATAGATGCAGATGTAGCTAATAATAAAGGATTAATTAAATCTAAACTTATACCTAAAAGCCAAAGATATAATGTTAGTGTTATAAATTCATTTTTAAAATATGAACCAAGACACTTCTTATTAAAGTTTGATAATGAAGAAGTAGAAGGAGACTTTGCAACAGTTGCAGTATGTAATGGTGGATATTATGGAAGTGGTTACAACATAGCTCCTAACTTTAAACTAAATAATAATATGTTTGATGTATATGTTGTTGAAGATGCAAACAAAGTAAGTATTATGAAAATGATATTATCCATGAAAAAAGGTAAACATGAAAAATATAAAAAAGTACATAAATATCAAACAAACAAATTAACTTTAATATCAAATTTAGCAATTAATAGTAATATAGATGGTGAAGAACTAGAATCTAAAAAATTTAATATAGAAGTAATGAATAAAAAGATGAATGTATATTTTAATAAAAAGTTAATTAATTTTGTAACAAAAAAGAACTGAATGCGTCGGTAAAGTCCAACTAGATCAGTTCCTTACAAAATGCCTTTGACGAATACGTCGTCGCAAGCTCTTTGTGAGAATATATTATCATACAAGATATAATGAGTCAATAAATAGAAAGGAAAAATATGGAAACAGTATATAACAAATTAGTAAGAGATAATATACCTGAAATAATAAAAGGTAATAATGATGGAGAAGCAATAACTAGAATATTAAATGACGATGAATATAAAAAAGCACTTGAAGATAAACTTTATGAAGAGTATCAAGAAGTATTAGAATCAAGTGGAGAAGATAGAGTAGAAGAACTAGCTGATATGTTAGAAATAATGATATCACTTGCTAAAATAGAAAAAG
>OIZT01001634.1_pt1 | contig 9740 bp, 10 predicted proteins | sample 1588611 | NCBI WGS metagenome assembly OIZT01 (sample SAMN03283278) | human gut metagenome | biome: human-associated habitat; material: feces | host: Homo sapiens | place: Peru | collected 2012
ACTACTAATGAAATTCAAGATATTTCTGTTAATGAAATTAGGCCAAATCCTTATCAGCCCAGAAAGAGTTTTAATGAAGATGCTTTAAGAGAGTTATCTGAATCAATTAAAAACCATGGGGTATTTCAGCCTATTATTGTAAAAAAGGGAATTCGTGGTTATGATTTAATAGCAGGTGAGCGAAGACTTAGGGCTAGTAAAATGGCAGGATTAGATAAAATACCCGCTATTGTAAAAGATTTTTCTGATGATGAAATGAGAGAAATTGCACTACTAGAAAATATTCAAAGGGAGAATCTTACCGCTATTGAACTTGCTTGGGCATATAAGGGAATTATTGATAACTTGGATATTAGGCAAGAGGATCTTGCTCTTAGAATAGGAAAAAGTAGGAGTCATATTACCAATACTTTGGGACTACTAAATCTACCTGAAGAAGTTCAAAAAATGATTTTAAATGGCGAACTTTCTATGGGACATGCTAGAGTTTTATCTAAAATGGAAGATGAAAGTAAAATTACTGATTTGGCTAAAAAAATTACGAGTGAAGGTCTTAGTGTCCATGAAATTGAAGAAATAAGTAAGGATGAGGAAATTAAGAAGAGAGTTCCTATAACCAGAAGAGAAAGAAATACTGATTATACTAACGTAGAAAATGAACTTAGAGACATACTTGGTACTAAAGTTAAAGTTGATAATAAAAAAATTAATATTTATTTTGAAAATGTTAATGATTTAAATAGAATATTAGAAATTATGAATATTGAAATTAAGTAGAGAAATCTACTTTTTTATTTTTATTTTAGGTATTTACTTGTAGTTAACTATATAATCGGCAGGAGTATTTTTTTATTAAAATTCAATTTTTAAATTTTTATAGTCCTAAATAATGTTATGATTATCTTGCTTGCAGTAAAGTTCAACTTAGAAGAATTTTTTATCGATTTTTGTCTTACTAATTTGTTTGCAAAATCACCGGGCAGTATATTATAATATTCTTGTAAGAAGGAACAGAAAAGTGAGGTGGCAAGGATGCAAGGAAGAGTTAAGTGGTTCAATAATGACAAAGGCTATGGATTTATTGACAATCCAAATAGTGAAGATATTTTCGTTCATTATTCTGCAATTAAACATGACGGTTATAAGACTTTGTCTGAAGGTCAAAGAGTTGAATTTGATTTAATTGAAACTCCAAAAGGACTTCAAGCAATTAATGTTGTTGCTATGTCTGATGAAAAAGTAAGGTAGTATTAAAATAACAGGTAAGTAATTACTTGTTATTTTTTTCTTGAATAATATTATATTTTAATATAAAATATAGTTAGAGGTGTACTATGAACAAGTTAAAAAAAATACTAAATGAAAAATCTAATAAAATGAAAAAAGAAGATTGGATTATTGCTATTATATTATGTTTAATATTTGGAGTATTAGCTTTTTATAAATTAGGTAGTAATAAAAATCCTCAGACATTTTATAATTTTAAAGAAAATGATACTCTTTTATTTGAATTAAATGATAATACATATATATCTAAATTAAGATATTTTACTGGAGAATGTACTGGTAATTATAATTTATATATATCTAGTGATGGAGATAATTATAAAGATTTAGGTTCTTTTAAAGGTGATTATGAGTTTGCCTGGTATGACTTAGATATAAAAGAAGAGTTAAAGTATTTAAAAATTGTTTCTACTGATTATAATTCTTATTTAGGAGAAATAATGTTATATGATGAAAATAATAATAAAATGAATATTTTTTATAATGATGATGGTTATTTATTGATTGATGAATCTTATGATGTACCTGATGAAATTGGTTATATGAATTCAACTTATTTTGATGAATTATATTTTGCTAGAACAGCATATGATTATGTTAATGGTTTACCTGCTTCAGAATGGACTCATCCTCCTCTTGCTAAATTAATTCAAGCAATACCTATATATTTTATGGGAATGACTCCTTTTGCTTATAGATTAATTGGAGTTATATTTGGTATGTTATTAGTTTTAGTTATATATTATTTTGCTAAGTTAATGTTTAAAAATAGATTATATGCTATTTTTGCAGGTTTACTTATTACTTTTGAAAATTTTCATTTAGTACAATCTAGAATTGGTACTTCTGATAGTGTACTTATATTATTTATGGTTTTATCTAGTTTGTATATGTATAAGTATATATGTCTTAAATCTAATGATAAATTAAAAACTAAAATAGTTAATTTGTTTTTATCTGGTTTATTTTTTGGATTATCTATTTGTGTTAAATGGACAGGTTTTTATTTGGGATTAGGTATTTGTATTGCATTTTTTGTTAAGTTTATTTTTGATTTATCTACTCCGATTAAAAAAGATTATTTTAAAATAATTCCGTTATGTGTTGTATTTTATATATTAATTCCTTGTTTAATATATATGTTATCATATTTCTTATTTCCTAGTATGGAAACTAGAATGGTTAATAATTTTTCCTCATTATTATTACAAATTAAAGATATGTATCAATTTCATTCAACTTTAGATGCTTCTCATCCATTTTCTTCAAGATGGTATACTTGGCCAATAATGTATAAACCTGTTTGGTATCATATTGCATATACAAGTGATGATTTAAAGTCTACAATTGCAGCAATAGGTAATCCTGCAATATGGTGGTTTGGTATTTTTGCATTTATCTATGTAGTTATTTCTGGTATAAAAAAATTAGATAGAGATAAACTTTATTTATTTACTATTATTTTATGTTTATTTTTACCTTATGCTTTTATAGGTAGAGTAATGTTTTTATATCATTATTATCCAGTTATACCATTCTTAATATTATGTATTACTATGTTTATTAAATATATAAATGAAAAAGTTGGTAGGACTTGGATAATGTATGCATATTTAGGAGTAGTAATAATATTATTCTTTATGTTTTATCCTGTTAGTACAGGTATTCCTGTATCTAATGAATATATTGAAAGTTTAAAATGGTTTTCTAGTTGGATATTTTAATATAATTTTAATATAATTAAATATGAATAGTGATATAAATAAAGAAATAGAAAGATTAAATTTTGAGGACTTTTTACTTATAGTATTAATAATATTATGTATATTAAATATAAATGGTGATAAATTAGAAAAAGAATATTTAATATATAAAGATATTAAGTATAGAGATAATGCTAATAAGATATTTAAGTTAACAATAATTATTTCTTTATTTATATATTTGTATTATTTTAATAGAAATTATAATCAATATAAGAAGGTACAAGATGATAGAAAAAATTTATATCAAATAAAAGTTATTGCTAGTATATTCTTTATTGTAGGTACATTATGTTTAATATATTTTCAGAATAATGAAAGTTCTTTTATTGGAACACCGGCATTGTAAAAATAATTAATAAGTGATAAAATAATAATTGGATGGTGAATAAAATGTATAAGAATGAAGATAAAATAAGAAGATATTTAAATAAATTAACTAAGGAAGATATTGAGAATTCTATTTATTTAAAAGAAGTTGACTTTAATACTTCATCATTAGATGATATTATGTTTTGCTTAAATAAGTTATATGAAGAAGTAAAACTATTAAAGAAAGATACTGATGTAAGTAAAAAAGAGTTTGCTTTAGATAAAGCTTTAAGTAGTGCAGATGTTTATAGTGCTTTTGTTAGTTATAGAGTAAAAAATAAATAAGTCATAATTTTATGACTTTTTAATCTTTATTTAATATTTGTTTTATATAGTGTAGTTGTATTATAGTTATATTGATTATTTCTTGATATTACATTATCTATTTTTACACTACCTTCGATAAAGTCTACTAAACTTGTATTTATTATATCGGTAACAACAGGTTGTTCAAAATTTTTATTTGTTTTATTAGTTATTGTTATTGTATAAGTTAAATTACCACTAGTCCAGTTAGTTTTGTTAGATTCTTTAGTTATAGTTAATTCATTAGTTAAATTAACTGTGAATTTATTTGAAGTAATTAGTGTAGGTATATTGTTATAGTTACCTTTCGCTAATGCTATGTTATTTAATTTGTTCATAAGTATCTCCTATAAAAATTTATGAGTAATAATATAGAATATTTAGTTCTTTTGATTAAATTATTTATAAATATTTAAAAAATGTGATATAATACTTTTATAGTTATAAAAGTTTTGGAGGTTAAATTATGGATAGTAATAAGAAAACAATTTTAACAGGTATTAGACCTACGGGTAATTTACATTTAGGGCATTATTTTGGTGCAGTAAAGAATTGGGTTAATTTACAATATGATTATAATACTTTTATTGAAATTGCAGATGTTCAAGCTTTAACAGATAATTTTGAAAATCCTAGTAAGGTTAAAGAAAATGTTGAAGAATTAGTAATTGATTTGTTATCTTGTGGAATTGATCCAAAAAATACACATATATTTTTACAATCTTCTATTCCTGAAATTGCTGAGTTAACGGTATTTTATTCTAATTTAGTTACTATGGCTAGACTTTATAGAAATCCTACAGTTAAATCTGAAATATTACAAAAAAAGGCATTATTTGGTAATGATGGCGAAAGTGTTACTTATGGATTTGTAGGATATCCTGTATCACAAGCTGCTGATATTACTGCCCTTAATGGTGATTTAGTTCCTGCTGGGGAAGACCAATTACCTCTTATTGAACAATGTAGAGAAATAGTTAGAAAATTTAATAAAATATATGGTGAAACTTTAAAGGAACCAGAACCTTATTTATCTAAGAGTTCTAGAATAAAAGGACTTGATGGTAATGAAAAAATGGGTAAAAGCTTAGGAAATGCAATTTATTTAAAAGATAATGATGAAGTTATTGCTAAAAAAATTATGAGTGCAGTTACTGATAAAAATAAAATTAAAAAAGATGATCCTGCTAATCCTGATGTTTGTATGGTATATTATTATCATAAAATTATTAATAGTGATAATTTAGATACTATTTGTAATGAATGTAAGACTGGTAGTAGAGGTTGTGTTCAATGTAAGAAAGAACTTATAAATAATATGACTGAATTTTTAAAAGATTATAGAGAAAAAAGAAGTTATTATGAAAATAATAGGGAAGAAGTAAAAAAAATACTACAAGATGGTACAATTGCTGCTAAAAAACAAGCTGAAGAAACTATGAAAAAAGTTAGAGCAAGCATGAAATTAGATTACTTAGATAAGTAGTATTAATAAAAATCAAACTGATGAGGTTTGATTTTTAATTTGATTATTCAACATTTTTTAATGATTCAATCATATTTATTTTTTTTAAATTAAAATGTGTAACAATATTTACAATAATGGTAAATGTTGTTGTTATCAGTATTGAATAAATATAACTTATAGCAAAAACATTTCTATCAAACATTATATAATCTGGTTCACATGTTGATATAATAAAATGGCTTAAATAAGAACCAAATATTAATCCAATTATTATTCCTATTGTTGTTAATATAAATGTTTCACTATTAATGTATTTATCAACTTCTTTTGGATAGAATCCTAGTACTTTTAATGTTGCTATTTCTCTTTTTCTTTCACTAATATTAATGTTTGATAAATTATATAATACAACAAAGGCAAGTGCAGTTGCTGCGATAATTAGAATTGCTACGATAGAATCTATTGATGATAACATGTCATTTATAGAATTTTTAATATCTTCGTTGTTAACTATTGCACTTACATATCCTTCGGTAATATATTTTGTATCAAATGATTCTTTTTCTTCGTTATTTATTTCTTTTAAATCTACTAAAAATGAATTAATATTATAATTATTAAATATATTATTGTATGTATCTTTTGTTATATATATATATTGATTAATATAATTTTTTGTAATATAAGATACTTTTATTTCTTTTTTATTATTTTCATTATTTATTATTGTTAGTGTGTCTCCAATTTTAATATTTAATAGTTTTGATGTTTTTTCACTTATAATACATGTATTATATGGAGGTTCTTCAATTTCTTTGCCATCATCTATATTAGATAAATATATTATGCTTTTTAATTCTTTAAAGTTATTTGGAGTAACTAAGGTTACATCTTGTTCTTTATTGTTATATTCTACTGTAATTGTTTGTGTATTAATTTCTATAAATTTATTTATATCATTGTCATTAGTTATATAGTTTTTGATTAGGTTATAATCTTTATTTTCGTTAATTATTAAAGTTTTATCATATTTAAATATATTATTAAATTGATAATTAGTTACTTCTTTTATTGAATCTTTTAATCCAAAACCTGCTAATATTAATGCTGTACATCCTGCGATTCCAAAAATTGTAGTAAATACTCTTGCTTTATATCTAAAAATATTTCTAATTGTTATTTTTTCTGAAAATTTTATTTTTTTCCATATAAAGTTTATTTTTTCTATAAATATTTTTTTGCCACTTTTTGGATTTTTTGGTCTCATTAAATTAGCGGGTTTTTCTTTTAAGTTATGAATACAAACAAATATTGCTGTTCCACATATACAAAGTGTACATATTAGTAATCCTAATGCATTAGTACTACTATTAATTAAATATATGAATTTAGGTATAAAGAATAATTTTTTGTATATATTCCAAATTACATATGGTATTAAGTAAGAACCAATAAAAACACCAGATATACTTCCAATAATTGTTGCAAGTAAGGAATATATGATATATTTTAGTGTTATTTCAAAATTGTTATATCCTAATGATTTTAAAGTTCCGTTTTCTGTTCTATCTTCTTCAATCATTCTCATCATTGATATAAGACTTACTAATATTGATATTGCGAAAAATATTAAAGGGAAAATATTTCCTAGCTTTTTAATATTATCACTTGCATTTATAAGTTCTTTATATGATTCGTTATTTAATCTGTTTTGAATATACCATTTTGGTTTAATGAATTTAGTTTGATCAATGCTTATTCCATATTTTTCACTATTTTTTATAATATCGCCATATAATTCATTATATCTATCTTTTTCTTTTTCTTCTTTTATTTTTTCAATACTATTTGTTACTTCTTTGACAAGTGATTTATATTCATCGCTATTTGTTAATTCTTTTTTAGTATTTGATACATTTATATAAATATTTGAATATAATTCATTTTTTATTTCATCTTCTATTAAATATGCATAGTAATCTATTTTTCCACTTCCAAGTGTTGTATTTGGCTTTTCTGTTGAAAAATATAATGGACTTATAATTGTTCCAACAATTTTATAATTTTTATTTTCAATATTTATGTTATCATTAATTTTTAAGTTATTATCATTTAATAATGATTTTTCTACTGCTATTTCATTGTTGTTATTAGGTAATTTTCCTTCTTCTAAATAAACTTTATTTATTTCATTATTTAGTGCAATTAATTTTAATACATATTTTTCGTTATTGGTATTTAAATAAACATCTTTTGTATATATTCCAATAGCTTTTTCTACATTATTTATTTTCGATATGTCTTTTAAATTTTCTTCTGTCATTCCTAGATTTGATGTAATTTCTATGTCGTAAACATTATTATTATCATAAAAATTATCTAATGTTTTTAGCATATCTGGACTACATGCTTGAATACCTGAATAAAATCCTACTCCTAATAGTGCCATAGATAATAAAGATAAAAATCTTTTATAATTATCCTTTATTTTCATAAATATATGTTTTATTAGCATACTTTTCATATTACCACTCAATATCCGCTATATTTTTTGGAGTTTTATTTATAATTATATCACTAACTGCGCCATTTTTAAATTTAATTATTTTGTCTGCCATTGGACTAATTGCTGAATTATGTGTAATAATGATAACAGTCATTTTTTCATTTCTACAGGTATCTTGTAGTAATTTTAATATTTGTTTTCCTGTTTTATAATCTAATGCTCCGGTCGGTTCATCACATAAAAGTAGCTTTGGATTTTTACATATTGCTCTTGCTATGGCTACTCTTTGTTGCTCTCCACCTGAAAGTTGTGAAGGAAAATTATTTTTTCTCATTTTTAATCCTACTTTATTTAGTATTAAATTTGGGTCTAATGAGTCTTTACATAATTGAGTGGCAAGTTCTACATTTTCAAGTACATTCATATTTTGTATTAAATTATAAAATTGAAAAACAAATCCAATATCATTTCTTCTATATTTTATAAGATCTTTTTCTTTAAGTTTATCAATTCTAACTCCATCAACAATAACCTTTCCATTTGTTAGTGTGTCCATTCCTCCTAAAATGTTTAGACAAGTAGTTTTTCCTGCTCCTGAAGGTCCTAATATACATACTAGTTCGCCTTTTTCTATTTCGAATGTTGTGTCTTTTAAGGCTTTGATTTCTACTTCTCCCATTTTATAAATCTTATCTACATTTTTAAATTCTATGTAGGCCATATTATCATCTCCTTAAAATAAGATAATTATAGTAATAATTGATTTAATCTTCTAAGTAAATTATATAGGATTTAATATTAAAAATCAATGGTTATATAATAATTTCAATAATTTTATTTAACAAATTAATTTAAAATAATATGTAATTATTGATATTTATGATATAATATTTTTATACTTAAAGTAAGAAGTGAATATTTACGAAAAAATTAAAAAAGGAATAGTACTTATTATATTAGGAAATCTATTATATTTAGCATATATTTATTTTAGTGGAAATGAAATGAGTAATTTTAGTGATTTTAGTAGTGGTCTACTATTAGGATTATCAATTGGATGTAATTTTATTGGTATAATTATAATTATATTATATATTTCCAAGATAAATAAATAGAAAATATAGTAGTATTATTTTATTATTTATTTAATAAAACACTTTTTTGGAGGTAATATGAAAAATAGAAAAAAAATAATTTTTGTTAGTATTATAGTAATTATAATGATTGGGTTTGGCTTATTTTTTGCAACAAGTCAAGAAAAAACTGATGTATACTTAAAAGATTTTGAGGTATCATCAGATGGTAAGACAATGACTTTGAAAATAGGTGTTTCAAATAATACTGGATATGTTAGAAAAATGAAAAGAACTAATGGTAGCTCAAATGAATATTATACATTTTATTCAACGTATGGCATAAATTCAAAAATTGGTGCAGAAGATACATTTAAAATAGAATTAGATGATGATACAGATGAAATTTATTTCTATACTGGTGATAATGGTTATAAACTTGTTTTAACAAAAAATAAAGCACTAAATAAATGGTATTATATTAATTATGCAGATAATGAAAAAATTAAAATTAATTTACCAAGTCAGGTAGATGTTCTAAAAGTTGGAATAAATACATATGCACAAGATAATAATTATTTTGAATATAGCGATAAAGAAACAATAGAAAAAATATATAATATATTTGATGGATTGGAAACAACTGTTCCTAGCATAACATTTAATCCTGAGAATTTTAGTGAAATGTATGCTATTTTCTTTGATGTAAATGAAGCTAAAGAAAAATCCAAATATTATATTGATATTTATAGAAATAAAGATAAATATTATGTAGAACAAAGATATAATGGGATTTATGAAGTTCCAGAAGAAGATTTCAATTTAATTAAAAGTTATATTAAATAAATAAATATAAAAAAGCAATACAAAAACTAATCCATATCTAGATTAGTTATTTATTAAAACTCGAAAAGTTCGAGCAGATTTCATTATGGAGCCATAAAGGTTGAAGTCGGACAACCTCT
>OIZT01001637.1_pt1 | contig 9729 bp, 9 predicted proteins | sample 1588611 | NCBI WGS metagenome assembly OIZT01 (sample SAMN03283278) | human gut metagenome | biome: human-associated habitat; material: feces | host: Homo sapiens | place: Peru | collected 2012
TTCAAAAGGTTGTATATCCATGTGTTCTTGTCGAAGAGTTGTATCTATAATAAAATTTGCTTCTTCTCGAATGCTTATAGCACTAGGGTTTCTTACATTACAACTTGTGAAACACAAGGATAATAAAGCTAATAAGATTACATATTTTTTCTTCATAAGAATTTATTTGAAAATATCTATAATTTTATCTATGAATTGAGTAAACAGAGAACGTGTATTATCTATTGGGGTAATACTATTTAATCGACTTGGGTCTTTTGGATCACTTGGCAAATCTTTAGAAATAATCTCAACTTCCTTTTTATCAGGATTATATTCCAACAAACTTCCATTAGGAGTTGCTAAATATCCAACAAGCTTTGTTCTCTCATTAGTTTCTTTATCTGTATTTATAACCATAGAACAACCAAAACTAATCAGAAATATCCGAGTGTAAATCTTTAATTACCAGCATATTCTAAAATTTAACACTTTTCGGTTGCCATTTGTCGCTTCCCAAATTTCCACATATTTTTGAGACGTATTTCTGACGTGGAGAATTTGCGGGGCTTGTTTTTTGTCACACCGTGCAGACAGTTGACAAGGGTTTACAACCGTTTACGACAAGCGACAATAACCGCCCCGATATGCGGAAACAGTCACACTGTGTAGAAAAGCGACAATGGTTGACTTCCGTTCACATCCGTTTACCATTTCAGAGATATAGGATTGAAGAAATGAACCATTAAACGATAAAACGGTATGAAAGCAACCAGAAAATGCAGTTTTTGCGGCAAGTCCTTTGTAACCCGAAGCGGTATGCAAAGATATTGCAGTGAGGCTTGTCAGGCAGAAGCCAAACGAGCCAGAGTGATGCAGAAGAACAACCTCTTCAAAGTCGCCCAACCCTTGATGGAGATACAGCATCAGGAGTATCTCACCTTTTCCAAAGCAGCCATCCTCATGGGCTGTTCCCGACAGTACATTTACAAACTTGTAGCCATCGGCAAGCTGAAAGCCTCACGCATCAGCAACCGCATGGCATTCATCCGCAGAGCCGACATCGAGCAGATGTTGGAGGGCAATCCCTATCACCGCATCCTGCCCGGCAACACCTCCACACCAAGGAAATCATCTTCATCTTCCTTACCTGCCAAAAGAGAAAAAAGGGAAAAGGAAAGCGAAGAAGTGTTGGACTTCTATTCGGGCGAGGAGGTGATGTCCCTTTTTAAGGTAAAGCAGTCATGGCTTTACACTTCCGCCAAGCGTAACCATATCCCCATCTGCCGTATCGCAGGAAAGAACTATTACAGCAAGAAGCATATTGACGAGTTTTTCGGTGTGGCAGTTGATATTAGCGAAATTACCGACTGGCTACTGACCGAGGAGGTGGAGGAACTGTTCGGCATGAAGCCGACCGCACTCCGTGCCTACACCTATCGCCATAAGATACCCACTAAAAGAGAGTACGGGCGTACCTATTACTCCAAATCACATTTGAACGAACTCCGCAGAACTGACCTTGTGAACGATGAACGCTACTATACCGTTGAGCAGGTGCAGCAAATCTATGGTCTTTCGTCAGCCAACATCTGCCATATCGTCAAGGTGAAGCACATCGAAAAGATAAAGGTGGGTGTGAAAAACCTGCTTTTGCGCTCAGATGTGGAGCGTGTCATGGCTGAAAGGAACAAATAACCGTGAAAAATCGGGATTATCGAAAATTATTTCAAAATGATGTATCGTGGAGGTATTCACGGATATTTCACGTTGTTCCTTTGCCATCGGAAACATGGATACAACTCCAAAATGTATACAACCAATTAAAACATAATTATTATGAGTAAATGCAAAACAGTTACCTTGCGTAAGCGCAAGATTAAGAACGGGACACAGTATTCACTATGCCTTGACTACTATCCCGGCTACCGTGACAATGTCACCATGAGAGTGATTACACGTGAAGCCTTAGGAATTTACATCTTCGCCAAACCTGCAAACCAGCAGGAACGGGACTTCAACGCACGCATGATGAAGAAAGCGGTCATCCTGCGCAACCAGCGCTACGAAGCCATTTTCAATGAAAACAACGGCTTTTTTGACAAGACCAAGATGAAGGGCGATTTCCTTGCCTATTTCAAAGGACTGGCTGACCGCAAGAATATCAAGTGGCAGCACGTATACAAGCATTTCCAGCGGTTCGTGAACGGCAAATGCACCTTTGAGGAGGTGGATGTGGATTTGTGCCGCAAGTTCATGGAATACCTGCTTGATGCACCCCAATCCATCCACACCAACCAAAAGCTGCACATCAACTCCGCAGCAGGCTATTGGTCAACTTTCCGTGCCGTGCTGCACACCGCTTACCGTGACAGGAAGATAAAGGAGAACCCAAACGGCTTCTTAGACCGCATCGAGTGCATTCCCACCATCAGGGAGCATTTGAGCCAAGAGGAACTGATACGGCTTGCCGAAACACCCTGTGAGGAGGAGGTCTTGAAAAAAGCTTTTCTTTTCGCCTGTCTTACGGGACTGAGAAAGAGCGACATCAGACAGCTCACGTGGCAGCAGATACAACCATACACCAACGGCAGGATGTTCGTTACCACCCGTATGCAGAAAACCAAAGAAATAGTGCATAACCCCATCAGTGATGAAGCCTATGGACTGCTGGGAGAACGGGGCGAGGGACTTATCTTTGAGGATTTCAAGGACAAGATGCTGCAAGGACCACTCCAACGGTGGCTCACGGCAGCAGGGATAACCAAGAAAATCACCTTTCACTGTACCCGCCACAGCTTCGGAAGCCTGCACGTGGAAATGGGAACGGACATGGCTGTCATCCAAGCCTATCTCGGACATAAGAACATTACCACCACACAAATCTATTCCAAGATAGCAGCGCAGCAGATGTGTCAGGTGGTGGACAAGATAACCTTGAAGCGCAAGGAGGCATAAATGTCTCACATTGACAGGTATTCAGAGGGGCGGTTATGGCTACAAGGCTATAATCGCCCCTCTATGTTTTTGGCTTGATGCCACCATTTATAAGCCCCTCAGAGTATGAAACAGAGTATGATATGATGACATTTCGTGAAATACATTGAAAAAGACCGTTCTAACCGCAAATAACGGGCAGTAATTGGGAAAAATAGCATTAACTTTGCACAAAATAATACAGGAACATTCAATCTCTCAACGAAATATGGAATCATCAATCAAGGACAAATACATCATCTTGGGCTTTGTCGGCTTCGCCATCGTCCTAATATCTTCCATTGCCACGCTGGTAATAGCGGACAGCTTCAACCAAGACAACTTTGTCAGGTGGATAGTATTCGTATGCTGTAACCTGTTGGGATGGTTGCTCTATCTCTCCTTTCAGACACTTATCTTTGATACATACGAAATCTACAAAATCAAGTTCGGCAAGAAAGAAACGATTGCCGAAGCCATAGAGGTGCAGGAAGAACTGTCACAAAATACACTTGAAGAAGCCACATCTGTGCCTGGACCTACATCAGTCCCTGAGCCTGTACCCGAATCATCCCCGACAAAAGAAGAGACACTTATCCAAACACAACCGATAGAGCTTACTATCGCCCCGGATCTTCACGAAAAGAACCGTGCCAATTACGCAAGCAGAGAGCAACGGGAAAAGGAAGAGCGCATCCGCATGGTCATGGAGTATTGCCATTATTACCTGCCTCGCATTGCCGACCAAGAAACCGTGAACCACATCTGTACTGAGGTGGACAAATGGATGAATCTTAACACTTATACCCCGAAGCCCATACAAAGACCGTTTACCAAAGACATCAACAACATTCCACTCCGTCACTTCGTATGGAATATCTCTGAGCGTTTCCTGTACAAGAGATACTACAATGGGGATAACCGTGCCAAGTTCATCAAAGCCCTTTTCCCGAAATCGTTTGCTGATACAGACTTATCAACCATCAAGAATTTCAAGGTAGAGCCGTTAAAGACGGAAATTCCCATTGATGAACCCGAAAACGGCAAACTTGATTTCCACTATCCCGAGGATTATGTGCGGAATTAGGATAATCACGACACCAACGACAACCATCCGGTAACTCATAACCGCCTGTTTTACATCGTTTCCCGAGTAATTTTACCCGTCATTTATGGCTGGGCTTAATTATTCGGGAATTATTTTGCAATGACGTGTCGTGGAGATATTCACGGATATATCATTTCAGTCCTTTGCGCCAAGTCTTACAAAAGAGACGAGTACGCGAATGGAAAAATCAATTCTTACCTTCAACGACCTCCCCGAGGTTGTCGCTCAGCTTCGAGACGAAGTGATGAGCCTGAAAAGCCTGCTCGCCGAGCAGCGCAGTGTGAACAATGCCAAAACGGTGGACACCCACGTGCCCATGTCTGTGGACGAGGCAGCAGAGTATTTAGGTATCCCTAAGGGTACGCTCTACATGAAACTGTCAGAAGGGACAATCCCTGCCACCAAGCCCGGCAAACGCTATTGCCTTTACCGTGACGAACTGGACAAGTGGCTGGAAACCGCCCGAAAGAATCCCATACCGTTGTCAGACGAGGAACTGAACAAGTCCTTATCCTCTTCCCACCGTCGCAAGCCCAACCCACGTAACTGGTGAATGATATGGAAGAGGATAAGAACTATATCAACCTGATACGTGGCGACCTCACAAAAGCATCCCAAGCGCATAACGGTATGCCCGACAGTGTAGGCATGATGAATATCAAGACGGCAAACCAAACCATTCTTGAAGCATCGTTATTGCCTACGCCCCGTGCGCTGTGGGACAGCTTTTGGTACGAGGGGGAACTCTCCTGCTTGTTTGCCGATTCCAACGTGGGCAAGTCCATCCTTGCCGTGCAGATAGCCGACCGCATCGCCCGAACCGACAATGTGCTGTATCTGGACTTTGAACTGTCCGAAAAGCAGTTCCAGCTCCGCTATACCAACGAGCATGGAGAGCTCTACACCTTTCCCGACAAACTCTATCGGGTGTCTATTGACTGCAACCAGCTTTTGGATGCCAACTTTGAGGAAGCTATCATAGGCGGCATTGAACAGATGGCTGTGCAGACCGACTGCAAGATTTTCATCATTGACAATCTTACCTACCTGTGTTGCGCCATGGAGAAAGGCGATGCCGCAGGACGGCTGATGATTCAGCTGAACAATCTCAAAAAGAGATATGCGCTCTCTATCCTTGTCCTAGCACATACGCCCAAACGCTCTTTGGATTGTCCCATCACATCCAACGACCTTGCCGGAAGCAAACGGCTCTACAATTTCTTTGACAGCGTGTTCACCATTGGAAAAAGTGCCCAAGACGGAGGGCTTCGCTATGTGAAGCAGCTTAAAGTGCGCTATGGCACGTTCTCTCATGATGCGGATAATGTAATCGTTTACGAGATTGACAAGGTGGATGCTTTCTTGCAGTTCGTGTTCAGGGGCTATTCCACGGAAAAGGAACACTTGAAAAAATTGGGCGACAATGAATCAAGCCAAAGGGATTGCCAAATTCTGCAACTCTCCCAATCGGGCAAGTCCGTCAGGGAGATAGCCTCACAGGTGAATTGTGGCAAGTCCACCGTAAACCGTATCATCCAGCGCAGCAAAGAGAGTAAAAACGCAGGTGTCCCAAGTGTCCCACTGTCCCAACCCTTAGAGTGTGGGACAATGGGACAGGATGGGACAGCCGACAATCAACCATCAAAAACGGACTAAGCTATGGGCAATTATTCATTACAGAAGTATAAAGGAACGGCAACACGGCATACCTGCCCCAAATGCGGAGACAGGCATTCTTTCGTCTATTACGTGGACGAAAATAATGTGCCGTTGCATCCATCGGTCGGCAGATGTAACCACGAAAGCGGTTGTGGGTATCACTACACTCCGAAAGAGTATTTTCAAGAGCATCCTGAACACAGAACTACCAATGATTTCTCTTTTGACAGGCAAAGAGCAGAGCAGAAGAAAGTGAAGCAGCAAAGTAAGCCGACAGCCATCGGCTATATTCCCCCTCACTATGTGGAGAAGTCGCAAAGCGAGCGTAGCAATTTCTTCCGTTTCCTCTTCACACTCCTTACTTCCTACTATGGCGACAAGGCGAAAGAGGTGTTGAAGCGGTTGTTGGAGGAATACCGTTTGGGGGCTACCCGTGACGGCTCTGTTATCTTTTGGCAGATAGACAGGACGGGCAAGGTACGCACGGGAAAGGTGATGCAGTACAATCCCGAAGACGGACACCGTATCAAGGGAGGACAGACATCGGCAGTGAACTGGATACACAGCATATTGAAAAAGCAGCGTGTGTTGGCAGAGGATTGGCAACTATCCCAATGCCTTTTCGGGGAACACTTGTTGAAAACGCATCCCGACAAGGTGGTGGTCTTGGTGGAATCCGAGAAGAGTGCCGTTATCGGTTCTGCTATCTTCCCCGATTATGTATGGCTGGCTACGGGTGGTAAGAGTCAGATGAGAGAAGAGAAACTCCGTGTACTGTCAGGGCGAACCGTGCTTCTCTTTCCCGATGCCGATGCTTATGCCGAGTGGAAACAGCGAGCCGAGAGCATGTACTTTTGTAAGGTGGTGGTTTCGGACATCATCGAAAGGAATGCCACCCCGAAACAAAAAGAAGCCCATATCGACATAGCCGATTGGATTATCTTTCAGATACGGGAGGGCAAGGTGATGAGTACAGCCAACCACTTGGTCGAGGCTGAGAGAATCCTCCAGCGGATGATAGAGAAGAATCCCGTCCTGCAAAAACTGATAGACGATTTAGACCTTGTGCTGGTCGGTGCATCTCCAATCGGCAACGATGATGAAAAACCTCCCTGACGGAGGAGAGCGGAAGCCGTAGGCTGGAGTTTGCAGACAATGGCTTGCCATTGATATAGCCCACTATAACTACACGCTCCGCTTACGTAGTTGTGGGCTCTCCCGAGGGGATTAGGGTTTTACCCTAATGACCCACTCAGGGCGTTTCTCCCCTGAGAACCCAGAGCAAAGAGTGACCCTCTCTTTGCAATCTCCGCTTATGGGTTGCACCCCTAAGAACCCCATGCGTTTACGGACAGCGGAAAAGCAAACAATAAAGTACAAACCAAAAAACAAGTATCTATGGCAACAAAATCAAGCATACATATCAAGCCCTGCAACATCGCATCGAGCGAGGCTCACAACAGGAGGACTGCCGAATACATGCGCCACATCGGAGAGTCCAGAATCTATGTCGTTCCTGAACTATCCACCGATAACGAACAGTGGATAAATCCCGACTTCGGCAGTCCGGATTTGCGGATGCATTATGACAATATCAGACAGATGGTAAAGGAAAAGACCGGACGTGCCATGCAGGAAAAGGAGCGTGAACGCAAAGGCAAGAACGGTAAAATAGTCAAGATTGCGGGATGCTCCCCCATACGTGAAGGAGTGCTGCTTGTCAGGTCGGACACCACACTGGCAGACGTGCGTAAATTCGGTGAGGAGTGTCAAAGACGCTGGGGAATCACACCGCTGCAAATCTTCCTGCACAAGGATGAAGGGCATTGGCTGAACGGTCAGCCGGAAGCGGAAGACAGGGAAAGCTTCAAAGTCGGGGACAGATGGTTCAAGCCGAACTATCATGCCCATATCGTTTTCGACTGGATGAACCACGAAACAGGAAAGAGCCGAAAGCTCAATGACGATGACATGATGCAGATGCAGACCCTTGCATCCGACATCCTGCTGATGGAACGCGGGCAGTCAAAGGCTGTCACTGGTAAGGAGCATCTGGAACGGAACGACTTTATCATTGAGAAGCAGAAAGCTGAACTGCAACGCATGGATGCAGCCAAACGGCACAAAGAAGAACAGATAAATCTTGCCGAGCAGGAACTGAAACAGGTGAAATCAGAAATACGCACTGACAAGTTAAAGAAGACAGCCACCACGGCAGCGACAGCCATAACTAGTGGAGTTGCTTCTCTTTTCGGGAGTGGAAAACTGAAAGAACTGGAACGTGCCAACGAAAAACTGCAAGACGAGGTTTCAAAACGGAACACCAATATTGAAAAATTGCAGAGCCAAGTACAGCAGATGCAGAAACAGCATGATACGCAAATCCACAATCTCAGAGAAATGCACAGGCAGGAACTTGACATGAAAGAAAAAGAACTGTCACGGCTCGCCAGAATCATAGACAAGGCTTTAAGGTGGTTTCCGATGTTCAGGGAAATGCTGCGCATGGAAAAGTTTTGTGCCATGCTGGGATTCTCTAAAGAAATGACTGAAAGTCTTATAGTCAAAAAAGAAGCCCTGAAATGTAGCGGTAAAATCTATTCCGAGCAACACAGGCGGAACTTTGATATAAAGGATGATATTTTAAGGGTGGAAAATGACCCTGACGATGAAAGCAGGCTGAACCTGACAATAAACAGGAAGCCGATTGCCGACTGGTTCAGGGAGCAATGGCACAGGCTTAGATATGGAGCAAGAGTGCCGCAACAGGAAGAAAGAAAAAGTAGAGGATTCAAATTATAATAGAAGCAATTTGATTAGTAATCTAAAAGCACTCCGATAACGATTAGAGTGCTTTTAGATTGTTTATCATTAATTATCAAAGCAAGTGCAGTTTAAGATTTTACTGAAGTTTGCATTAATAAAGAATATACTACAGCTGATATATGCGCAACATATTGTGACGCTTGTGATTCATTTCCCTTGAAATCCTTAACAAATACCGCTAAGGTATAACTGATATTATTAGGCAGACATATATAGGCAACATCATTGTGAGCTGCAAGAACACCATTTTCATTAACATAACCTGAACCTGTCTTATGCGCTATAACAACCCCTTCTTTATCAAGAAGTGGAGCTGCTATCCTATCTACACCTGTTTTGCATTCTTTTAACGTATTCTTAATGAAACTTTGTTTCTCATCATCGATAAGACCTTCAGTAAACAAACGATTCATCAACATTGCAGCACCAAGAGGAGATGTATAGTTAGAGTAAGCCTTGTTATGGTCAGCCGACATTTCCTCTTCCGTATAAGCTATCTGAAAACTTGAACGAGGAATGAGTGTGGCTATAAAACTATCTGTTTGAGCGACATTAACCATATCCTTAAACATAAGGTTGCTTGCATTGTTGTCACTCTGAGTAAGAGTATAACGCAGCAAATCTCTCACTGTCAATGATATGACTGGCCCTGAATAATCTTTCAGCATAGGACTCCAAGTCTTTGGGTCAAGTTTATCCCTATTTATATTTACTAAGGTATCAAGTGAAATTCCTTTATTGTCAAAGTCATTACAAAGAGCTAATGCCTGATGAACCTTAAACACACTCATCATAGGATAAACACTCTTATTATTGACCTTAACCGTATCTCTGTTATTAACAATAACCGCCACACCAATTTCGCCAGGACAAGCTGAGACAATTTGAGAAATGCTATCAGTCAAAACATTTGTTAAAGGAGGATTTGCGCTATCTTTTGTCGCTGATTTATGGAACAATGAAAATACCAAGATGAAAATGCAAACTAAAGCTATACTCAAAACTACGATTTGTTTTTTTCTGTTTTTTTCCATGTTTATATTATTTATATTTGTTTGACGAGAATATCTTTATTTGCCGACAAAGGTACATAACTTTACGGAAAAATATGTTTCTAAAATATATAAACCTTAATTCCGCAACACTTTGATTTAACTTTATTTATAAGTTCCTGAGCAACA
>OIZT01001638.1_pt1 | contig 9723 bp, 6 predicted proteins | sample 1588611 | NCBI WGS metagenome assembly OIZT01 (sample SAMN03283278) | human gut metagenome | biome: human-associated habitat; material: feces | host: Homo sapiens | place: Peru | collected 2012
GCGCGGCGCGCCGGGGACGTCGCGCCCTACCATAATAACATGGTCGGCATCATGTGGCACCTTGTGTTCCCGCGCACGTGAATTTGCGTCTTTAATGGTGACCACGCTTGATGATAACGGCGAGAACGGCCACGTCGGCTGGGTTGACGCCTGGGATCCGGCTGGCCTGGGCGAGGTTTTCCGGTTTGTACTTCTTCAGTTTTTCACGGCTCTCGAATCGAACCGCAAGGCACCGATCGTATTCGAGCCAAGCTGGGATGAGGATGTTTTCATCGCGCTTGGCCCGTTCAGCGGCGATGTTCTCCTGGCGGATGTACCCTTCGTACCGCTTACGGATTTGAATCTGCTCCCGAACGGGAGCCGGGACGGAACGCAGCAGGGCTGGCTCTTCCTCTGCTGGTGTAAAGCTTGGGTTCTCGGTGGAAGACGAGGGCTCGTTCACAAGAACGGCGCGCCGTTTTTCCGGGTCTGCTTCAATCTCCTCGATCAAGTTCATGTAGTGATGCGTTTGCACACGTATCTCAGAGGGAAGAACGCCAATGCGGTCGGCGGCATCTGCAAGGCGGTAGCGCGCGTTGTCCTGGCGGAGAATGAGACGGCGTTCGGCGCGGCTGGTGAACATGCGATATGGTTCGTCCGTTCCCTTTGTAACCAAGTCGTCGATGAGGACGCCGATATAGGCATCCTGTCGGCTGAAGACCAGAGGTGGTTCATTTCGGACAGAAAAGGCGGCGTTGATTCCGGCCATGATGCCCTGTGCGGCCGCTTCTTCATAGCCGGTGGTTCCGTTCACCTGTCCGGCAAAATAAAGTCCGCGAATACGTTTTGATTCCAGGGTGTGCTTCAATTCGCGGGCATCGATGCCGTCATACTCAATGGCATAGGCGTAGGCAAGCAACTCGGCGTTTTCAAGTCCTGGAATCGAATGAACCAAGTCTTGTTGAACGGAACGTGGGAGACTGTTGGATAGCCCGTTTGGATAGATGATTGTACAATCCCGATCTTCGGGCTCGAGCATGACATGGTGGCTGGGTGCGTTGACAAATCGGACGATTTTGTCTTCAATTGAGGGGCAATACCGAACGCCTGTTCCAACGATTGAGCCGCCATAGAGGGCACTCTCGGAGAGGTGACGGCGGATGATTCCGTGGGTTTCTTCGGTCGTGCGACTCTCCCAACAGGGAAGGCGAATGGAATTTATTTCCCATGGCGCATAGATCTGTTGTTTCCACGTGGAAACAGGGATCGTGCGGAAATCTTCCTTTGAAATCGATGAAGGAAGAAAATCTGTTTGTTTCCACGTGGAAACGTCGTTTGGAGCGGGTAGTCCTAGAGGGTCTTTGATTTTGATGAAATTGTTGTACTTCCCCGTTGTCTGAATGAGTTCTTGTTTCCACGTGGAAACAAGATGTTGTTTTTCGTTTTTTTGGGGGGATGAAGGAATCGACGGGTGGTTGTCGTGGGGTTGTTTCCACGTGGAAACAGAATTCGCAGTACAGTTGGACAGGAGAGCGTGTGTTCGGAGTGAGAAAAAACGTGGATTGTGTTCGCCGGGGTGTGGGGTTGTTTTTGAAAAGTCGATTGTGGAGGCTTTGATGCGAGGAGGGGTGCCCGTTTTGAGTCGGATGAGGTTGAACCCAAGACTTTTGAGGGAGGTGCTCAGAAGATCGACGGCGGGCCGCCCGTCACCACCGGAAGAGAGGAATTCTTTCCCGATGAAAATTCTACCACGCAGGGTCGTTCCTGTTGTTAGAATGATTTTCTGTGTGGAAATAATGCCGTTGTTTTCAGTCTGAATCCCGACAATTTGAGAATGGGCTGCATCGGTGACAATTCCAACTACGGCATCTTCGAGAATGCTTAAATTGACCTGTGTTACCAGAATTTTCTGCATACGCGCCGTGTATTCCGCCTTGTCGCACTGGGCGCGGGTGGCTTGTACGGCAGGTCCACGGCTTGTGTTGAGGGTTTTCTCCTGCAACGAGGTAAGATCGGCGTTGAAACCCATTTCCCCTCCCAGCACGTCGAGCTCGAAAACGAGATGGCTTTTTGCCAATCCTCCGATGGAGGGATTGCAGGGCATACGGGCGATTGCGCTTTTGAGTCCGGTCACAAGAAGCGTTGAAACACCCATCCGCGCGGCGATAAGGGCCGCTTCCGCGCCAGCGTGTCCGCCGCCTACGACAATGATATCAGGTTGAAGGTTCATTTGACCATATTATATCAAACTCCTGATTATGAGGAGGCACTTAGGCAATGAGTTGAGAAAGCATGATCTCGCAAGAGGAATGCATTCCCGTGCGTCCTTTCCCAATGTTCGAGAGTGAGGATTGGATCTGTTCCCCCTAAACATTCAACCCTCCGTTAACATGGAAGGTGTCCGGTGATTTGGTGGAATTGTTAGGGGAACGAACCGGGAGGTACGCTTCGTCGTATTCCCGCAACTCCTTTCTGACGCGCAGGAGCGCGACCCTCCCAATCTCCCCTTGCCCCTGAATCAAGTACAATGACAAAGTTTATGTAGGAAACGGGCTTACGAGAATAAAGGTCACTTGTAAACAACATTGCCTCGCTCGCTTTAATTTCACGCGGCGACGCAGAGAACGCAGAGGGAAAACTCTATAGATGCGGCAATGAATTAGGTTGATTTTCCTTAATGTAAAAACAACTCCGATTCGCGCGGGTACTTGCGTATCGCTTCGCGGTCGCCTTGGCGACCTGCCCTCCGCTCCGCTTCGACGCATTCCCGCTCCGCAGAATGTTCCTGCCAAAGACTGCAACATTCGCACTTCACGACCCTGTAGGTGATTGTTTTGTGACGGACTTCTGCGAAGCCAGATGTAGTCTGCGGAGCGGGAATGTGCCGCAGAAGCTTGCTTCGGAGGGTAGCCGTAGACCGCGCGAGAGCATCAATCATCGGAGGGTATCTCTATAGTTCATTGCCATATCTATAATGTGCGTGGGAGGGCCGCGTTCCTGCGCGGCCGAAGGAGAAACTGCGAACCGAGAGACGGAACTGAGTTCTTCTCTTTCCCGTCTCTGGTAACCTTGACCCGTAAAATGATGAGGTCTGTGATGACCTGTCCCCATCGTCGCGCCTGAAACGGGAAGAGCCTTTTTATCGACAATTGACCAAAAGTTAAGAACAAATATGTTATGCGACATACTTAAAATGGGAATAATGCGCTTCACCCTTTATTTACTAGGGGTTGGTAATATTCCGTCAAAGTTCAAGCAGAAAATGTCGAAAAATCCGGACCAGTTATCAACTGGTTATCAACAGGGTGTTTGATGGGCCGATAATCACAAAAAATGGCAACCGTGTACATTGTTATGGGACCATTCGATTTTGGAACGTTCAGGAACGAAGAAGAGATTTCACGCGGAACAACTTCCGTACCCGAGTCGTTTGCGATGTCGTCTGTGCTTTGGTGGGCGCGACGTCCTCGGTGCGCCGCGCGCATGGGGACGTTCCATTGTCGCGGGCCGCCGAGGACGTCGGTCCCTACCAGCGTTCAGGTCTACGGTGCCATTCGAGAGTTGTGGGCCGTTCGGTTCGGGGATGCCCATGGAGGAAGAGATTTCACGCGGAACAATTTCCGTACCCGGGACGTTTGCGATGTCGTCTGTGATTTGGTAGGGCGCGACGTCCTCGGCGCGCCGCGCGCAGAAGGGAAATGGTATAATGGCGACATGAAACTTGAAGATGTGAGAGACCTTCTCGAAACGGGCAACCGGGTCCTGCTGATGACGCGGCATGCGGAACGCCCGCACATCGATCCCGATGATCCGTCGTTTGGGGAGAGTCTGCCGATTACCGAACATGGGATGCGCATGGCCGAGGCGTTCGGAAGGCAGTTCCGGGCATTCGCGCCGGACGTGCAGTTCTTTTCGAGCCCGTTGCGCCGCACGCGGATGACCGCCCAGTACATCGCGAGGGGAATGGATATCGACCATCCCGAAATCCCGGCCGATGGGCGGCTGGGCAATTCGTCTTTCTACTTCGCCGACCAGCATGCCGTCTTTGAACTCTTCCGGGACGGAACCTTCTTCGAGAAGGTGTTCGCCTACATCGAGAAGGGACGCCAAACCGGATTCGCCGATCTGCGTGCCGCGACGGATGCGCTGGAGGACTGGGTGCTTGCGCGCTTCACCCGGCGCCTTGGCATTTTCACGACCCATGACCTCTACAACGGGGCGTTCCTTGCCTGTCGCGGGGTCGTGCCGAAGTTCACGGTCGAGAACTGGATCCAATACCTCGACTCGGCCGCCATTGTCCTTGCACCGGACGGTACGCGCAGCTATCGCCTTATCCGCAGCGAAATCGCATGAACGTCCCGCAACGGTATTCCATTCCGCACAGGCAAGACAGGAGGGGAACGACATGACGAAGATGACCGGCAAAGGGAGGATCGCGGCACTGGCCGTGCTGGCCGCCTGCACGCATCCTGCGGTTTCAGGGCAGATGGACCGATGCGTCTACGAGGCGTTCGTGAGGTCTGTCGGGGACATCCCGCCCGTCATCCGCACGGACGGCCTTGAAGCCTATTCGTCGAACCGCCTTGACTATGCGCTGATGAATGGCTTGGCGATGACGCGCGGCGGGCGGATCTACCTCAACTGGATTTCGGGAGGGGACGGCGCCGGGTCGTTCACGGCGGGAAACTGGAGCGATGACGGCGGCAGGACCTGGACGGACGTCAACCTGGTCATCGACGGCCATGACGGCACCTATACGGACCGCAACAACATCATCGGCACCTACTGGCTCGATCCGGACGGCCGTCTGCGCCTGTACACCGACCAGTCGCTGTTCCACTACGACCGGCGCGCGGGCGTCTGGGAGTCTGTCTGCGAGAATCCGGACGCGGCCCGCCCCGTCTGGTCGAAACCGCGCCGCCTGTGCGACGGTCATGTCATGAACAAGCCCATCGTGCTGCGGAACGGCGCGTGGGCGTTCTCGGCCTACCTCAACGACTGTGGCGTCTTCGGAAAGGGCGCGCCGAGCGTGGGCGGGGCGTTCGCGGAACTCGACCCGTTCCGTGGTTCGACCTGCTATGTGTCGTCCGACCGGGGCCGGACGTGGACGCGGCGCGGCGCCGTGAAGTTCCCGGGATCGGACTGGCAGGAAACGCAGCTGCTCGAACGGAAGGACGGCACGCTCCGTGTCTTCAGCCGCGTGTGCGTCGAACGGGCGGAGGACGGAAAGAAGATCGGCTGCCTGATGGCCAGCGATTCCCGTGACGGAGGATGGTCCTGGAGTCCGCCGCGCACCCTGCCGACGATGGACAACGTGAATGCGCGTTTCCAGATCGTGCGGCTTGCGAGCGGACACCTGCTGTTCGTCTGCCACGGACGCCCCGAAGAGGGCGGAAAGGACGGCGTCGGGCGTGTCCGCCTCTCGGCCTACCTTTCCGACGACGACGGGGAGAGCTGGAAGGGCGGCCTCGTCCTCGACCCGACCTTCGGATCCTACCCGGATGTCGTCCAGGCTCCCGACGGCACCATCTGCGTCGCGCACGACCACGGCCGCGGGAGCGAAGCCGAAATCTGGTTCCACCGCTTTACGGAGGATGACGTTCTGGCCGGGAAGTCCGTCTCGCCGGGCAGCCGCCTCGGTACGGTCGCCTTTCGCGCGATGGCGTCGGAACGGAACAAGAGGCGGTTCCCGGGACGGAAATGAGACCCGCCCGACCGGGACGGCGGCGGGGTGCGGCGGGAGTTGACCCGATGCCGCAACTGTGCGATAATTGAACCGTTTCATGAAACGGAGAACAAGGAAGGACATGATACAATGAACAAGATGGTCAGAAATCTGCTGGCGGCGGGCGTGGTTTCCGCCGGAATGATGGGGTTTGCCGGCTGCACCGCGCCGTGCGCGTGCAAGCCGACGTCGAACGACTGCGGCTGCGCAAAGGACGCCTGCGCGTGCGCCGACTGCACCTGCAGGGGCGCGGAGGGCCGCTGGGCGATCCAGAAGCCGGGCGCGTTCTGGCTCGGCATCTGCCGGAAGGACGGCACGCCGAAGGCGAAGCTCCTCTGGGGCGGCGGCTCGCCGAACCCGCAGACGGACGTCAAGATCGACGGTGCGACCGCGACGATGCGCCAGTGCCTGAAGGGCGACAAGGACCCCGCCAAGACCCGCTTCCGCGTGACGACGCTCAAGGCGAACGGCGCGTGCGCCGACGTCACGTTCGTGACGACGGACGGCACGGGCAAGGAACTTTCCCGCGAGACGGCGAAGGCGAAGCGCATCCCCGCGCTGCCGCCCGCGCCCGACCGCGCGAAGGCCGTCTACGGCGCGCCCATCGACCTCCTCGCGGACGGCATCGCCGGCTGGGAGACGATGAACCCGAAGGCCCACTTCGGCTGGAGCGTGAAGGACGGCGTCCTCTCGAACCGCATCAAGCGCAAGGCGGACGGCAAGCCCGACGGCTACGGCGCGAACCTGAAGACGAAGCGTGCCGACTTCTTCGACTTCAAGCTCTCCTACGACGTGAGGGTGCTGCCGGGCTGCAACTCGGGCGTCTACCTGCGCGGCATCTACGAGATCCAGGTGCTTGACAGCTACGGCAAGCCCGTCGACTGCCACAACATGGCGGCCCTCTACGGGCGCATCACGCCGCGCGTCGCGGCCGAGAAGCCGGCGAACGAGTGGCAGCATGTCGACGTCACGCTCTACAAGCGCCACGTGACGGTCGTCCTCAACGGCGTGAACATCATCGACAACCAGCCGGTCCTCGGCTGCACGGGCGGCGCGATCACGAGCGACGAGTTCGTGAAGGGGCCGCTCTACCTCCAGGGCGACCACTCCGACGCGGACTTCCGCAACATCGTCCTCACGCCGATCGTGAAGTAGGGGTGCCGTCGAACGGCGGCGGGACATGGTGAGGCGAACGATCGGCATGCTGGCGCTGGCGGCCCTGGCCGCGCTCGCCGCCGGGGACGGGAGGGCGGAGGCGCCCGCCCCCGACCCGCTCGTCGTCTTCGAGAACCCGCCGCCGTCGGCGAAGACGGGCGTGTGGTGGCACTGGATGGGCTGCAACGTGACGCGCGAGGGGATCGTGCGCGACCTCGACTGGTTCCGGCGCGTCGGCATCGGCTCGGCGACGATCTTCGGCCTCGCGGACGCCTGCACGCCGTGGGCGACCTCGATTCGGAACAGCCCGAACGAGGGCCTGGTCGCGTTCACGCCCGCCTGGTGGCGGCTCGTGCGCTTCGCGTGCGAGGAGGCCGAGAAGCGCGGCATCGAACTCGGCCTCCACAACTGTCCGGGCTACACGTCGACGGGCGGGCCGTGGATCCCGCCGAAGTTCGCGATGCGCGAGCTCGTCTTCAACGTGACGAACGCCGTCGAGCAGATTCCGCTGGCCGCCCATGCCGACTTCCCCGTCCACAACGAGGACACCGGCCGCTTCGAGAAACCCGACATCCCCTGCCGCCGCACCGACCTGCAGGAGATCGCCGTCGTCTCGGGCGTGCGCGTGGCGCACATCCCGATGGGGGCGTTCACGCAGCCCAACCAGTGGGAGGCGTTCGGCCTCGAATGCGACAAGATGAACCCCGAGGCCGTTGCGTTCCACCTCGACCATGTGATCGGCGAACTGAAGACGCACCTCGGCGAGCAGGTCGGGCGCGGACTGAAGTTCGTTCTGCTGGACAGCTACGAGGCCGGCACGCCCACCTGGACGCCCCGCATGCGCGAGGCGTTCCAGGCGCGCCGGGGCTACGATCCGCTTCCCTTCCTCCCCGTGCTGGGCGGCTTCCGCGTCGCCTCCGCCGAACGCGAGGCCGCGTTCCGCGCGGACTGGGACCAGACGGTCAAGGACCTCTACCGCGACGCACTCTTCAAGACGATGCGCGAGAAGTTGCACGCCGTCGGGCTGGAGTTCGCCTGCGAACCCTACACGGGGCCGTTCGACTCGCGCGCCTGCGCCGCCCACGTGGACCGCCTGATGACCGAGTTCTGGTTCAACCCCAGCCTGAACCGCGGCGTTCCGAAGCGGTTGGGCTGGAACCAATGGACCGGACCCGACGGACGCCGCCACAACGTCGTGGAGGCGGAGGCGTTCACCGGGCAGCCAAACGTCTGCCAGTGGACCGAGACGCCCCTGCAGCTCAAGGCCTGCGGCGATCAGCAGTTCGCGCGCGGCGTGAACCGCTTCATCCTCCATACGTCCCCGCTCCAGCCGTGGGACGACGGCATCGTGCCCGGCATGACGATGGGCCGCTGGGGCACGCACTTCGGCCGCACGCAGACGTGGGCGGAATCCGGCGCGGGCTGGTTCCGCTACCTCAACCGTTGCCAGGCCCTGCTGCAGTGGGGCGCGCCGGCGGCGCGCGAGCCCGCCGTCCATGACATCCGCCCGGCCGGCACGCCCGTCTCCACCGTCGCGCGCACGGCGGACGGGAAGGACGTGGTGTTCGTGGTCAATCATTCGGACCACCCGGTTTCCCTGTCGCTGGAACTTCCGAATACGCGGTTTGTGCCGGATTGGTTCGATCCCGTGACGGGGTGCGTCACGCCGTTGTCCGTCGCGGACGCGCGCGTGCCGATCCGTCTGCCGGCGTGTGGCAGCGGGTTTCTCGTGCAGCGCCGCCCGGCGGCGAAGGAGCCGGTGGGGGCGTCGTGGCCCCGTGCCGAAGAGGTCGCGGTCGTGAAGGGCCCGTGGCAGGTGACGTTCCCGGGGCGCGGGGGACGCGCGGCGGTGGAGATGAAGAGGGAGGGTTTGCGGGATTGGACGCAGGAGGGCGATTTCCGCATCCGCTACTTCAGCGGCACGGCGACCTATCGCACGACGTTCCCCGTCTTGCAGGGGACGTCGCCGGACGTGGTGGCTCTGGGTGATTGCCAGGGGCAGATCGCCCGCGTGGTCCTGAACGGCGTCGACTGCGGAACGGCCTGGTGCCCGCCCTACGAGGTCCGAATTCCCGCCGGCGCCCTGCGGGCGGGCGCGAACGAACTCGCCGTGGAGTTCACGAACGTATGGGCGAACCGCCTGATCGGCGACGAGCAGGAACCGCCCGACTGCGCATTCGTTCCGGCGCCCTACCCCGGAGGCGCGTACCTCGCGCGCTTCCCGGACTGGTTCGTGCGACGCACGCCGCGTCCGTCGCAGGGACGCGTCTGCTTCACGACCTGGAACTACTTCACAAAGGATTCCCCGCTCGTGCCCTCCGGCCTCCTCGGCCCGGTCCGCCTGTGCCGGACGGTTCGGCCGTGACCATGATGCCGGGGCCTGCGGCAAGGCGCGCGCGGCGTTTTCAGGTAGATGCCCGTGCGACGAGCCTGGCGGAGACGTTGATTTCGCGTGGCTCCGTGTTCGGGTAGCGGATGCGGGTGAGAAGTGTGCGGAGCGCCGTGCGGGCGATTTCGGCGATGGGCTGGTGGACGGTTGTGAGCGGCGGGTTGGCGTGCGCGGCGGCGGGGATGTCGTCGAAGCCGACGACCGCGATGTCGCGCGGGACGGCGAGGCCGAGGGACCGCACGGCATCGATGAGGCGCAGCGCCGTTTCGTCGTTGGCGCAGACGATGACGTCGGGACGGTCGCGCCCCGCGAGCATCTTCCGAAAGGCAGGGAGGTCTGGTGTGCCCGTGAGCGTCTTCACGCCGGAGGCGGCCCCCCGCAGCGCGAGTTCCCCGGCAAGGCCGAAGAGGCGGTTGCACCAATTGGCGTCCGACTTGCGTCCGGGCGGGGGGACGTAGTAGTAGGCGGGCCGCCG